>Ga0316217_10005173_pt1 | contig 13654 bp, 7 predicted proteins | sample 1anoAmetaG_FD_203633 | JGI IMG/M metagenome (GOLD analysis project Ga0316217, IMG submission 203633) | Freshwater microbial communities from Trout Bog Lake, Wisconsin, USA - 1anoA | ecosystem: Environmental > Aquatic > Freshwater > Lake > Hypolimnion/Profundal zone | place: USA: Wisconsin...
ACAAGCAGCCTTCAGCTTTGATATAGTTATCACCTATGTATGCAATTAGAGATACTCATATTGAGAGTCAGTAGGTTTTACCAGTTAGCATTTGCCAAGTGTTTACATCCTTCGGCCCTAATGTTGTTTTGAGCTATTTGCAAGTTTTCGTACCAAAGTTCGCTTTTATGACATTTTCCTTTTTAGATAGAAACCTGCATCCTTCGTCTTTAATTCCTCTCATCTCTAAGTAAGAGAGCTTTTACAGAGATTTAGTTAAATTCCTTCTTTTTCTGAATAGTCTCACATCTACCCTCCATTTTCGGCCCACTCATAAGAATATAATTCGACTAACACTTTATATGACCCTCTTTTATTCACAAATAAAGTAAGCCCAATATAAATCCGTCCAAATCCTTTTAAACATCTAAAGGACATCAGGAGAAAATCTTGGACTATATGTATTATATGAAAAAATGGATATTGTGTAGGTGCGATAATATGGCCTCTAAATAAAATTTGGATAATAGAAGAATCATTTTCAAACCTACTGGATGATGATCGGCTGCTGCTGTGGTTGCAGTCTATAGACGGGGTGGTCATAAACAGGCTAGTTGTGGTTAAACTTGTCGCCATAGATAGGACTTCCATAGATAGGAGTGCCGTAGGCCTGTCCGTAAGCGAATTGCGAGCCACTTGCATTGTAATATTGGTTTTCGGGTGGGTATCCTAGGTAAATTATGGCTGAACTTCCAGCATCGTTTGGTGTCTGGACTATGACTGCGGTTTGGTTGGCTGCTCTATAGCGCACTATCACACGCCACATGATAATAAGGAAGACTATAGCAACGAATGGCCCACCGTATATTCGACTATGTTAGTCCAATCCGTAGAGGAATCGTAGCTATAGGAATCAGAAGCATCATAGTAATAGTCACTGCTGCTACTACTACTGCTGCTACTGCTACTACTGCTGTCGTAGTAGGAGTAGGAATAGCAGTTGGTGTAGAGCGAGCCCCAGCTGTAATCATAGTCATAGGCACAATAACCGTAGTAGTTGCAGCAGTTGCAGGAGGAGTCGCCTGTGCACATAGTTTGGCAGAGTATAATTATTGATTCGTGGAATATTATTGATATTTAAGGTGCTATCGATCTTGGGATATTGGAATTAGAGAATATAGTAAAGATTGGCTTAATATGAGCTACTGGATTGTTGGAGTGCTAATCGCTTTAAATCAAGATGAATGGCTTGTTTTTACTATTTGTGTTGGCCAAAATTGAGAAACGAATTGGAAGGTGAGTCCGATGAAACTTTGATTCAGCTTTACTTTGAAATTACATCTTTCAATCTCTGTGTCTGGAATAGATTGGGTGATGACATCAAGAACATTTCGGTTTGATGCTGTCATTCTTCATCTTTTTCTGTTTGCTCTGGAGAATAACATCTATTCTAGGCCTGCTTTAATTTCAAGGAGATAGTCGATTTTTTAGGAGGGCTTGTACATAGGCATTGAATGCAATAGATATTCATAAAGGTACTTTGATGGAATGCCCACAGTTTTCGAACCATTCTCGATTAGCCGCAGGATATTTAAACGAATTTGAGTAAAATTCTATGAATGAGTAATAGATTAAGTTCTAGCTTGGACAACCTTGAAAAATATTATTAGACGCCAAAAAACGATGATTTTTGCCATAAATGCGGCTTTTTATTGATTATAACAAACTGATGTAGAGATAAGGTACAAATTAAACTAGCTAGATAGGGGAGGAGCATAAATAACTTTAAGTAGGCTTTGCTTTATTGAGGATTCAAAAAGACAGAAGACTAAGGACATCAGGATTCAGCCGAAACCAAGCATGCTAAACAACTTTTTCTCTGTATCTCTGCATACATCAAGGTCACGACTCTATCGGAGATGAAGGATGCAAACGTTTGGCAGAAGCGTGCTAGGCACATCTTTAGGTAATTAGCCTCAGTAACTTACTTTAAAATTAGCTGAAAACAATGTGGGCTTTCAAGGATGCAAGTACTTGGCTTAAGCCCCTTGGATTAATCTTTAATAAATTCGACTTTGTAATCTTTTTGGAATGCAGCTTACAACCGAATTGGAGATAAAGGGTGCAAATATTTGGCAGAGGCTGACTGGAAAAAACTCAAATAAATCCGATTAGGTAAGATAGCTGAAATAAAGGTATTTGCGCGATCGGAGACGAAGGGTGCAAAAATTTGGCATCTGCTCAGTGGCACAACCTCAAAAGAATCTTCCTCTGTATATCGATTCAAATCTAGATAAAAATGACATTGGCCCCAAAGGCTGCAAATACCTAGCTTCAGCAAGATGGAATAACTTGGCGAGACTTCATCTAGGTATAAAATTGCATATTGAGATGGCAACAGGATAACAGACGAGGGATGCAAGCACTTGGCATCAGCTTTATGGCAACAGTTGCACACACTTATCATTCGTAGGACTAGTGAGATTTAGAACAAAACCGAATTACAGATTAGGGGTGTAAGTACATTGTTTGCGCCCGATGGACTAGCTTGAAAATACTCAACATTTGTAATAAGGGTCTAACTTAGCGAGTAACAGTGTTAGCAAATCTGGAGCTAAATATCTATCGGGTTTTAACTTTCGAGTTTTCAAGTGATCTTTAAAAAAGCAACCAAAGTAGTTGAAAAATTGAAACAAGATTAATGTTGTAGTTTAAACTGGCATTTTACCCTAACTTCATAAACATTTTTCTCTATGCTTTATTCTAAAGCAATATTTTTCAGCTATCTTTAAAGAATACAGTCTAAGTTTAGTATAAATCAAATCAAACCGGGCTCTTAGAGTACAAACCCAAGCTCTTAGTCTTCAATTGCATGAAATTAACACATTATCAACCTCAATTTTTCACAAATTTAGCATGTGATTTTAAACCAAAGATAGACACCAAAGCCGAAAGCTCCTCCAACCCCGATTACTGAACCTAGCGCCATATAAAGAGGGCACAATGTGCAGCAACATCCGTTTTGCAGGCAGGGGAAATTAGTGAAGAAGAATACTGGTCCTCCGAAAAAGCCACAAATTGCTCCCAATACGATCCCAACAGCCCAAATCGCCACATAAATGGCCAAGACTATAGGATAGCCAATGATGATCAGAGTTGCCAACAGAATTCTTTTCCAGCAGGGCAGCTGAACTATTTCTATGTTCATGATGTTTTGCTATCCACATTGATAGTGAGAATCTTGCCATGATGCGAGGCAAACAAAGCAAAACTGATGGGAACATCTGCAAGTCATGTGGTTGCAGCCTTATGTCCTTTCGATAAACATCTTGCATTGGGGGCAGCGTTTCCAGTCTTTGAAGTTGGATTGGAAATTTTGGTCGCAAGGGCCACTGTGCTCAACCATTTCACATTATTTGCAGTACTTTGTTCCACATTTATTGCAGGAATACAAAGGTTTTAGTTTGTCAATTGTGCCCTAGCAGTTTTAATTAGGGCAAAGTTTAAGATTAGGGTTACTAATAGTTTGTTTCCACAAAATATTGCGACGGTACTTATCTTTGGTCTTCTGTGGCAATTCTTGAAAAACTTAGTTACTTTACTGGAGCATAGACGTACAACCTTCCTTGGGGCACGTCACCTCCTACATGGTATCTATCTTATAGGTGCAGTATCTATGTAAGCAAGCAGAGCAAAAAATATGTGAGCAATTCGAGAGGCATTTCATTTCGGCTTTGTCATGAAACTCCTCACAAAGTTCACACTTATTGTTTAAGAATGAGTTGTTTCTGACCAGGTTGGGAATGATTGTGATGATCTTTTACTCAGAGGAGCTTTTTCTCAGAAAGGAGATTCTTACTGGACTTGACAGTTTTTTGATTTGGCTTGTGTTGTCTGGGAAAGAAAGACGCTATGGCGGATATCTATTGATGTCAGTCATTAATATATAAAGCAAGATAAAATAAGTAAGTCCCAGTTTGCAAACTCTTTTATCCAGAACTAAAAAGCAGAAAACAAAAATATAGAGCGAAAACTGATTGGGACGCCCTGAATGGGTAATTTAACTATCTTATTTGATCATAAAGGAGAAATAGTTTTAAGAGAAGTAAAATCGAGATGAAGCAATTTAAGTTGATAAACCTTTCTATTTGGAGGATAGATTTATCAGCGAATATCTGGATTGGAGTAACTGCAAATAATTTTGGTAAAAATTTATAAAATTTAAGATTGATGGGACCCCAAAGTAAGCTTAACAATACATAGAAAGTAAGGAAGTAAATTTAGGATTAAGTACTTTTTATATGATCGAGTGTACAAAAATATTGATGCCGAAGGCTGCAAAAAACTGATAAAGACTAAAAATGTTCGCTCGATTAATCTAAGTGCTCACATTTAAAATTAGAATAAAACATAATAGCCGACTAAGGATGCAAATACTTAGCCTCAGCTTAGTGGACTCTACTCTGTTAACTAAACCTGTGTATATAAAGTTCTAAGCAAGAAGACAATAAAATTGGAGTTTAAGGATGTAAACGGTTGGCTACAGCCGACTGGAGCAACTTGCTGACTCTTAGCCTCAGTTAATGCTTATCAACTTAGGCCATTATAATATTGGGAGTAGAGGATGCAGAGATTTGGCTTCGAGCTAATGGTTCAATTTATAAAAACTTTATCTGTGTATGCAGATTGAAATTAAGATTTCTGCAACATATGTTCATAGGGGTGTCGACATTTAGCAGCTGCTCAGTTTAACAATATCAAAGCTCTTTATCTATGTAGCTACATTATAAACTAGATTCCAATCAGATAGGGGCTGAAGGCTGCAAATACTTGACTTTGGGTGACTGGCAGCATTTGAAAATATTAGTGCTTGGTATCTAAACTTATACGAAGATCAAAACAAAATTGGACCTTAAGGATGTAAGTATCTAGCTTTAGCCCCCTTCAAAAGGATCACGTTCTTTTCCCTCAGTTATCTACAAATTACATAGACTATAACAATATTGGCAAAACAGGGGCCAAATATTTTTCATAGCGTCACTTCAGGATTTGTTCTTTATAGCTTTATTGATAAATTAATAACAATTACAAATTTAAGTCATAGAGCTCAAAAACTTGTCTGTAAAGAATCTGATGTTTCTAAATCTTCTGCTGATAGAGTTAGAGAAGATATGACCTAGGGAAAACGATTGACTTTCAGCCAGCTTCATATAATTTTCATCCCTTTACTATAAAGTTCGGCAATAATCGTGTGGAATGCTGAGCGAATAGTGCCAATCAAAATAATATGTATCTAGTAACTTTTAACTCTTTATAACTTTTGTTGCAGATTATTAATCCAATCCTAATCAGCTAGTTTTATCTAACTAGCCTTGGTTGACAAACCTTGATAACTCAAAGATTTAAACAACAATAACTCAATTCAATCCTACTGTTATTTCTCTTCTTTCAGCTATTCAAGAATGCGCTTCAAGCTTGACTATTCCACGCCTTCTTCCGCTTGGAATTCATCTTCAGTCTATGCCGTTTTGCTTTCTCGTTCTTTTTTTCTATGTCTCTTTAACTTCAAATGTTTGTAGAGCCACTTTTTAAGAATCTAAGTCTATTTGAACCTTAAGCTAACCTTGTGGCAGTTCAATACGATAATCAAAAACTCTCTTCCGTTTATAAGGAGGCAAGAGGATAAGCAAGGCCCAGCACTTTTGGTAAACCCTGTTTTGATACCTATATATTATTTTGGTCTCAATTGCATCAATTTATGAGTATTTTGCCATTAAATTGCTCTCATTTTTACTTACTCTTTTGCAGGCTTGTTATTTGGAGAGCTTTAAAGCTTGCTGCTTGAGTTTTCACCCTATTGAATAGCTTTTTAAGGCTCAATTCTGTTTTAATTACGTTTAATCTTCATTGAGAATCCAGTGTAGATTCTACTATGAACTATTTTGCGAAACTCAGGATTTCTCATGGCAAACTGACAGAGAAGAGACAAATCATAAGCTGTTGACTTATTCAGAGTGTTACACAAGCCATGAGAATTGGCATATGTGGTTTTGGTCATTTTTAAACTATCTGCCTTATTATTCATCTCCTTGATAAATCGATTGTAGCATTTGATTTATTACTACCTTTCCAATATTTTTTGCACCTTGCCTACAAAATCGTTTTTTTCAGGAAATATTTCTTCTTTCTTGATAAACTCTCCCTATTTATTTAGAAGTAAGCTTCCTCCCCAAATAGCTAACGCTACACTGGCATCATTTCCACTTGGCAACATTAAGCCAAAAAGCAATTGGTGTATGCTATATATCTATCCAGATACTAATTCTGCTGAAGTGCCTCCAACGCTTGCCTAAGTTTTGCCTATCACTACATACTCTTCGCACTTATTAATGGTGAAATCTTTACAAATTTACAAGGTGAGGATGCAAGTCATTATCTTCGTGAGAGAAGCTATTTATAGGGTAATTTTGCAATTGAATGAGGTGATTAGCCTAAATTAAGCGTTGGGGTATATCTCAGTAATGATGTATGACTTAGCAGTGACAACAGGGGGTGGAAGGAAAGGTCTTCGATAGTTTTTGTTTATTTATCTCAGTAAACTAATTTTGTTTAGTTTCTACTTCTACCTTTAGTTTTACAAGCTGAATCGAGCTGAGTTCTACTGCTTCTTTTAGCTGCTTGATAACACACATAAAGTAGGCTATGTTAAAAGCTTTTTCTGTCGATAAAACCTTATTTTTTATGTTTGAACCACTTCTTTGGCGATAAGTCTAGGACTGCGTTACTTTGCTTCAGACATTCTTCTTTTTCCTACTTCTAATGTTATCTATCTTGCTTTTAAGCTCTGCTCCGTGGCTTTCGAGTTTTTAAAAGTAGTTCCTTCAATGTATATTATTTCAGTCTCACTTTCTCCTTTGAAAATCTAGCTTCCCTGTTTTTAAACTTCATCATTTTCACTTTTTTTATTGATGACTTCACTCTTCTTTGGTTCTGAGAAGGGCGACCTACGGCTCTATCTAACGTTTAATGAATTAGAGGGGATATCTTTCTTTTTGATGAATGCCTAGTTCCGTTAAGTTGTAACTCGCCTTTTTTTGTGTGGACTCAGTTTTTGTGAACTACTTGTGCTAAAAAAGGAGCTATACTCAGTTTTTTGCTTGTTGGTTGGATTCATGTCATAAAAGATTTGGTGCCGTTTCTGATCGTTTTCCGAAATCTGAACATTCTGCAGATAAGTAGTGGGCCTGACGCAAAATAGAGGGATATCCTTGAGAGAGTTGTACTGACTGTTAAGTTCTGATATTTTCATTAATCTATTGACGTAATCTTGCCTTTTCATTGCCATTTGGCAATAAATTTATATTAAGCCTTAATAAATAAACACGCATTTTTCGCATACTTGCAGTCCATAAAACTATGGTCATTCTAGGAAATTATTTTTGATATTCGAAGAGTCTTCGAAATTGACAAATCATACTTTTTTATATGTACTATATAGAATGATCTTAGTTTGGCTAAAATAGTAAAATTCATCTTTTGAGTGATATCATTTAATCTGTTTCGTCTTTAGGAACACCTCAATTCTTTCAATCCCAATCATTCCAGCTCAAAAGTATCACATTCATGAGCTTTTTTCATGAGCTGGCAAATGATGATTTGAATGCCAATTTCGGATCTATGGATGATTTAGATGAGCATATACATAGCTATTCTCAGCATACCTGCGAAGATATTCGAAGAAGCAATAAAATTTTGGTCCAGTTGTACTTAATCTACCAGTTATCCAGTTGTGCTTTCGATTGTATAATTCATGATAATTGGCTTAAATGTTATATAGAGTGAAAAATTGGATAGCTAATCCGTGCATTGCAAGGCTATTAAAGTAATTTGCCGAGTGCGAAGCTAGAAGTCATCATTCTGAGTCAGTTTCTTGAAGAAAACATGTTTGTCTGAGTGGAAATAGTTGATTAAATGAAAGTTCAGACTTGAACAGCAAAAGATAAGTGTAAAATTGTTATAGCTGCAAGATACTGTTAGTCGGTTCGGTTTTATCGTGATCAATAATAGATTTCAAAAGGGAAGCCTTCTAAATATTTGCGCCCAACATGTCCGATCTACTTATTTTCCACTATCTTTCTTTAAAAGTACTCAGATTAAGTCTTTTCAGATTCTTCCAATGCACTGTCGCCAGATACTTACAGCCCTCATCTCCAACTTTGTTTAAATCTACTTTATATTTACTTACCCAGGTTTAATATCAGCAAACTATTCCACGGGGCCTCCGATAGATACTTGCATCCTTGTGAGCAGATGTTGTTTCCATCTAAATATCAACTTTACTACATAAAATTATTGTTTCTAGTCTGCCCCATTAGGCCAGAGACAAGTTTTTGCAGCCTTCCGTCCCGATGTTATTTGCAACTACATTTGTGCACTTTTACAGATGACCAATGCTCTCAGATCACTCCAGGGGGCAGATGCCAGGTATTTGCATCCTTTGGTTTCAATGTTAGTATAATCTACCTATCTTATTTCATACAAAGCTGCAGCGATTTGAGCTTTCTCCATCCGGCCTATGCCAAATATTGGCATCCCTAGTTTCCCACGTTGTTTTCAGCTGAGTTTCATTTTAATTACAGATGGAGAGTGTTTATAGATTTTTCCAAGGAGCTGAAGCCAAGTACTTAAATCCTTCCGCATCGATGTTATTTTGGGCTAATTTTCTATTTAGGTACTGAGAAAAAGGGTAGCAAGGTTGGGCCACTGCGCCTCGACTAAATACCTGCATCCTATGTTGCCTAGGAGGATATTTGCTATGTGAACATTTTGTTACAAAAGCGAACTTCCTGCAGATGATTCCAACGGGCAGTAGCTAAATGTCTGCATCCTTCAGCTCCGAAACTATTTCTGACTAAGTCTATGAGAATTACATGCAATTAGAGCTTTGACATTCTTTTTTTAGGACAATCCTTTGCATTCACCATCACCGATCATTTTCCATCCTGGATTAAATTTGCTGTACGTAGGTCTATTTCTTGTAGTTGTTCTTGTTTGGGTTCTGTGGTTTCTAGCTGTTGTAATGTTTACCTTCTTTTGGCATATTGCCGGTTAAATGTATAAAAGAATTAGTATGCTTAAAAGGGTAGCATTAGATGCTATTTTTTGTGGGGGTTAAGAGTTCACCAATTCATAAAGATATTCCATTTTCAAGGCATATAACTATCTCTCTCGTTTTTGTGCTTTGCTAGCAATCGATTCAAAAAGGATTTTCTAAAAGCAGCTTCACTGATGATAGATCATACAAACTTTTAAAGATATGCTAAGTAAATGATATGCGATGATATTTTATCGTATGATTATTCGGGTTTAAAGCTATTAATGGAATCAGCCAGATACCAAGCAGCTATAAATCGTTTAGTTTTAGAGTGGCTTATAATATACTAACATAAAAGAGCCAAGTATGAACTAGGCCTTTGGATATTTGCATTTTGGAGTAGACCTAGTTGTATGACTACGGTAAGCATTAGGTTATGTAGTCAACGAAGGCGATCAATGGGACTTAAGTACAATGATTGCTCTTCAGGGGATAGCCAAGTTGGAGATTAGGTCTGCTCACATATCTGCTAGGCTAAGAACCTTCGTAAGCTTATCCTCAGTAATGAAATGGCGACTCAGGCTAAAACAGCATCGGAGTTGATGGCTGCCTATATCTCTCTTCAGCCAAATGGACCAATCTTCAGGAACTAAGCCTAGGTAACGAATTTTGAACATAGCCCAAAACTATATAAGGGCTGAGGGATGCAAATATTTGGCAGGTGCCTCTTGGACAAATCTGCGGAAGCTCTTTTTGGGTACTAGAGTGTCGAGTTAGAGTAAAACTTCATCTAGGACCAAGGATGTAAACATTTGGCCCGCTCGAATTGGAGGCATCTTTAAATACTCAGCCTTCGTAAGACGATCGAAATGCAGATTCAAACAGAATCGGGGACATTGGATGCAAGCGTTTGGCCGAAGCTGACTGGAGAAAGATGCAGTAGCTCAACCTCTGTAATGAGATTGATAGTCAGTCTGGAACTCAATCGGAACGTAGGGGTGTAGATATCTGACAAAAGCCCAATGGAAAAACCTGTCTGAACTCGGCCTAAGTACTTAGAAGCAAACTCAGGCTACAACATATTTGGTATTGAGGGTTTCAAGCGCCTATGCAGTGGCCAGTGGCCTAGGCTGGCAAGAATTTACCTGGGTATGACTTGTGGTAGCTAGATCGAGAAACTATTAGGCACATAGGGTTCACGTTTCAGGAAGGAGAGTAGAGGTCTAGGGCAGTAGCGTCCAAGAATTTGGAGAAGTTTCCTGTCTACGTCTATGATGGACGCTAGAGAAGACGGTTTTGATTGTTTGGATGAGGATGCCCTTTATTCAGATCTTTTCTATCATGGATTTTAGATACAATATATATCATATGTGTGTGGAGAGATGGTAGAATTTGATTGCAGCAGAAGTGCCATTCAAGGCTTGTCGCGTCAACCCAATGCATAATCCATCTATTATCCCATATGGCAGGAGATTGGTTAATAGTGGTTTCAATTCAATCTCAGATACAGCTGTCTGATATTCTTTGATTGCAGGGTTGCAAGAGATCGTGATATCTTGCACATATATCAAATAGGAGTGATGTATTTGGTGATAATAGGCTGCAGATGTCAAAACCAATCTCATGATCGCTCTACTTGATGTCAAATATTAAGAGTAAAACAAATATATTGCTGATCAATTGTTCATGCTATTAAGTTGCACAATATTCGGACCCTCCATTGGACACTCTTTCCATGCACTCGACATAATTTGGATGGATGCATTCAACAGCAATGTACGCTGATTGGTAGCACTCCTTTTATGTTCACTATTCCTCCTCGTTTCTACTCCAACTCAATTAATTGGCTGATTACTGTCACTGAGTCGTCGCAATTCGCTGCGTTCGGTATAATGATTTCTGAAGTTATATAGCTAGATACCAACGTAACTAGATCAATCCAGCCAACCACTAGCATGAAGAATAGAGACCCGCAGCAGCCCATGGCTGCCACCCGGAAGAAGACGGTCCCAGCCAAGCAGGACACCCACCAGGCTATTAGAAGGCTATTAGAATGATCAGCTTACCCTTGAGTAGTAGGCGAAGCTGCAGAAGAGGGTGAAGGGGAGGGCCCACGCCAGAAGCAATGCAATATTCAGAAAAAATAGAAACCAAGCTGAAGATAATTGCAGTTATTTTAACTCAGCTTCCTGCCTCCTTCTCAACAATAACTGGTGGTCTGTCAGAGCCAGGCGAAGTTGCGAGCTTCTGTGCTTGGCAGCAATAAACAGTTTGCTGATTTGAGTTTTAGGCTTTTTCCTTTTCAGACAGTATAATATTAATTCAAAAGCAAAATGCTTCCTTCACATTTATCGAGACGCCTGCCTCTAAGCTCCCAGATTTCTTATTACTAATGCTGCAAAACTTGGCTTAAAACCTCAATTTCTACGTGTTTGCAATCATGCAAAGATAAGAAAAACTTCTGAGCTAAGAGAAAAAGCTGCAGGGCTAAATATAAAAAATGAGCTTCATGACGTCTGAGGCCCTAGCGAAAGCAATAAAGAAAGAGATGGGACGGAAATTGAATGAGTTGGTCAGTAATATGGATTCGGGGAAGCGATATTTCATAAAAAACCAGTTTTGCTCTGCAAGCGGATGCAAAAACAGAAAGAGCTCTAAAATTGCACTGCGGCCGCATCTCAGGAAAAAATATTGGCAGAGAAGCAAATCTAAATTGACGATGATTATCAAACTTGATTATCTTGCTACCATGCGCACCCTTTCATTCAAATGATTGGAACCGTTCGGGGAGAGTCATTAGGCCGTTTCAGGCTTGAACCAAGTGATACTTAAAACATTTAGTTTAGTCAGTTATAAATAACGTATGTTTATGTTACTAAACAATATTTTTATCATGCGCTTACCCTTTATTTGTCATCCTGAAGCCAAGATAATTTAAATCAATAAAATGTTATATCAGGTTCGCGAATTATTATTGATCGACCAAAGAGTGGAGCGGAGTGTCAAGCTTATTCTCCGACTCTGAGCAGTGTTAAAACAAACCCGCGGTTTTAAATAAGCCATTTGGTTTCAAGAATATCAGCATAGTCAAGAATCTCATTAAAATATCTCTACCAAGATGATTCATGAGTTCTTTCTTCATCAGGGGAATGGTTTAGCTCTTCTTTGTTCAGCTGCTTTGAGTTAGCTCAGCACTGACTAAGAATCATTTAATCAGTTAAACAAGAATCATGACTTTTTTTTGAGAGTTTTAGAAGGCCTTCGTTTTGTAAAGCTGTAAACTAAGACGAGGTTCGGTCAACATTTGCTGAAAAGAAGCAAATTGCACAAATCGATTGTAGAGGCTTGATGGCAAAGAGTTATCGAGTATTATTAATCGTAACTTTAAAAATTGAAATAACAGCAACAATCATGCTAGCTAATTATTTTTCACCCATTCCTCTGCAATCACAAGCAAGAACAGTTTGCCTCTTTCCTTTGGCAGCTAATATGTATAACTAAGCTCTTCCGCAAACTTGCTATTTAACGATTATTCCTTGGCCTCGGTAAGCTACACTAAATAATCTAAAATATTTAGGTTAAGTTTAGACAAAACAAAGCTGGAGCAGGTGATAGCTGAGCGAAAGAAGGCTGTTGTGTTTTTTTGAATTGTTTTCTTTTCTTTTTGTTGGGTTTTTCTCTAGGGCAAAGGTCCCTGTTATTATAAAAATGGGGAAATTGTTATCAGTGTATGATAACGACACAATTATGAACTCAGTCAAGCCGATTCTCACAACAATCATGCCTTATTTGCGTAAATGCCACTTTAATGCTCGGGATCGATATAATAATTATTAAATGTTTCCCTTTGACGAGCAATAAAGCTCGAGCACACTTAACAATCTCCCTGCCACTGATTTTGTGGAGTAGCTCCGAAACAAAATCTAACTTATCAATCTCAAAAATATTGAGATTTCCGGCCAGGTCTAAGTACTTAGAGGTTCAATGAGGGACTTTAGAATTGGCTTCCTAGCCAGCTTAGAAAGAATCGTGAGGGAGTAATGGTAGCAAAAAGTGGATCAAATATTGAAAAATATTGGTCCAAACTTTTCCAGAAAATATCCCTGCAAAGTTGAGGGATGCAACCGCTTCTACTCAAGCAGGCAACATCTTCGTTGCCATGCTCGAGTAAAGCATTAAGGAGTCCCTAACTCATGAGTGATCTCTTTGAATCCTCTTGTTTCTTATTTAGTAAGATTGCTTAATGCAATCTTTAAAGCAAAGATATTTATTAAGCTTGGTAGCGAATGAAGCCACTTTGTATCAACATTGTCATAGTTCCACTCCAAAGTCCATAGGATCACTATCTTTTGAGTTTATGCTGGCTGTGACTGAGCAAGCTACATGTATGAGGCAAAATGAATGCTGATAGGAAGGCGGGAAGGTTGATGTCTGAAAGAAATATGGATAATAAATCTTGAAATAATCATATTGGCTCTAATTCACTCATAAGGCATACTAATCTTAGCTAATATATGAAAATCTTCGAAAGTAAATTTCAGAAATGCCTAAAAACTTTAAGTCTACTTTTTGGCTATGCAG
>Ga0316217_10005174_pt1 | contig 13654 bp, 26 predicted proteins | sample 1anoAmetaG_FD_203633 | JGI IMG/M metagenome (GOLD analysis project Ga0316217, IMG submission 203633) | Freshwater microbial communities from Trout Bog Lake, Wisconsin, USA - 1anoA | ecosystem: Environmental > Aquatic > Freshwater > Lake > Hypolimnion/Profundal zone | place: USA: Wisconsin...
CGAAGTGGGTGCCCAGGACGTACCGTTGTATTCGAGCACTTGGCCGCTCGTTGGAGCGGTGCTACTGATTGCAATACCCTGGAGGGCATCAACAGTGGCATTAACCGATCCGGTACCGCTGGCAGTTACGTCACCAGTTAGGGCGGTAATGCCACCGCTCGAGCTCGAGCTGCCAGTTTGGGCCTTAGCTCCGCTAGTCATTTTCTACCTCATTAGTCTCAGGCTCAGCGACAATGATGGGCTGAGCTGCGGGGTGCTCGTTGAGCGTTATTTTTTCGCCGCCGCCGAGCTTAAAACCGATGATGATCCCGGTGCAGAGTGCACCCATACCGAGGAGGATTAGGTGGCGGCTAGTAAATGTTTTAATGGTCAGGTCAGTAGTCATGGCTCAATTCTAACTTATAGTGGGCTGAACAACTTGATCATAATTAACAACCCAAATGGTGCTGGTTGAGCTGCTAGGGATTACGTTAATTGAGGAGTTGATGAGCAAACCGCCTAAATAAATAGTGTTTTGATACGGGTATGTAACCACTGCAAAAACACTAACGTTGTCAGTAAATCGGCCTATGACTGGCGTAGTCGAGGCGGTACCCGAATAAAACATGGCGATACTGTGCACCCGCGTTTGGTATCCCAATGATGGTGCTCCGAGCAAACTGGTTGAGCCGGTGCCGGTGGTGGTAACGCTGGTTTGTGATGCACCGCCATAAGTGATGGTGTCTAATGGAACTCCAGCTGTTGTGTCAATAATCACTGGGTTTTGGCTGGTGTTGCTGATGTAAGTGTTTAGGGCCGATGTAAAAAATACGGCCTGCACTTTAGGTGCAACTGTATTGCAAATCAATGTAAGGGTAATCGAGCTGTCAATGGATCCAAATGCCTGAAACGCTCCAATCGGTGTGGATCCACTTGAGGCCACTACAACAGTACCGCTGCCATAAACGTGATTAGAGGTTGTGCCGGTGATGGTGTAAGTAACCGAGTAGCCTGCACCGCTCACTGGAAAAAACAAAAACTCTTGCGATTGGTCAGTGGCCTGGAGCGGATAAACGTAAGTGTAATAGGGCGGTGTAACAGTGTAAGAGCTCTGCGTTTGCTCGCGGGAGTTGATGATGATGGGCGTAAGTGCACCATCCTGGATTGGTGCAGTTTGTCCGGTCAGCAACCACACAACAGTCAATCCGCCAGTTTGATTACCGGCAGATTGGATTGGGTTAGTTGGTAAAACGGTGATTGACTGGCCGCCGCCGAGGGTTGGAATTGTTTGAGCAAAAAACGGCATAATGCTGTACGTTGCTCCAGCGGATTGCACCGTTAAAGCAAAACCGCTGTTATTTTGCAGCTGTACGTTTAACGATGATTGCGAGTAATCGCTTGGATCGTTGAGGGTCAGGGTAACTCCCTGGCTCAATGAGTATGGGCCCTGAGTTATACCTGTGCCGGAGTAACCCATTTGGCTCATTGGCTACTGGCCGCCTAGCTCGCCACCTGCGGGGTTGTATTCCACTAGGAACTGGCAGAGCCCAGTGGTGTTGCCTGGCAGGATACCGGCCCAAATAGGGGCCTCAGTGTTAATGGTGATGCTGTCGCCAGGGTTGAGCTGTACGGCAGCGTAGGCCTGCACCTCACCTTCAGTTTGAGCAACCATTACACCTTTAGGAGTGCTCGAGGTGCCAGCAGAGCTGGTGTAGGTCGAGGGCACCCAAATGGTTACAGACTTACGGCCCTTTTGGCGGCCAACAATGATGGCAGTATTGCCATTTTGCGCATTGATGTTGATAACGCCAGCAGTAAAGTCGCTTGAGGCTCGCTCAAATACCATGAGCGCATCAGCGTTATCGGTACCCCATGCTTTTGAGCTGGTGGTGTATTTGTTACCGGGCTCATCGGCGGGCACTGGAGCGGTCACATTAACCTCGCTCGCTGGGCTTGCCTCCTCCGTAAAATACGGAATAGTTACCTCGAGATTGATGTTGTCCGAGATCATAATGCCAGCCTCAGCGGCGGCATGCTCGGGCGTGTGGTTCACCTCAGCTTGGTTGTAATGCGTAACTACGCTGTCCTGTGGTGCTGCGTATCTGCCGCTCATTTGATTGCCTCCGTTGCTACCTGTGCGATTGTCGTGGTGCCCTCATTGCCAGGTTTGGTGCTGGTAATAAAAAGGCCTAAACCTAATGCAAATAATACTCCACCGCCAGCGAAAATGCCTATGCGTTTCCAAAAGGCCCCGCTTGTAATGTCGTTAAAAAACGTGGCGGTACCGCTCACGGCTCCAGTAACAGTGTGAACAACTGTTTTTCCAGCTCCAGTTACACCGCTGCTAATGTCTTGCACAACGCCGCCGCCTGGCAAATGTAGGTCACCGAGTAGGCGGCTCACCTCGTTGCCAGGGCCGGTTGATGTTTCACCACTGGCATTGAGCGGGCCCTTAGCCAACCAATTAGCCAAACCTGTTGCTCCGTAATAGCCAGTATTCCAGCCCGAGTTAATAACCGAGGTGGCAAAAACACTTGAGCTGCGATTTTGTTTGAGGGCCGCGTGGATCTGCGGGTAACTGTTGTTAATAAGTGTGGCAGTAGCCTCAATGCCCTGCTGAACGTTTGCATACGGCGTTACTACGCCATTACGCTCAACGCCTAGCGGGTTGTAAAGATCATTACCCCAACTTGAGGCTGATTGCTCTTGATGGAGCCATGTTTTTACGTTGGTCACATTGTTAGTAGTAACCGGGGCGTTAAGAGCCTCGAGCAATCCAATAGCCCAAACATCAGTGCTGACAGTATTGGTTTTGGTGCTCATGCGCGAGCCTTAGCTGTTCGTGTTTGCAGGCGAGTTTATGGGCATGTTTTCTGGGTGAGGGTTGCGGATTGCATCCTCGTATTGCCAAATCAAAATGCCCATAACCGCAAAACCTGCAACGGCTGGCAGCCAACTGTCAAACATAAAACTGATCGCGATGGCCTCAGCAGCAGACATGGCCGAGGCAACGACAATGCCCTGGCGCAGTCGAGCGCGGTCAAAATCCGAGCTAGCAAACCGGCTGATTGTCATTTTGGAGGGCAGCAGGCCCGAGTAAAAGTTAGGCATCGAGGTAGCAACTAGGATGGTGCCACCGGCCAACTCAGCATCAATTTTTGCCATTACTTACCTCCAAAAAATTGCTGGAAAACTCCAATGGGAGTGTTAGCCAATCCTAGTAAACGCTCAGTGCCCGAAATCAGGGTTTCTGTAAGGCTCTTACCCTTAGGGCGTGGCGTAGCGGTTGCACTCAACTTGGCTGGAGTTTCTACACCAAAACCGGGCACATAAGGGTAAAGAGGGTTAGCAGTTGTGCCTCGAGGCAAGGTTACACCAAAACCGGGCACATAAGGGTAAAGAGGGTTAGCAGTTGTGCCCTTAGGTGCAACAATGGTGGCAGCTCGAGTTGGCTGCACATGGGCCTGCTCAACAACAGTAGTGGCTGCGCGGCCTACGGCCTCACTAGGCGTGTGTGCAACAGTAACAACGTTGGTTGAGAAAATGACCGGGCGAACCAGTCCACCCTGGCTGATTGCCTCAGCACCCAGCGAGTTAGCCGGGCTAACGATGTTCTCAATCTGGCGAGCGAGCTGCACGTTACTAATAGGCAAACCAGTCAGGTACTCATTAACCGCCTGGGTAATCTGGCCTGCGGTCACATTTTTATCGTTTTTGTTAGCATTTTTGAGCTGCGAAAGCATGCGACTAGCAAACTGGGCCAGCGTAAGCGTCGATCCGGTGCTGGTCGAGGTGGTGGTGCTCAATGGATTGGCATAGTAAATGCCCGAGCCGGTGCCATACTGATCTGCGGGGCCCGCTCCAGCAGTAGTGCCATCGGCAGTGGTGCCAGCGGCAGTGGTTGCAGCAGCAGTATTGGCCTGGTGAGCCTTGTAAAAGTAATAAATACCATAGGCGGCAACGCCTACTCCAGCCCATTGCCAGGTCTTAAGTGGCCCAGCCTTTTTGCTCAGAGCTGTTGCTTTTGTCTCGGCCATTACATACCTACCCAGGCGCGAAACTTGTTTACCTGCTGCTTGAGCGTGTCAGTAACAGTTGGCAAAACAGGCGTAGCGGGAGTGCCAGCGGTGTGATCGCCATCGGTGATAAGCGGGTGATCCTGCACAAAGGTGCGAGTAGCCCGGATAAAACCGCCGAGGTTAGTTTTTATACTGTCAGTAGCCTTTTCTACAGGCGTAGCAACAACGTTGGTGATGTTGTGGTTAAACAAATAGCCAATGCCGCCAGCCTCGGTAGAAAAGTTGTTAGCAAATGCCTCAACGCGAGTTAGGCCAGCCTCAACCGGCTGAGCAATAACGTTGGTGGTAACACCGTGAGCCTGAGCGTTTGTTTGATTTGCTGCGGGGATGATTGAGCCAGCCATTATGCCCATCCTGCGATAATGCCAGACAAATCACCTGGTATTGGCGGGTTGTTAGTGACCTCCGAAAGTGCAACAGTCTGAGCTGCACCCTGGTAGTTTTGCCCGGCTCCAATGCGGAATTGGATCGTAGGCGTTTGGCTGGGCGTGTAGCCTCGGCCTAAACGGTAGAGCGGATTAGCAACTGGCAGAGGTTGGCCGCCAAGTGTGCCTACAGTACCGCGCAGCGGCCCAGCAGTATAAGTTTGCTCACTCAGCGGGGTGTTAAGCGCACCAGGTCGAGGGCTCTCACCATAGTTAGTGCCATAGGGCACCATGCCAGGCGCATTGCCTAGTGGTGTCTCGAGGCCATCAAACTCCTGAAAGTTGTAGGCGTGGTTTAACTCCATTGGTGGAGTTTGTGGCACAATCGGTGCCTGCGAGTAGTAGAGCAAACCCATGATTATTGCCCTTGAGCTGCGGCGAGCGAGGCACTGATGGCTCCGCCAGTAGCGTTGATAACCTGCGGCGTTTGCTTGCCCTTGCCAACCAAAGTTGAGGCGAGTGCGATCACAATAAGGCCGCCGAGAAACGCGCTAATCCCTTTTTCCAATCCTGACATTTTTACAATCCTCCTAGTGCCACTGGGGCAATAACTGTTGCTGATTTTACACCGCTTGTAGGGGTGCTGGGTGTTGATGGGGTTGATGGTTTTGAGGCTTTATTTGGCTGGCCAACCAATGCATTAATCGAGGTGAAAAGTGAGCTGCCATTGATAAGGATTGAGGAGGCAAATGTTATGCCTGCAAGGCCTACGGCAAACTTGCGACCACCCTCGCCAGCGTGGCTGAGCAACGTAAGTGTTACAGCTCCAACGGTGCCACCCAAAACAATCTCTGCCGGGCTAACAGTTTTTTTGCCTTGAGCGTTTTTTTTCTCGTAACCGGCAAGAGCCAAAACGCCTGAGAAAAACAAAAAGGCCAGGATCATCCGAGTGTCCTGGTTAGGTCGAGTGGAGTAGCTGACAGTAGCGGGCCCTGCGGATGCTGATCCACTGAGGTTGGCCGATACTGGCATTGTCTAATCCTTTTCTATTTCACTGGAGTTTTGGAGTTAAAGGCCGCAGTAGCCTTAGCCACTGGTGCTGGGGTTTTGTTTTTGTAGGCCTCATACATTAAGTATGCTCCTACTCCCATCAAAAGTACGCCTATGGCATCCACTTTTTAATCACTCCTCCGAGCCACATTTTGGCCCGGATACCTAACACAACTGAGCGGAGGGCGAGCGCAGTTTTTAAAGAACTGACCCGCTCCTCCAGCTCAGTGTGCTGATCGAGCATTGTTACTTGCGCTTGCCAAAGTAGTAGCCAACAGCAAGGCCGGCCACCATAGCAACTACAACGTGAGAGCTAGTTACATTCTTCATTTTTTATCTCCTATTTACTTGGATTTTGGGGTGAACAACATGCGGATTGCGATCAGGGTAACTGCCGCAGTGGTAATGAGCACAACAACGCCATGATGAGCCTGCAGCCCATTGCCCGGCAGATTTGCACCATTGGTGTTTTCTGCCGAGCTCTGGGTGTAACCAGGATCGCTGACCATCGTGTTGTAGCCGAGGCCGAACTCATCCATGATTTACTCCTTAGGAGAACAGTGCCGCGCCGGAAACCGGGCGAACATTGCGAGTAGTCACCTCGAGATAGCTCGAGCTTGATCCCCAGGTGGAGCCGCGTACCTGCAGCTTGGTGGTTGCATCCGTTGGGAGGTACTGGTTGGCAGGGCCAAAGTTAATGGCCTCGTCGAACAGAGCCGAAAGCTGAAACAGAGGCCAAACACCGGCATCAACGTAACCAGGGTTACCGGCCTGCGAGCTGACTCCATTGGTCAAACCGTAAAAACGGCCAATCCAGCGGAGCCAGTCATCCTGCGACAGTGCGAACACCTGGAAATCGTTTTCCCACCAGTCAAACTCGGATGGCCAGTTAGCAAAACCGGCGTTAGCAGCCGAGCCAGCGGTGTAGGCATCGCGAGTGTTGTTGGTCGAGGTGCGGAGCGTAAAAATTACGTTTGAGATGTAGTCTCCAACGTTGTTGAGCTGGATCTGGGGCGAACCGCCACCCGATACCTCGTTGTGACGCTCGTAGCGAACAAACGCTACGGTACCGAGGCCAGCGGGCGTGGCCTGCACCTGAGTTGATCCCGAGGAGGTGGTGATCACTGCGGGTGGTGCAGTCCAATACTGCTGGTAGCAGTTAATCGATACCGTAGGCGTGTTGGTTGGAGCCGTCGAGTAAAGGTTGTTAGCCGTGTCAGTACCCGCAGCGTATGAGGAGGCGGTGGTAATGGTGAGCAGGTAACGCTGGTTAGCGGCTGAGTTGTTAAGTGCACCCAGGGCATCGCGGCGGCGGTGCTCAATTGGCACAACCAGGCGGAACGAGGCCGAGCCAGCGGTGGCAGATGATGAACCCGAACCGTTGTTAGCAGCCGTTGGCAGCATGTAAAAACCAGGGTCGCGGGCTGGGTCAAAATTGCAATCCGTGTCAAGCAGGTACTTGTTGAGCGTGTAAAGCTGGAAACCAGTAATGGGAGCAACAATTGACTGACCAGCTGGGTCATCGAGCTTGATCTGCGCAATGACGTTAAACGGAGCGTCGAGCTGCCATTTAACGGTAGCGGAGTTGGAGCTTGAGGCAATGCTCACATCAAGGATCACATTTTCGAGGAACGCATTAGTCTGCAACTGCACCTGGGTGGTTGAGCCAGCGGCCAGCGAGCTGAGCGTTGCATCCTTCATGGTCGCGAGCGTCGAGCCGCGAGTGAACGGAATGGCCATTGCCTGGGCGTTTGGCTGCGAGGCCATAGGCGAACGGCTTAGGTTTGCCGGAGCTGGAGCGGTGCCGGGGGCACCAATTCCAGTTGAGGTAGGGATGTTTGCCATGTTTCTATTTTCTCCTATTTGTTAGAAAAGGGTTAGGTATGCCTGAGCCAATGGGTGTTGGTGGTATTTAATCGCGAGCACTTTTACAGTACCGAGCACGACGATGACCTCCAACGCAGTGACGATTGCCCCGAGGGCACTCGGTGTGATTTCTGGAGTTTTCATTGCCATGCTCCGCAGACTACATCAGTGTAATTACAAATGCAAATCATTGGGCCCAATTTTTTGGAACCTCGGAGATTGACCAATCCGCACCGCCTCGACATGGCAACCGCAGGAATTGGTGACCATGCAAGTTTTGGATAGCAACAGTTGCATCCTTAGGCGAATAAGTGCCCAGGCTGGCGAGCTCGCGCATGTCATTAGTAACACCGAGATGAAACACATAAGCGTCGCTAACCGATGACCAGGTGACCCGGCTAAGTCCACTAGGCCGCTGTATACACAAATACATCGAGACTTTATTGGAGGCCGCTCCAAATGCAATGTTTGCTAGGTCATCATCGAGCCCGAGGCCTGATTTGCTCGCAATCCAAAGGCCCTCATCGCAGCCAATACTCCAACCACCCTCAGTAAACACATCATTAAGGGCTCGGCGGTAAATCGCTCGAGTTGCTGGGCTCTTTAAGTCTTGGTAGTTGTTGAGCTCAGGCCATAAGAGCAATCGCACCGATCCATCAGCGGAGGGTTTTAGATCCTTAGGTTTTGGCGGCCATTGGCTAATGCGGGTGTAACCCTCGGCCAAATACTTATCGAGGCTGGCATCCTTAGGTTTGGTGCCAAATACAACAACGTATTTACGCATGCGCAGCATGATGCGGGCGAGCGTTGTTTTGCCCGATTGAGTAGGGCCTACAAATAACTTATGCTGCCCTTGTTTGCTCTCAGCCACCTGTTGAGTAATCCACTCAGGCCAGGCAACTACTGGCGGCAGCTCTCGCTTAATCGCCACCCTGACCCGCTCCCGCTGCCACTGTAGAAAAAACCGCGAGTGTCTGGGCCATTTTGGGTGATAGCAAATTGTGGTGCACTAATACGCCAATAATCACTGGAGCGACTGCGATAGCTAAACCAATCCAGGCCATTGCCTCACCAGTTGTTTCCATCGGTGCAAACACCTTTTTTAGCCCAGGGTGAAACTCCGCCAATGCACCAAGCTGGGCGGCAATTTGCGGGATGGCAGTTTGTATGTTTTCTGCGCATACTGCATCGCCAGTGACGGCCAAAACGATTGGGAGCAATCCCAGCATTTTTTCTGCACCCTCGCGCACCAATGCGGCATCAGTATCCGCCTTAGTCTTTTTGGGCGTAGGTGTCTTAAAATTGATGTTTACAGATCGAGGCGGCACATCGCCGGGCTCAGCCTTAGTTTTTTTGGGTTTTGAGGCGGCGGGCTGGTGCTCGTCGCAAAACTTGCGATTTGGGTGATGGCCCTCGGGCAATGGGATTGCGCACAATTCACCATCGACAATTTTTTGGCACACATCAAAAACAGTGCTCGCTGCAGTCTGGTCAAGGAGGTCAGTCATTACTCAAGGCCCAGGTAACGATCACGAAAACTGCGACGAGTTTTCTTAGCTTTTTCTACTGACTTAGGAGCTACCTCCTCGGGCACCTCCTCAATTACATCAACCTTAGGCTCCTCGATTACCTCGGCGGCGGCGGGTGCCAATCGTGAGCTGAGCAAATCGGCCAGCCGGTTAAATGCATCGTTTACCGAGGTGTGCACCATGTCGCTCACATCATCGTAGGTTGGCTTTTCTTGCAGCTCCTCATGGGCAGCCATCGCCAACTCAACTGCACCATTAGCAGTGGCCTCGGCCTCCTCGGCATCAGCGGTGGCATGTTGTGAGCTGGCGAGAGCCGCACCGGCCATTGCTGTTGATGCAACAGCGGCCTCGGCTAATACATCCTCGCCGCCATCATCGTTAATAATTACCTCACTCATTTAGTCCTCCTAGATTTGCCAGCCTTGCTGAGAGCAATGGCGATTGCCTGCCGCTTGGGTTTGCCCGCCTTGATCTCAGTCCTGATGTTGGCACTAATGGTTTTTTTGCTGGAGCCCTTTTTTAATGGCATGGCGAGATACTACCTCAAAATACCTAAAAAAAATTATACCGGGGTGGTTGCATTTGTTACCGGGGCGGTGTATTGTCGTAATTGACCAGAGGGATAACCCTCAAAACATAGGAGGTAGTTATGGCAGTAACGGAGTATCCAACCGCGAGCAATGAGCTGCAGGCTCTCGCTCGTTTCGCATGCTTGGAGTGCAACCGCCGAGGCAACTTGCACCAGGCATGGATGCGGCGCACGATTGAGCTCGAGGCCGTAGTGCACCAGGTAGCCACCGGCCACCGCGTTTTCCAGCATGAGCGTGTTTGGGAGGAGGTGAACTAATGGATCAGCGAGAAAACTTGCTGCAGCAGTATAGGTTGCATCGTGATGGTAGCCTCGGGATTTTGTGCCTGATTTGTGCCTATAACCTGAAAGATTGGGGAGTGGCGTTTGCTATGCCTGGCGTTGCAAAAGAGTGCTCAGAGTGCGGTTGGATGATTGGCAGCAATGAGCAACTGCGGTTTAATAAATGGATTGTTGAGCAGCGAATTGGAACCAATGTTGATGAGCTCAGCGTGGCTGGCATTGAGCAGTATGCCCGCGTTGTGCCAGATCGAGCCACCCAAATCCGGCTCGAGTTTTTGGTGGAGACAATCCGCGAGCTGGAGTTACAAATCAAAATCATCGAAACCGCTAACAGCCGTTTGCTTGGCGTTATCGGTGGCCAAATGAGCGAAACAGTGCAGCGGCTCAATGAACAGCTGCGCGAGCGTTTAGGCCGCATCAGTTACTGGACGGAGGGTCACTAATGGATTGGCAGCACTTTTGGCATCGACTTGAGATTTGGTTTTTGAGTTTCATCACGTTGTGGTTGGTAACTTACGCCTATTTTGAGGTATTAGCCGAGGGCAATCACACAAACTTGGCAGCTTGGACTGCTGTTTACTGGGTTGTTATGGGCCTGGTATGGATCGTAGTAATCGAATACAACAGAAAAGAGAACAGCAAATGAAAAAGGCATTTAGCCCAGAAAACTTGACCTATTTGGAAAAGTGCATCGACCTAACCGGCGTAGTGGCAACGTTTATTGCCTGGGTGGATACCACTCAAACTAAGGCCGTAATACAAATGCCTGATGGCACAGTGGTTACTCGTAACAAGAGCAACCTTCGCGAGTACGTCGAGGCAGAAAACGTGACCATTGAGGTCAGCATGACACTCGAGCAGCTTAAGGCCGCCGCGAATTATCCTATGGGGAGCGTTTGCAACCCATTTGTGTTGGCATGCAAAAACTACTTAAAGGCAGGTAACTAATGGCAGAAATCAAAATAAACCTCGAGCCCAATCAGATAACAATTCTTGATAAGGCGTTTAAGACACTCAACCGATTTAACTGGGTTAAGGCCTTGCGAGTAGCCGGGTTGGTGTCGAGCGATGAGGCCGAGGATCTAAAGACTGCACTAGCCTCATTGGCCCAGCAGATTACGGAGGGCAACGATGGCAAAGAGGGCTAAGAGGCAGAACCGTTTTGAGCTCGAGATGTTTAAGGCATTTGGTCGCCATGATGCTGAGGTTATCGAGTGCGAGGCTCGCACATTTGTTGTGCAGTGCTCATGCGGTTTTGTGCAGCCCGCTCCATTTGGCGAGGTGCATGCTCTAAAAGTGCTGGAAAAGCATTTGAGCCTATACGGCCTAGTGCCAGATCCAAAGGGAGCCCGCTATGCAGGATACTAACCCGGACAATGCACCAGCCTGGCAGCTCGAGGCGGCTCAGTTTGAGATTGCCAAACTGCGGCGGTTGATTATTTGGCTCTCGCGCACCTATGGAGATAATAACCCCAATTTTCACTATCACACATTTAATGGCAATGAACTGCCCGAGAATAAAGAGCTGTACCAAACCTGGATGGCCGTAGTACGCGGCCAGGGTTGAGCAACAAATAAGGGAGCCCAGGCGGGTCATCACTCCGCCTGGGCCACAACAAAAGGATAACAAAATGACCAGTAAAAAACCATCAACCAGCCCGGCCTTAATTAGCGGGGAAATCGTAGTGCAAAACCTACCCTCGAGCGACACACTGCGGCATGCTGTAGCAACCGGCCAGCGGTTGTTTATTGAGCAGCCCGCTCAGGAGCTCGACATTGTAAACCGCGTTGCAACTGCATCATCGGTGGCAGATGTATTTGGAGGAGCAACGCTAACCAGCGTTAAAGACATTTTGGGCACCAGCATTAAAGTGCTCGAGATTGAGAGCATCCGCCCCAGCGATTTTGCTGACAACGGTGGCCTCGGGTGTTACTTGGTTATTAGGGCTGTAGATCCCGATGGCCAGGTTATTAGCGTGAGCGTTGGATCCGTCGATGGCATGATTAAGTTGCTCCGCCTGCATGAGCTCGGGGCGTTTCCTCGCTGGGTGGCATTTGATAAGGCTCAGCGGCCTACTCGATCGGGTCACTACCCAATCAACTTGGTTGATCGCCAGCTCCAGATGGAGGGTTGAGCATGGCCGAAAACCGCAAACTCCGCACCCAGTTGGATCGAATTATTAAGGCTAAGGCAACTATTAATCGCCTCGAGGCCGCATTGGAGGAGCAACGCCGCACAGCTCGCCAAATGTTGTTGCTGGCGTATGAGCTCGGTGCAACTCAATCGCAGTTGGCTGATGAGTTTTCTACCTCACAGGCCCGCATGCGCGAGCACTTAATTAGGGCTAAGGCCGAGCGGGTGTTAAATGGCTGATCAGGTACGTTTTGGCTGGGAGGATAAAAGCGAGGCCTACCGCCGCCGCCTAGAGCGTAATGGCATTAGCCGCAGCGATTGGGAGCAGGGTGCTGACCTCCGAGCCGCCCGAGGCCACAAACCTGAGCCTAAGGTGAGCCGTACCCGCGAAAAGGCCCTAGAGCGGATTATCAACCGCAATAGTACCGATTTAGATCGAGACTACAAAACCCTGCAACGCGGGTTTAGGTGGCCTCGTTGGGTACCTAAAGAATTGCCGGACAACGGAGCAGTTACCTATGACGTGGCAGTGGCATTATCTCAGCTGCCGCCACCCTCCCGGTGGAAATCAGTAGATTTTGTGCCTCGTCCTGATGGTCAGGCATGGACAATGACAGTGGTGCCTAAGGGCCGAGCGTATCCGGTGGTTATTGACATACCCGGAGGAGGTGGTGCGGGTACTGGTGCCCGCCAAATCCTCGAGATTATGACGCTGCTCGAAAAGGGCCCAGTAAAGAAACAACCAACCGCCGCCGATGCAGTATTTTTTGAGGTTATGGGATCAGCATGATGGATGTAAAAATCACCGTTAGTGCCATGATTTTTTTCTTGGTAACAGTATTGGTATTTATGTTTTGGGCAGATAACCAATGAGCCGCACCCGGCAAACTACGACACTTTTTTTGTGTAACACCTGCGGCGATGGCGTAGAGCTCACCAGCCATGATGCATGGCAATTGCGCAAGCTCGAGCCACTGATCCAACTCCGCACCGGGGTACCGTTGGTAGTGGTTTGTTTTTCCTGCGCATTTGGAAACTAGCCATGATTATAAAACCATTGGGCAAAACTAAACCAAAACCTATTGCTCTTGTTACGCCTGGCTATAGAGCCGTAACCATCACCACTGTTGATGGACAGCGTTTTATCCGAGGCCCTGAGCGTTGCTATCAGGCCCTAAAGAAACTCGAAAATCACATTGTGTTTGCCTCGGGCAAATTGCGCAACCTGGTGCACACAACAGGTGCTCAGGCGTGGCAGGCCGAGATTTGGCGGGGTAGAGCTACCTCGATGACGCTTGACGGAACAAATCTAAAAGTAACCTCACTCCGCCGCATACTCGATGACCTACCAACTGACCTACAAAAGTTTGATGCACTCCTAGAGGTGTCTTTATGGCTTGCTCATCAGGGAGTTTGCGTTAATTCTATCTCTGCAATGTCATGGAACCTATGGCGATCTACGTTATCTAGCCCAGTTGATTTATCTTTTGATGCTCGAATTGGCCGCAGTGCATTTTTTGGTGGTCGCCAGGAGGCGAGGCAACCGGACATTTACAAAGACCAGGTGAGCCTCGACATTAGTAGTGCATACCCATTTTCTATGGCTCAGGATCCATACGCGGGCATTATGCGTGAGGTATCTAAAAACACTCGCATTGATCCAGAGATACCTGGGCTAGTGCGGGCTCGCGTAACAGTGGGCTCAAAACTATCTCATGCTCCACTGCCGGTGCGCATTGCTGAGGAGGCTATCCAATTCCAGTATGGCACTTTTGAGGGAC
>Ga0316217_10005175_pt1 | contig 13650 bp, 4 predicted proteins | sample 1anoAmetaG_FD_203633 | JGI IMG/M metagenome (GOLD analysis project Ga0316217, IMG submission 203633) | Freshwater microbial communities from Trout Bog Lake, Wisconsin, USA - 1anoA | ecosystem: Environmental > Aquatic > Freshwater > Lake > Hypolimnion/Profundal zone | place: USA: Wisconsin...
CCAACCACACCAGGTCCACGCAGCCCAGGGTGACGAAGGCCGCCTGCCAGCCGCCAAACGCGCCCACGATGAGGGGCACCAGCAGCGGCGCAAAGATGGCGCCCATGTTGGAGCCGGTATTGAAAATACCGGTGGCCACCGAACGCTCCTGGGGCGGAAACCATTCGGTGACCACGCGGATGGCCGCCGGAAAATTGCCGGATTCGCCCAAACCCAGCGCCAGCCGCGCGCCGCAGAAGCCGCCGACCGTGCGGCACAGCGCGTGGGACATCGCCGACAAGCTCCAGAACAACACCGACAGGCCGTACGCGCCCTTGATGCCCAGCCAGTTCATGAACGAACCGAAGCCCAATTGCCCGATGGCATAGGCGAACTGGAAGAAAATGGCCATCAGGGCGTACTGAGTCTCTGTCCAGCCGAAGGTTTTTGACAAATCCGGCTTGAGCAGGCCGAGCACCTGCCGGTCCATGTAGTTGACCGTGCAGACCAAAAACAGCAGCGCACAGACAACCCAGCGGAATTTGCTGGCCGGCTTCATTTCGTCAGATCCAGCTTGCAGTCTTTAACGCGCAGGGTGTTCAGCGCCTCCCCGGTTCGGTTTTGCACCCGCACCCGGTCAAACGTAACGCCCTCGGCATCCGTCACGAACACTCCCTGTTGGGCCGTGATGGCGACGTTGGTGAACGTGATGTTCCGGAGGGGCATTTCCGGCAGGCCTTGCAGCACGATCGCCCGGGCCGCGCCCCGGCAGACGACATTCTGGATGTGGATATCCCGGAACTGCGGCGTCTCCTCGCTGACGGGCGGGAGATTAGTGTCCGTTCCCTCGCCCGCGTCTTCCAGCGCGGATTTGCCGCCGTAATACAGATTGAAATTGATCGCGTCGCCCGTGATGGCGGCCATGCGGGTGTCGGTCACCAGAATGTCTTCCACCACGCCACCGCGTCCGCGCGCGCTCTTGAAACGCAGGCCCACTTCCGTGCCCATGAACAGACAGTTGGTCACGACCACGTGCCGCACGCCGCCGGACATTTCGCTGCCGATGGTGAAACCGCCATGCGCGTGATACACCACGCAGTCCTTCACCAGCACATCTTCCGTGGGCACGCCAATCCGGCGGCCGGCCGCGTCCTTGCCGGACTTGAAGCAGATGCCGTCGTCGCCCGCATCAAACGTGCAGCCGCTGATGACGGCCCGCCGACAGGATTCCAAATCCAGCGCGTCGCTATTTTGCGCCGCCGGAGAATTGCGCACCTGGACATTGTGGATGGTCACATCCTCGCACAGCGCCGGATTGATCGTCCAATTGGGCGGGTTTTGCACCGTGATGCCTTCCAACCAGACCCGCTGGCAGCCGATCAGCCGCAGCATTTTGGGGCGCAAAAATTGATGTGCCGGCTCATAATCCGCCAGCTTCAGCGAATTGGCCTGGCGCAACGCCGCCACAATCTTCTCTCCCGCCATGGCTTGTTGGCTGGGCCACCACGCATCGCCCCGGGCACTCAAGACGCCACCGGATTTGACCCGCGCCTTCCAGTCGCTCTCGCCGAGCTTGTCGTGTTTCACCGGCCGCCACGCGTCCCCGCCGCCATCCAGAATGCCGTCGCCGGTGATGGCAATGTCCTGGAGGTTGACGCCGGAAAGGGGCGAGGTGGAATCCACCTCCCGCTCGCCTTTCAGGTCCATCACCGCCAGCGGATACAGTTGGTAATCGCGCGAAAATTGGATGAGTGCGCCGCGTTCCAGGTGCAGATTGAGATGGCTGCAAAGTTTGATCGGCCCCGTGAGCCAGAGCCCGGGCGGCACCACCAGTTCACCGCCGCCCTTGTCACCCAGCGTCTTGATGGCCTTGGCAAACGCATCGGTGTTCAGCGTGATGCCATCGCCCACGCCGCCAAAATCGGTGAGGCTCACCGTGGTTTGAGGAATGTGCGGGGCCGCCACGGCGGGCGGCAGATCGCTGCCGGCCGCGTGGGACGTCAGTGCAATGCTCGCTAGGAAGATCGAGCCAAGGCGGAGAGAATTTGTCATTTTCATGGGATCAGGTGTCATCATAATGCCGCGCCTTCCGGGGCGAAACGGAAATAATCAAAATCAGCGTGGCCCCCGGCGACAGCCGACCCGTTCTGGCTGGCGAAGAGGCCGATGCGCGCGCCGATCCAGACTCCCGGCGTGGCGGTGAACCGATCCGGCAGCGCCACGGTGGTTTTCTGGGATGCATAGCCAAACTCGCAGTCGCCGCCATCATGCACGATCGCGCGCAGGCGGAGGTCGCCCGCCGGCGCCGGGCCGAGGGTCCTTTCCGTGTCGCCGCAGCGCAGCTTCAGTTCATTCCGCCCGTTGATCCGTGCCACGGTCAAGCTGGCCGAGGATCGGCCCGCGATGACCAAGCCGGCCTCCACGCCGTTGGCCAAGGAATCGGTGGCCAGCAAGGTTTCCACGGCGAAGCGCCGCGCCGGGAATTTTTGCAGCAGCAGATGGGGCATCTCCGCCAGTGGTGCCACCGCTGGCAGGGCGCGCAGGCGCAGCCAGCCGGGCCGCGCGGCGAGTGAATACCAATCGTCCCGGTGATTGGCATTCCATTGCCATTGGCAGCCGAGCGCGGCGGCGTCAAATTCGTCGCTGGTCGCCGGCACACGGATTTCTTGCGCGGCCGCCGTGCGCGGTTTGGTGTGATGCGCCACCGGTTCACCGTGCCGGCCCATCACCGGCCAATCCTCCTGCCAGCAGACCGGCTGCAAGTGGGCGATGCGCCCATACACGCCGGCGTCTTGGAAATGCATGAACCACCACTCGCCGTCAACGGTGTCCACCAGTGCGCCCTGGTGCGGGCCATTGACCGGGGTGCCGCCCTGCGCCAGCACGATCTTGTCCTCATAAGGCCCATAAACCGTGCGGGAGCGCAGCACCACCTGCCAGCCGGTGGCCACGCCGCCGGCGGGCGCCAGGATGTAATACCAGCCGTGGCGCTTGTAAAACTTGGGACCTTCGAGCGTGGGATGCTTCTCGGGCTGGTGAAAAACGATTTGGCCCTTGCCGAGCAAGCGGCTGCCATCCGGCGCCATGGGGCACACGCGCAGCCGGTGTTTAATGCCCGCGCGCGAGCCGGCAAAGGCATGCACCAGATACGCCTGGCCGTCGTCATCCCAGAACGGGCAGGGATCTATCAACCCCTTGCCCGCCTGCACCAGGTGCGGTTCCGACCACTGGCCCGCCGGATGCTCGGCCGTGACCATGTGGAGGCCCTCGTCCGGCGTCGGAAAGAAGATCCAGAATTTGCCCGCATGATACCGGATGGCCGGCGCCCAGACGCCGCAACCGGGCTGCACCTGCTCGTAGCGCGGATAGGGCAGGTTTTTCAACGCGTGGCCGATCAGCGTCCAATTGATCAGGTCGCGCGAATGCAGGAGCGGCAGGCCGGGGGTGCAGTTGAAGCTGGAAGCGGTCATGTAAAAATCGCCGCCCACGCGCACCACGTCCAGGTCCGAATAATCCGCGTAGAGAATCGGGTTGCGGTAAGTGCCGTTGCCCTGGGAAGGCCGCCACGGATGGGCAAAATCCAAGTCTGCGGCCGGCTCGTTTTCGCCGGCCGGCGGCGCTGAATTTAAGATCTCAGTCTGCATATTTTAAATTATTTTCACCGCCAGCCCATCGAAATTCACTGGAAACCGTTGGCCACGGCGCGTCGGCGATCCTGGCGGCACCTGAGATCGCGGCCGCGTAAGGCCTTTTTAAGACTCTTCCCATAAAATCAAGGCGTGGCTGGATTCCAGTGATCGGCGCCCCCAAGAATGTTTTCCACGGTGAAGCTCTTCGCCTCGTCGTCCGTCAACTGCCGGGCCCATTTGACCCGCTGGTCCGGCGTCGCGCCCGGGCCGGTGCTGTGGTACTCGGCATAGCGTGCGGTGGTTTCGTTGGTGACCTTGCCCCAGTTGTTCCAGCCGGCCGGCCTGATGTGAGCGCCGAGGTCGCAGTCCAAATAAGTGACGCTCGCGTACGACCGCCATGGACGGCCCAAGTCCGCGACGGGCGGAGATTTGGCGTTGGCGGGAACGCCGTCCGGGCCGCCCCACGCATTCGTGTCGCCCGTCAAGCGGCAATGCAGGAACACAAAGCCATAAGGATGATCCTGGGGCGTGCTGGCGGCCGTGACATGGCCGCCATTGCGGCTGTGAATTTCGCAATGGTCGAACACCGCCGTGGCCGATCCGTAGATGAAATCCACGCGGCCGGCAAGGTAGCAATTCGTGAAATAATCGCGCCCGTTGTTGATCATCAGCGTGTCTTGCCAGCCAAGAATGCGGCAATGATTGAAGACCGCGCGGTCGGCATCCACGCGCAAGGCCAGCGCCTGGCCGTGGTCGCCCGAAGTGTTCTCAATCGTCAGATTCTCCGCGCGGAAATCATCGCCCACCACCACCATCCCCGGATCAAATTGATAGGTCGCAGTTCCTTTCCGATCATTGACATTGTAAGGCCAGGTCAACACCGTGTTTTCCATTTCCTGGCCGATGATGTGGACGCGGGGTTTATCTTTCGGGATCATGAACTGGCCTTGGTAAACGCCGGGCTTGACCAGGATGGTGAAGGGCTTGGTGGCATGGTCCGGCGCGGCGGCAATGGCGGCCTGGAGCGTGGTGTGCGTGCCCGAACCGTCGGCGGACACCACGGCGTCGTATTCCGCCTCGGCCGCCTTCGGATTGTCATTCACCGGCTGCGCGCGCAAATATGGCGCGAGTTCCGGCGCGCTTTTGCGAAGTTCCGCCACCACCAGCCGGGCAAACATCACATGCCCCTTGGCATTGAGATGCGTGCCGTCGTAGCCGACCTTGCCGTCGGCGTTGGTCTTGGTGGGACTGAACTCCAGACACTTTTCCGGCCCCAGCGATTCGCAGAGCTCAATGCTGCGCGCCTGCAAATCCACCAGCGGCACGTGTTTCGCCGCCGCGATCTTGCGCACCTCCTCCGCGTAAGGCGCCAGGCTGGACTTGATTTTGCCGGGATGGTCCTTGTCCCATTGCCGGCGGGTGAGGGGCGTGACCAAAACCGGCGTGGCGCCGATGGCCTGGGCTTCCTCGACGTAGCTGACCATGTTGCTGACAAACGTCGGCATGTCGGTGGAGCGGCCCGGCTTGCCCGGCTCGTTGTTGTGGCCAAATTGGATCAAATAATAGTCGCCATGCAACGCCAGCGCATTGGTCCAGCGCCCCTCCCGGCGGAAACTCTCCGAACTGCGTCCGCCTTGGGACGTATTAATGCACTCCGCGCCGTCGGTGAGAAACTGCTTGAAGCCCAGCCCCCACCCGGCGTTGTCCGTGACGGTGGAATCGCCGACCAAAACGATTTTGATTTTTTTGGGCGCGGCATTGGTCGCCTCGGCCGCCCGCAATTCGGTCCCCGACAGCCACGTCGCCACCACAGTGGCGACCACCAAGTTATTATACCGCTGCCATCGCGTTGAATGAGTAGTCATAGATTTGTTCATTATGGATAAATTAGCCGCAAATACACGCTGCCGTTGTTGGGATCAACCGGAACACTCGCTTGATTCACATTCGTCGAATTGGCCACGGTGACCCAATTGGTGCCGAGCCCGCTGGCCGCGCTGTTGGTCTGGATTTGCAGGCGCCAGCCCAAATGATCCGCCGGCCAGGACAGTTGGATCTGCCCGCCAATATTCAGATAACTGACGTTGGCGGCAAGCAGGGAAGGCAACGGCGTCGCATTCGCCTGAACCGAAACCGGACTCACGCCGGCGGCGTTTGTCGCCGCGACCACATAGTAATAGGTGGTCCCCGGTCTGACCGCCGCATCGGCATAATTCGTCGCGGCCACACCGGTGAGCAGGGCGTACGGGCCGCCATTGGTCAGCGAGCGTTCGAGTTCATAACCCAGTGCGCCGCCGGAGGACGTCCACTGGAGGTTGATCAACAGGTTCGTGCCTTGGGCCGTCAAGGAGGCCGGCGCCAACGGCGCTGAAGTGACGAGCAAATTCACCTGGCGCGACGTGTTGGTGCTGAGCGCACAAATGAAACTCGCCGGGAAGGCGCCGAGCGCCGGCAAATTCCCGCCCAGTGTGCCGGTGTATGTCAGGAGCGTATAGGTGCCATTGGTGAAACCGCCGCCGCCCGAGACATTGACCGTGCCGCCCAGGGCGAGATTGCCTTTTACCGCCACCGTCGCGGCGCTGGCGCCAAGGACGTAGTTGAAGACGGTCGAAGGCGTCAGGGCAAGATTGTTGCTGATGGTGAGCACGCTGTCGGAAAGCGTCAGGGGGCCGTTGCCCAGCACGTTCGTGTCGCTCAGCGCGCCCGGGGCGCCGTAACAGGCCAGTGAGTTGCCAAAGCCATTGGTGGTGATGCCATCCACCAGGACCAGGTTCGTCGCGGGCGTGCGATTGGTAATCGTCACAGCGGCGTCAAAAAGTCCAAGGGTGCTGCCGGCGGCCGGCGCAATCTGCGAATCAATGACCTGGACACCGCGTGCGTTATAAACCTCGAAATACTGAGACGCGGTGATGTTGACATGATCCAGCACGACATTGCTGATGCACAGTTCCGGCCGGCCCCAAATAATGCCCGCTGAATAACCGCCGGCCGGCCATGCCGTCAGATTGCTGACGACAATGTTTTCGTAAATAGGAGTGGTGCCGGTGACCGGGAAGATGGGATAGCTGGCTGCCTGGGAGAAAGCCACTCCGGTCGCCGTCCCGCCGTTGGTATAATAGCCGTAAAAATAAATGGGAATCTGCGTGTTGGTCATCGCCAGATTAAGGTAGCGAAGATTTTGCACCACCCCCCCGCGGTCAATATCCGACTTGACCTTGATCCCCGCCCCGCCGTTGGTCCAAACACAGTTGAGCACGAGCAAATTGCTCAAACCGCCGTCCGTATAGCTGCCGATGGACACGCCATGCCCGTTTCCAAAGAGACAATTCTCAACCGTAATGTCGTGACACAAATGACCAACATTGCCGTCGCCCATCGCGATGTGATCGTCGCCATCGGTGATGCGGCTGTTTTCAATCAGCGCCTTGGCTGCGGAACAATCAATCCCATCCGTGTTGGGCGACGGACTGGGCGTGTTAATGCTGATACCGTCCACCGTCACGTTCTGGCAGACATCCCGGAACGAGATGTGCGTGTTCGGCGGATTTTGCAGGGTCACATTGACCACCCGGACATTGGTGCAGGTGGTGGCCGCGAGCATGGCTTTGGGCCGGGTAATGCCGCCGGGAGTGGCATTGTTGGTCGCCCACCAAACCGAGCCCTGGCCGTCAATGGTTCCACTGCCGCTGACTTCAATGTCGTGCAGGTTCACTCCCGCAATGAAATCGGAACTGGCCGGGAAACTGCCATAAGGAAGCATTTGGAGCATCGCTCCGGCATCAATTTGCAGATTGATCGAGTTGCTCAGATACAACGGACCAGATAGATACGTCCCGGCCGGTATTTCGACCGTGCCGCCGCCGGCCAGGCTGGTGGCATTGATGGCCGCTTGAATGGCGGCGGTATTGGTCGTGACACCATCGCCGACCGCACCGAAAGCGGCGACGTTATTCGTGCCGTTGGGAATCGCCGGTGGTGACGGCGCGGACAGCGCGACCGATAGCAGCGCGTTGCTGCTGGTGACCGAACCGGCGCTGTTTGACACGATGACGGAATAAGCCGCCGCGTCGCCAAATTGCGCGTTCGTGACGGTCAACGTGGGGTTGATTTGTCCATTGAGAATATCCCCATTTTTCAACCATTGGAACGTCGGGCCGGGCTGGCCGGTCGCTGCCACAGCGAAGGTCACGGTTGTGCCGAGGTTGACGGCTTGATTCACCGGCTGGGTCGCGATGGTCGGAATCACGGTCGGCAGCCAGCCGTTTAGACCAAAGTACGAATTGGTGAAAATCGCCGGCAGCGTGTAGCTGTTGGAGTCCACCGTCACCGCCACGCGATTGCTGTTGCCGCTGACCAGCGGATTCGTGTAGGAAAGCGACGGATTATTCTCGTAGTTTGTGTTGATGGTGTCCAGCCAATAGGCGCCGGCGGCCTGACGTTGCGCGGCGGTCACCGTGCCGCCGCCAACGAGCATCGTGCCGGTTTCCCGCGCGCGACAACTGTTCTCGCGTCCGCCCCATGGGCTCCAGCCCTCGGTGGTGATCTGGCTATCCAAGGTGCAATCAATGACGGCGGTCATGCCGTCCTGCTGCCACGGCCGCATGAGCGTCGTGCTGTTGGCGGCGCAATTGTAAGGATATCCGTTGGTAATCTGGGCCAGTGGGAAGCTGCAATTCAGAAACGTCAAGCCATACGGCTGAGCATAGGGCGTGCTGGGCGCCGTGCAATACCCGCCGGTGGCGCAAATCTCCACGATGTTGCACTGGTCGAACACCGCCAGCGCCCCGCCATAAATGAAATCCGTTGACCCCCAAATCTCACAGTGGTTGTAATAAACGACGCCACTAATGTTATAAATCGTGTCTTGTCCGCCCTTGATAAGGACGTTGTCAAAGGTGAGTTCGTTGCCCGTGGTGGCCAGCACGTTGATTGGACCCGCCCAAACAACCCCGTTATTCGTCAGGTAAACTTGGTTGTCCAGCGTGAGATTGCGCACGTAAATATTCGAACTCTCCAAGCGCAACGTGCCACAGCCGGAGTTGGAGGTGCCCGCATAAGCCGCATAGGGATAAATGATCTGGACCGCCCGACAATTCGGCCCCGCGCCAAAGAGGTTCACATTATTGCGGTTTTGGGTGAAGATGCTGAAGTCGCGATACGTCCCCGGCAAAAGGGTAATCGTCCTTGTCACTGCGTTGTTGATGGGAATCCAATCCGAAGCTCCTTGCAACGTCGCAAAATCGCCGGCGCCATCCAGGGCCACCGTTAGGTTCGTAGGTCCGGTGGACGCCGTCGGCGTCGCGGGGCCGGCCGGCTTGGTGGCAAACTGCCAAGTGTTGGTTCCCGTGATGGCCGGATACGCGTTGTTCGAGGCGTCCAGAAACAAGCCGGCATCGCTGTTCACATAGTAAACGCTGTTATAAGCGAACCGGTTGGTCAGGGTGATCCACACTTGGTTGCCGTAAATGGCAATCGGCATATAGTAAAAACTATTTCCCTGCTCCACGCGGACCGCCGCGTTGGTGATGGTGTCCGCCCAGAGATTGAAGGTCTGGAACTGGCTCGTGCTGATCGTGGCCAAGAGCGAATGGTCGGCCGCGTTGTACACATACAGGTTGCCGCTGCCGAGTTGAGGCGGATTGCCGAACACGATGCGCAACTGCTGATCCGGACTGATGTTCACCGCCCCGTTCGTCGGCAAAAACGCTTCCGTCGCCGCAGTCAGGACGGTCAGCGTCGCATTGCTGCTGGTCACCGTGCCCACGCCGTTGCCGACGGCCACCGAAAACACCGCGCCGTTGATCGCGCCCTGCGCGCTGGCAATGCTGTAAGCCGCGTTGGTGGCACTGGCGATGGGGTGGCCGTTCTGGTACCATTGATAGGCCAGAGCCGGCACCCCGCTGGCAACGACGCTGAACCGGGCCGAACCTCCGACAATCACGGTAAGATTGGTCGGTTGCTGCGAAATGGCCGGCGGCACGAGCACATACAAAGTCGCAGTGTTGCTCGCCATTCCCACGCTGTTGCTGGCCACCAGCCCATACACCCACCCGTTCTGCGAATACTGCACATTGCTGATCGTCAGCGAGGAATTGGTGGCGCCGACGATGTCCGTCCCGTTCACCAGCCATTGCAGTGCCGGCGTGGGCAAGCCCGTGACCGCCGCAATGAAGGTCAGATTGCTTGTCTGCACCGCGGTTTGATTGGTCAAACCCAGGATCGCCGGGGCCACCGTGCCCGAGGACACGGTGAGCGTCATGCTGTTGGTGACGAGGCCGGCGCGATTGCTGAGGATCAGGAAATAAACGCCGGAGTCCGCGATCTGCGCGTTGGTGAGGGTCAGGGTGCTGGTCGCGCTCCCGGAAATTGTGGAGCCGTTCGCGTCCAAACCATCGCTCAAATTGCTCCCGTTATACTGCCACAGGCAGGTCGGGGCGGGCACCCCGGAAACGGTGGGTGCCACTGTGACCGTGCTGCCCGGGGTGACGGTTTGATTGTTCAATCCGGTGATGGCGGGGGTGACGATTACTGTCAGCGTCATGCCGCTGGTGACGCTGCCGGCGGGATTGGTCGCGCCGAGCGCATATAGGGTTCCGTTCTGGGCATACTGCACGTTGGTGATCCCCAGCGAGGCATTGGTTTGGCCGCTGATCGCCACGCTATTGGAGAACCATTGATACGTGGGCGCGGGCGTGCCCAGGATCGTCGGACTTAACGTCGTCGAGGTCCCGGCGACCACCGTGGCATTGGTCGGCCCAATGACAATGGGGGCCGAGAGCAATTGCAGCTGGAAACCGTTGAGGTAGGAGGTGGTGAAACTGAACGTCCCGACGCTGCCGACAGTTCCCGTCAGCGCGAGATAGGAGTTGCCCAACGCGTTGGTCTGGAAAATATCCCGATAATTACCCGTGTCGGTGGTCGTGCCACTCGCCCCGCCATTGGCGGCATTCACCGTCACCGTCGAACCCTGGCCCGTGGCATTGCCGTGGGCAAACGCAAACAGAGTGTAAACTCCCGGCCGCAGATTGCTGACCGCCACCGTGTAACCGCCGCTGTAAAGATAGTCTTCCATGAGCGCCACCGGATCCGGATCGCCATCCGCGGTGCTGGCATCCTCATACACATTGAAATTGGCGCCGCTCCGCGAAAAACTGATGGCGTTCGTGGTGGCATTGCCGTAAGAGTCGGTCACGTTCCCCATAACCGCTGTGTTGGTGTTGGCTGGCACCACAAAATTGTTCCAACTGGTGCCATTGTCCGGGGCCGCCGCCGTGCCCGTGTAGCGGGTGCTTGAACTCTTGACGACGTCCAGATTCAGCGTCAACACTGGCAGCGTTGGCGGAGTCGCTGAAACTGTCAGCGTCATGGTATTGGTGGCCGCGCCCATGGAATTGCTGGCAATCAACGAATATTGAGTTCCGCTTTGGGTGAGCTGGACCGGCGGCACGGATAGGGTGGCATTCGTTTGGCCCGGCGCCACCACGCCATTCTGGAGCCATTGGTACGTCGGCGCGGGAAACCCCGCGACCGTTGGGCTCAGCACCACAACATTGCCCACGTAAGCGGTTTGGTCGGTTAAACCGGTGATGACCGGCGCCGCCATCTGCACCAATTGAAACCCATTGAGATAGCTGGTAGCCGTAAACGCAAGGTTGCTGCCGCTCCCAACGCTTCCCGTCAATTGGATATACGAATATCCCTGCGCCCCGGGGGTGAAGAGATTGCGGAATTGCCCGCCGCTGTTCCCCGTTGTGCCATTTTGTGAACCCCAGGTAACCGTGCTGTTTTGGTTGGTCTGGTTGCCGTGGGCGAACACCAGCAGCGTATATGAACCTTCGGCCAAACCGGTGAGGCTCACCGTGAAATTACCCCCAAAATAATAACTGCTCATCAGATTCACCGGGTTGGGATTGCCGTAATTGACCGAGGAATAGGCGTTTAGAGCGGCGCCGGTCGTGGACACGGTCACATTCACGTTGGACAGGGTATTGCCGTTTGAATCCACCGCATTGGCAACCGTATAGGAAGCCGTGGACTGCCCCGGCAGGTTGTTCCAAACGGTCCCCACGCCCGAAGCAGCCGCAGCCCCACGATAGGACGAATTCCCAGTCGCAACATTGATGGTCACATTGCCCCGGGCCATGGCCGGAATGGCGAGCAGGGCGAGAATGATGCCCGCCACCTTGCGAATGAGCCTCTGACCTAACAATTTCATAAACGACCCGCGAGCATGGGACAAACACTTGAATTAAAAAGGCGGGCAACCGACCCATGTACGGTTGCCCGCCCGAACCCACTGTTCCCGTCAACCCAACACCATGCACCTAAATGGCGTCAAAAGTTCGTGCTTAGAATATAGAACTGCCGGCCTAAAGCTTGATTCACGGCATTGTTCAGGTTGGTGGTGAAGTTGCCACTGCCACCCGCGACATTCGTCCAGATCGGATTCCAAGCATTGAGTGGTGACGCCAGATTCGTGCTGGTCAACAGATAGAACGTGCCGGACCCCGTATTGGTGCCCGAGATCGTCAAGGTGTTGCCGGAGATCACCGGCCGGCCGGTGAACTTGAGAGCGGTCACCGCCCCGGGAGCTGCGACGACCGTCACATTCACATTGAACGTGAACGAACTGTAGTCATTAGCGTCCGTCGGGGAGAACGTCACCGACTGGCTGGCTGTGCCCACCCCCGGGGTCGCGGCGGGCGTGGTGAAGGCAAAGGCGCCAGCCACCACGTTCGTGCTGAAGGCATTGGTGACGACACCGCCAGTCAGACTCGAAGCACTCAACGGATAGCCGTTGGTGATCGTGGAGGCCGTCGGCGTGGTCTTTAGTTTCGGCGTCTGCGGATTGACCGTCACGCTGACATTAAAAGTGAACGCATTGTAGTCGGTGGTGTCGCTCGGATTAAAGGTCACCGCCACGTTCGTCGTACCGGCAAATGCCATTGTGCCAGGTGTCACGAAGGCATAAGTCCCCGTCACGGCCGTACCCGACGCATTAGTGATCGCGCCGCCGCTCACGACTGAGTTGCTGATGGCCTGACCATAGGTGACGGCCGAGGCGGTCGGCGCGGTTTGCAGCGCCAGCACGCGGCTCACCACGGTCGCCACCGTGATTTTGCCATTGGAAGCCACCGTATTGTTCCAGGTGTAATTCACCTTGTTCCCGTAATCATACGCTTGCAGGTTGAAAGTCGTAATGCCAGGGGTGGCCCCGGGGAACAATTGGAAAGCGTCATTCGGCTGCAATGCCGGACCGATATTCGTAACGCCCAACGTGGCGCCGCTAAACGTAATCCCACCAGCTGCCGTGAACGTGCTGCAGTTGCCGAGGTTCGTGCGGTTAAGGCTGGACCGATACGTGCCGTTAATCGTGGCGCTGCCGGAAGCGGTGAGCGTGCCCATCGGCATCCCGGGCTGCACAATCGAACCCGCAGGCGCAATCAAACTGCCCGTGAGCGCTCCATTGCCCTCGAAGTATTGACCGGAATTGAGCGTCAACGAGCCCCCGATGCCCGTGACGTCAAAAATCCCGCCGCTGCCGAGCACGATCGGCGCCTTGGTGAAGGCGGCGGATCCGCCCAGTGCAATGGTGCCGCCGAGGACCGTAACAGGGCCGCTGTTGGAACTCACCAGCGTAAGCGTCAAAGTGCCGCCGCCGACCTTGGTTAACCCAAAGGCGGCATTCGCTCCGTCCGAGAAGGTGCCGTCGAACTCCGTGCTCGTGCCATCGGCTCCAACCGTCAGCGTCGCACTGTTCGTCGTATTCATGTTGCGAACCCGCGGCCCTTCGATCAGCAAAACCTCGCCGGAGGCGATGCTCGACAGGCTGGACACCGTGAGATTGTTGCCAAACAGACGCAGATCGCCACCGGAGTCCAACGTCAGTGGCCCGGTGCTGATGGCGTTGGTGTTCGCCGCCTGAATTGATCCGCCGGTAATCAGCGTTGAGGCATAGGCCTGAGGTTGGCCGTTGGTCGGCCCCATGACCAGGACAAACGAGTTGGTGGTGCCCCAAACTTCGAGCTGATAGGGACCGGAT
>Ga0316217_10005176_pt1 | contig 13647 bp, 10 predicted proteins | sample 1anoAmetaG_FD_203633 | JGI IMG/M metagenome (GOLD analysis project Ga0316217, IMG submission 203633) | Freshwater microbial communities from Trout Bog Lake, Wisconsin, USA - 1anoA | ecosystem: Environmental > Aquatic > Freshwater > Lake > Hypolimnion/Profundal zone | place: USA: Wisconsin...
ATCCCCACGAATCCGGTGGCGCCGGTGACCAGGACGCTCACGGGCGGACGAGCTCCCGGTAGAGCCGGAGCGTCGCCGCGATGACGTGCTCCTCGCTGAACTCGTTCATCACTCGCTCCCGCCCCCGTGCGCCGAGCCGCGCGCGCAGGTCCGGGTCGGCGATGAGGCGCTCGAGCGCGTCCGCGAGCGGCGCCGCCTCGCGGACCGGGACGAGCAGGCCGTTGTCCTCGTGACGGACGATCTCGCGGCACCCGGGGACGTCCGTGGCGACGATCGGCCGCCCGCACGACGCCGCCTCGATGAGCGCCTTCGGCAGCCCCTCGCGGTAGGAAGGGAGGCAGACGACGTGGGCGCTCGCCAGCACGTCCGGCATGTCCTCGCGGAAGCCCCAGCACTCGACGACCCCCTCCTCGCGCCAGGCGCGGAGCTGGGCGTCGGGGATCGTGGCGGGGTTCTCGGGGTCGCTCCCTCCGACGAGCGCGAACCGGGCACGGACGCCGCGCGCCCGGAGCAGGCGCGCCGCCTCGACGAACTCCCCGACCCCCTTGTCCCAGAGCATTCGCCCGGGGAGCACGACGAGCGGCTCGCCCCGGGGCTCGGGGCGCACCGGGTAGGCGGTCATGTCGACGCCCGAGCCGCGGATGATCTCGAGGTGCGCGGCGTCTCGCACGACGCCGAGCTCGCGGAGCAGGGCCGCGTCGTCGGGGTTCTGGAGGATCAAGCGGGAGGACCGTCGGTTCAAGGCGATGCGGTACGCGCCGACGACGAACGGCCGGAGGAGGCGCGCGCGCAGGCGCTTGGAGGAGAATATGTAGCCCATGCCGGCCAGCGCGTTCACGGTGGCCCCGACGCCGCTGAGCCGCGCGACGACCGAGCCGTAGAGGACAGGCTTGACCGCGACGTGATGCACGACGTCCGGGCGCTCGCGCCGGTAGACGCGCAGCAGCTCGGCGATCGACTCGAGCTCGCGCAGCGGGTCGGTGCTGCGGCGGGAGAGGTGGATAGGGACGAGCTTGAACCCCTCGGCCTCGATCTGGGGGCCGTGGTCGGTGACGCGCGTGGCGACGACGACCTCGAAGCCCGCGTCCCGGGCCGCCCGGGCCACGGGGAGGCGGTGCGAGCAGAAGTACCAGTCCTCGGTGACGAGGTAGAGCAGCTTCGGGCGGCGGCGTGACGCGTCCCGTTGACCCATCGGCATGGCGGCCGCGGGACTATACACGAGCGATCGGCGTCACCTTTCGCCGCGATCGGTCCGGCGCGGAGCCGCCGCCTGCTGGCGGTTGACGTCGTGTCGCTCCCCGTGTCACGAACCCCCGGGATGAGGAACGCAGATCCCGCGACCGTCGAGGGCTTCGGTCAGGAGTGGGCGAGGTTCGACCAGGGGGCGCTCTCCGAGGCCGACACGCGCGCGATTTTCGCCGAGTACTTCGCCGACTTCCCGTGGGGCTCGCTGCCGAAGGACGCCGTGGGCTTCGACCTCGGGTGCGGCAGCGGTCGGTGGGCTCGCCTCGTCGCGGAGCGCGTCGGCACCCTGCACTGCATCGACGCGAGTGACGCCGCGCTCGCCGTCGCTCGCCACAACCTGAGGGCGCTGCCCAACTGCCACTTCCACAACGCGAGCGTCGCGCAGATCCCCCTCGAGGACGGGTCGATGGATTTCGGCTTCTCGCTCGGCGTCCTGCACCACGTGCCGGACACGCAGGCCGGTATCCGCGCCTGCGTGGCGAAGCTGAAGCCGGGCGCCCCGTTTCTCGTCTACCTCTACTACGCGATGGAGAACCGGCCTGCGTGGTTCCGCGCGCTGTGGCGCGCCAGCGACAGGGGCCGGCGCGTCGTCTCGCGCCTCCCGTCCCGTGCTCGAAACCTGGTGAGCGACGCGATCGCCGCGTCGGTCTACCTCCCGCTGGCCCGCACGGCCTCCGTGCTCGAAGCCTGCGGCGTCGACGTCGGGGCGTTCCCGCTCTCTGCCTATCGTCACCGGCCGTTCTACGTCATGCGCACCGACGCCCTCGACCGGTTCGGGACCCGTCTCGAGCAGCGGTTCACGGCGGCGCAGGTGCGCGACATGATGACCGAAGCCGGGCTGCGCGACGTCGTCGTGGGCGACCACGTGCCGTTCTGGACCGCGGTGGGCTTCAAGAAGTAGCGCCGCGTCGGTACCCCATCGCGACGAAGCGACGACCGCGAGCGCGCCGCGGCGCCGGCGTGGACCTGCTGGTCGTGTCCCGGCGTTTGCCGCCCCGTTCCCCCGAATCTGTTGTACAAACAGCGCGTTCTCCGGGGGGAGGCTCCTTCGGCCCCCCCCCACGCGGCGCTCCGCGGGACGCCGAATGCCGCGCCGGGGCGGCGCAACGAATTCCACCAGCACCCCAATGCACCGCCGTCTCCTCAACCGCAGCCTGCAGCTCTTCATCGACGGGGCGGTGATCGGCGCGGCGTATGTGCTGGCGTACCTGCTGCGCTTCGAGGGGGTCATCCCGGCGCTGATGCTCCGGACGATGGCGTGGACGCTCCCGTACGTCGTGGGGCTCTACTACGGCTCGATGATGCTCCTCGGCGTGCACCGGCTCGCCTGGCGCTACATCGGCCTCCGGGACATGCGCCGCGTCGCGCTGGCCGTCCTGATGGCGACCGGGCTCCTCTTGACGTCGCGCTTCCTCGGCGCGCGGTGGGTCCAGTCGGCGAGCGCCATCTGGGAGCGCGCCATCATCCCCATCGGCGTCACGCTGAGCATGGCGGCGTTCGCCTTCCTCGGCATCGTCGGCGTCCGCGTGCTGCGCCGGATGCTCGCCGAGAGCGGCGAGACCGCGAAGCGCGTGCGCCAGGAGAGGGAGCCCGTCCCGACGATGCTCGTGGGGGCCGGGCGCGCCGGCGTGCTCGTGGCCAAGGAGATGGTCTCGCGCCCCGACCTCGGCCTCGTCCCTGTCGGCTTCCTCGACGACGACCCGGTCAAGGTCGGCACCGTGATGGAGGGGGTCCCGGTCCTCGGCACGACCGCCGACCTCGCCCGCCTCTGCGCCATTCACGGCGCCAAGCAGGCGCTCATCACCATCGCCTCGGCCTCGGGCGCGTCCATCCGGCGCGTCACGACCCTCTGCGAGGACGCGGGGCTGCCGGTGAAGATCATCCCCGGCCTGTTCGAGATCGTCGGCGGGACGGTGAACCTCTCGCGCATCCGCGAGGTCGCCATCGAGGATCTCCTCGGCCGCGACCCGGTGCAGCTCGACGAGGAGGCCATCGACCGGGTCGTGAAGGGGCGGACCGTCCTCGTCACGGGGGCCGGCGGCAGCATCGGCTCGGAGCTCTGCAGGCAGATCGGCCGCTTCGCCCCGGCGTCGCTCATGCTCGTCGAGCACTCGGAGAACAGCCTCTTCTTCATCGAGCGCGAGCTCCGCGCCCTCTTCCCGGCGCTCGCGATCAACGTCTACCTCGCCGACATCCGGGAGCGGGCGCGCGTCGACGGCATCCTGGCGCGGCAGCGCCCCGACGTGATCTTCCACGCCGCGGCGCACAAGCACGTGCCGATGATGGAGGCCAACCCGACCGAGGCCATCAAGAACAACGTCCTCGGCACCAAGCTCCTCGCCGAGCTCGCCGACGCCCACGGGGTGACCGAGTTCGTGATGATCTCGACGGACAAGGCGGTCAACCCGACGTCGGTGATGGGGGCGAGCAAGCGGGCCGCCGAGATCTTCATCCAGGCGCTCTCGCAGCGGAGCCGGACGCGCTTCGTCGCGGTCCGCTTCGGCAACGTGCTCGGGTCGGCGGGGAGCGTCGTCCCCATCTTCAAGGAGCAGATCGCGCGCGGCGGCCCGGTGACCATCACCGACCCGGAGATGCGCCGCTACTTCATGACCATCCCGGAGGCGTGCCAGCTCGTGCTCCAGGCCGGCGCGATGGGGCAGGGGGGGGAGATCTTCGTCCTCGACATGGGCGAGCCGGTGAAGATCATCGACCTGGCGCGCGACCTCATCGCCCTCTCGGGGCTGCGCGTCGGCGAGGACATCGAGATCAAGGTGACCGGCACGCGCCCCGGCGAGAAGCTCTTCGAGGAGCTGGCGCTCGAGGAGGAGGGGGCCGAGCGGACCCGGCACCCCAAGGTCTACATCGGGCGCATCAAGCCGCACCCGTGGGAGTCGGTCCTCGACTTCGTGCGCGAGCTCGAGGGGCTCACGCAGTCGCCGGACCCGGCCGCCATCCGGGCGATGTTAAAGCGCTTCATCCCGGAGTACCGCCCGACGCTGGCCTCGCCACCGTCGACCGCCCCGGGCCCCGCCGAGTCCGGCGACGCTCGCCCCGCTGAGCCTTCCAGCTCGGCGAAGGTCGCCGTCGCCGCTCCTTCGGTCGGGACGCTCGGGGCGTCGCAGGCCTGACCGGTCGGTTCCTTCCCGGCCCGCCCCCCGCATTGACCCCCCCCTGACCGGGCGGTACTTTCTCCCGCGAGGGTGAGGGGCCTCGTGGGCACGCCGCCGCACGCCCCCTCCTGCCTCCGCCGCCGGGGAGTGCCATGTCGCAGCTGCCGACCGTGAGTCTCGTCGCCTCGTGCTTGCTGCTCGCCGGGCTGACGTCGGCGTGCGGCGGGGCCTCGTCCGTCTCCGCGGCGGACGCTTCGGTCGACGCCGGGCTGCGCCTCTCGTCCGAGCTCCCCGTCGAGGCCGGCCCGGACGTCGTCTCGTACCCCGTCTACAAGCCCGCCCCGCCCGTCGCGCCGCCGGCGAAGCCCGCCCCCGTAGGCCCGTACCCCATCGTGCTGATGCACGGGATGGGGGGCTTCAACACGCTCGACAACCTCCCCCTCACCGTCAGCTACTTCAACGGCGTCCAGGCCGACCTGAAGGCCCACGGCGAGCCCGACGTCTTCCTCACCATCGCCCCGCCCTACGACTCGAGCGAGGTCCGCGCCCAGGCCATCGGTCCGCAGCTCGACACCATCCTGGCCCAGACCGGCGCGGCGAAGCTGAACCTCATCGCCCACAGCCAGGGGGGGATGGACGCGCGCATCCTCGTCAGCCCGGGCGGGATGAACTACGCCAGCAAGGTCGCGTCGGTCACCACCATCGCGACGCCGCACCGCGGGACGAAGGTCGCCGACGCCGCGCTCGGGCTCGTCTCGGGCTCGGTCGGCAGCGCCGTCACGAACGGCTTCCTGAACCTCCTCGAGAAGGGGGTCTACTCCGTCCAGAGCAGCCCGAACATCGCCGCGCAGGCGAACGAGCTGACGACGAGCTTCATGGCGAACACCTTCAACCCGAAGTACACCGACGCGCCGGGCGTCGTGTACGCGAGCTACGCCGGCCGCACCGACCTCGAGACGGGGAACGGCGACTGCGACGAAGCGGTCTACGCCAACCAGCCGAAGTCGATCGACGTCGCGCAGGTCGAGCTCGAGCCGACGGCGACCTACCTCTGGGCCGAGGGGGAGGTGTCGGACGGGCTCGTCCCGGTCTCGAGCGCGAAGTGGGGGACGTTCATGGAGTGCGTGCCGGCGGACCACCTGAAGGAGTGCGGCATGCTGCTGCAGAACGGGAAGGACCCGATCTCCGGCTTCGACCACCTCGTCTTCTTCCGCGCCGTCGTCGCCCGCCTTCGCGCGCAGGGGCTGTAGGCGACCCGCCGCTACCTCCGCGGCGGGCGCGGGGCCGGCGGCGCGGCGTTGCGCGGGTCGTCGGGCCAGAGGTGGCGCGGGTACTTCCTGGCGAGCTCCTTGCGGATGGCCGGGTAGTGGCGCGTCCAGAAGCCGGCGAGGTCGGTCGTGACCTGCACCGCGCGGGCGTTCGGGGCGAGCAGGTGCACGACGAGCGGGACGCGGCCGTCGACGAGGCGCGGCGTGTCGGCCATGCCGAAGAAGTCCTGGAGGCGCGACTCCACCCACGGCGGCTTCCCCGGCTCGTAGTGGACCTGCAGCCCGCGGCCGCCCGGTAGCTGGATTCGCTCGGGGGCGAGCGTGCGGAGGCGAGAGGCGAGGGGAGGGGGGACGCGCGCCTCGACCGCCGACAGGAGGTTGGCCGACCGGAGCTCGCGCAGGCTCCGGAGCCCGTCGCAGAGCCCGACCAGCGCGGCTGTCACGTCGTCATCCCCCGGCGCCGCGACCTCGCCGCTGTGCGCCGCCACGAAGCGCGCCCGCTCGAGCCACCGGCCCACCGCCCCCTCGGGGTCGAACGCTCGCCAGCCGAGCTCCGTCGCGACCCTCGCGAGCACGCGCGACACCTCCGCGGCGTTCGAGGTCCCGTCCGACTCGCCGAGCACGAGCCCCCCCCAGGTCATCCGCGACCGCTCCTGCACCCGCTCCGCGACCGGGTCCCACGTGACGGCGTCCTCCTCGACGATGAGCTCGGGGGCGAGATCGATGAGCCACTCGGGCTCGATGGCGCTCGCGAGGCGCACGACGACCTTCCCTCGCTCGACCTCCGCGTCCACCCCCACGACCCACGGCGCGTCCCGGACGACGCTCCCCTCGGACAGCTCGGCGCTCCCTCCGAACGCCAGCGCGAGCGCTCGCCCCTTGCCGCGGCGCGCGACGCGGTCGGGGTAGCCCGAGAGGATGGCGCGGAGGAGCGCCTGGTCGGCCTGGGCGATGGTGAGCGACGAGGTGCGCGCGCGGCGCGGCGTGAGGCGCTCGGCGGCGCGGGCGACGGCGCGCGTCTTCCCCATGTCGAGCTCGAGGGAGCGCAAGATCGAGTCGGAGAAGCTCGACGCCTCGGCCTCGCGGTAGAGGCCCAGGAGCGCCAGCACGTCCGACGGCTCGGTCGCCGCGTCCCGCCCGCGTGACCCTCCCCCGAAGGCGGCTCGCTGCTCCATCCGGAGATCGCGCTCGCCGAGGAGCGCCGCCACGACCGCGCCGTCGTCCGCGACGCCCCGCGCCTCGGCCTCCACCAGGACGCGCGCCTGCCTCGGGTGGAGCGGGACGTGGGCCAGGCGGTGGCCGAGCGCGGTCACGTCCCCCTTCGCGTCGAGCGCCCCGAGCCGCTCGAGGAGAGTCCTCGCCGCGCGCAGGGTCGCCTCGGGCGGGGCGTCGAACCAGTCGAGATCGAGGGCGCCGGCCACCGCGAGTTCGAGGTAGGTCTGGGCCAGGTCGACGCGCGCGATCTCGGGCGTGTCGCTCGCGGGGCGCGCCAGGAAGTCGGACTGCGTGTAGAGGCGGAGGCACCGCCCCGGTCGGGTTCGGCCCGCTCGCCCCGCGCGCTGCGTCGCCGAGGCGCGGCTCACCTTCGCCGTCTTGCGCGTCGGCAGCCCCGACCAGGGGGCTTGCTCGGCGATGCGCGCGAGGCCGCTGTCCACCACGGCGACCACCCCCTCGATGGTCACCGACGACTCGGCCACGTTCGTCGCGAGGATCACCTTCCGCTCGCGGCTCGGCCCCACGGCGCGGTCCTGCTCGGCCGGGGAGAGGTCGCCGTGCAGCGGCAAGAGGCGCGCGCCGTGCTCCTCGGCGATCCGCGCGCAGGCGTCGCGGGCCTTCCGGATCTCGGCGGCCCCCGGGAGGAACACCAGCACGTGTCCGTCCGGCGAGCCCTGCAGCGCCGACCGGACGGCGCTCGCGACCTGCAGCGCGAGGGGGCGGTCGTCCTGCGCCGTGGCGTACTCGACGGCCACGTCGAAGAGGCGCCCCTCCGAGCGGACCGTGGCGGCCCCCAGGTACTCGGCGACGGGGGACGCGCCGAGCGTCGCCGACATCACGACCACCCTGAGGTCCTTCCGCGCCGTCCGCCGCAGCCGGTGGACGAGGGCGAGCGCCACGTCGCCGTGAAGGTGGCGCTCGTGGAACTCGTCGAGCACCACAGCGTCCACCCCCGCCAGCGTCCGGTCGCTCACGAGCCGCCGCGTGAGCACCCCTTCGGTCACGAAGCGGATGCGCGTCCGGGCGCTCGACACGTCCTCGAAGCGGACCTGGTAGCCGACCGTCTCCCCGAGCCGCTCGCCGCGCTCCTCGGCCACGCGCCGCGCCGCCATCCTCGCCGCGAGCCGCCTCGGCTCGAGCACCAGGATCTCCCCCTTGCCGTGCAGCGCCTCGAGGAGCGCCCCCGGGACGCGCGTCGTCTTCCCGGCCCCCGGCGGCGCCTCGAGCACCGCGGCGCCGGCCTCGCGAACGAGCCGCACCAGCTCGGGGAGGACCGGATCGATGGGGAGCGGCTGCACGCGCCCATCCTTACCCCGGATCGCGGGCGGGCGACGCCGGTCATGCGGCCGGAGACGAGAGGTGGCATGCTCTCCCCCATGCGGCTCGAGCGCGACGTCCCACTTGCCCCGTTCACCACGCTGCGCCTCGGGGGGAACGCGGCGCGCGTGGCGGTGGTGGAGCGGGAGGAGCACGTGCCCGAGGCGCTCGCGGCGGCCGAGCGCTCCGGGCTCGCCGCGCTCGTGCTCGGGGGCGGGAGCAACGTCGTGGTCGGCGACGAGGGGGTGGACGCGCTCGTCATCCGCATGGCCTCGCGCGGCGTCTCGGTCGTGAAGGGGGCGGGGGTGGCGCGGGTGACGCTCGCGGCGGGGGAGCCGTGGGACGCCTTCGTGGCCGCGGCGGTGAACGACGGCTTCTCGGGGGTCGAGGCGCTCGGCGGCATCCCGGGGCTGGTCGGCGCCACCCCCATCCAGAACGTCGGCGCCTACGGGCAAGAGGTGAAGGACACGATCGCGAGCGTGCGCGCCTACGACCGCGAGGCCCGGACCTTCGTCGACCTGACGCCCGCCGAGTGCGCCTTCGGCTACCGCGCGAGCCGCCTGAAGGCGACGGGGCGCTACGTCGTGACCGCCGTCACCTTCGCGCTGCCGATGAAGGACGAGAGCGCCCCCGTCCGCTACCCGGAGCTCGCCCGCGCGCTCGGGGTCGCCGAGGGGGCCACGCCGCCGCTGGCCCGCGTCCGGGAGACCGTCATCGAGCTCCGTCGGTCGAAGGGGATGGTGCTCGACGAGGCCGATCCGGAGTCCGTCAGCGCCGGCTCGTTCTTCGTGAACCCGGTGGTCGACGACGCAGGGCTCGGGCGGGTCACCCGGGGCGCGCTGCAGCTCGGCGTGGTGAAGTCGGAGGCCGAGGTCCCGCGCTATCCGGCGGAGGGGGGGTGGAAGGTCCCGGCGGCGTGGCTCATCGAGCGGGCCGGCTTTCCGCGCGGCTTCGAGGCGGGGCACGTGCACGTGTCGAAGCGTCACTCGCTCGCCCTGGTCAACGACGGGCAGGGGACGACCCGCGAGCTGCTCGCGCTGGCGCGCGTCATCCGCCGCGGCGTCGAGGAGCGGTTCGGCGTCGCGCTCGCCGCGGAGCCGGTGATGGTGGGGTGCGTGCTCTGATCTCACCGCGGGGGGGCGAAGGGCGGTCGCGTCGAGCTCGCCCCACGCGTCGTGAGCTCCCGGTCAGGGGACCATCAGCCCCTGGTAGACGATGATGATCACCGCGACCGGGAGGGCCCCCTGGAGCGCCCGGACGACCCGCTCGGGCTGTCGCTTCGCCGCCGCGTACCCCAGGAACCCGACGAGCACCCCGGCGTAGGCGGCCGTCCAGCAGCGCCAGTAGTAGCCGGCGTGGGCGCTCCAGATGAGGGTCGCCGGGTTCGCCTCCGGGAAGAGCCGCGCCTGCACGAGGCGGAGGAGCCCGTAGACTGCGACCGTCGCCACGCACGCCGTCACGAAGGCGAGCCCGAGCCTCGGCCACGGCCTCGAGAGCGGGTCCTTCACGCCGCCCCCTCCGCGGCCACCGGCGCGCGGTACGCCCGCACCCGGGGGCACTCCGGGTCCGGCCCGTGGACGCCGTCGAGGTGCGTCGACACGACCTTGCATCCCCCCTTGCAGACCGCCGCGAGGGCGCACGAGGCGCACGGCTCGGGGGCGGAGCCGGGGTACGCGCGCCAGCGGGCGAGATCCGGATCGAGCTCGTGGCCGCGGACGAGGCCGCTCGCGGGGAGCGCGGTCGGGGGGACGAAGCTGCACGGGGCGACCTGCCCGTCGACCCGGACCGACGCGAGCGCTTGCCCCCCCTCGCACCCGAAGACGCCGGCGCGCGCGAGCAGGTCGGCGGACGCGTAGAGGACCGGGTCGCCCGAGAGGAACGGGACCATCGAGCAGTCGACGCGGATCGAGAAGCCGGTCGGCGCGTGCTCGAGGACGAGGGCGCGGAGGGTCTCGCCGAAACCGCTGACCTGCTCGGGGGAGAGGCGCTGCGCGAGGTAGTCGAGGCCGGCGGCGCGTCCGGCCGGCTTGTAGCGGAGGAGCTGCGCCTCCGAGGCGCCGAGGGCGCGCGCCCGGACGAGAGTCGCGGGGAGCGACGGCAGGGTGGCGCGGGTCAGCACGATGTTCACGCCGACCCGGATGCCCGAGCGGGCGAGGAGCGCGACGGCCGCCTCCGCCGCCCGCGCGCCGTCGAAGCCCCGGACCTTCTCGTACTCCCCGGCGGCGCCGTCGTAGCTGACGTTGATCTGCGCGAAGCCCCGGAGCTGCTCGACCTTCGCCGGCGACAGGCCGAAGCCGCTCGTCGTCAGGACCGGCGCGAGGCCGCGCCTCCTGGCCTCGTCCGCGAGCAGGCCGAGGTCGTCGCGCGTGAGCGGCTCGCCTCCGCCGAACGCGACCGTCATGACGCCGGCGTCGCGGAGGGCGTCCATGCGGGCGAGCATCACGTCGCGCGGCGGCTCTGCTCCGTCCGGGCGCGCGTCGAGGTAGCAGTCCTCGCAGCCAGCGCCGCACTTCTGCGTCACGGCGAGGTGGACCTCGATGGGGGGCGTCGGAGGGGCGTCGTCCTGCCAGCGCCGGCCGCCGTCGAGCCCGAGCGCTCGGACTCCGTCGCGATCGAGCGCGACGACCGCGGGGGGGGCGTCGAGCTTCACCCAGGCCCCGAAGCGCTCGTAGCGGAGCTTCATGGCGCCTCTCCGGCCGGAGCGTCCCCCTCCCTATCCCTGTCGTCACGGGTCGGAGGAGCACCGTCGCCGACCACCTCGATGGGCTCCCGGCCGAGCGCCCCGACCACTGCCGCGAAGAGCGCGCCGCCGAGGAGCGACGTGACGAAGAGGGTATCGACCACGCTGCCGATGCTCGAGCAGTTCGCCCCGTGCCCGGGGCGGAGGGCGCGGATCGAGCCGGCGTCGACGGGGGAGCGGGCAGGGGCGTTCATGGCGTGCGCCGGCGGTTATAGCCCGAAGCCCTGGAGGTAGAGCGGGTCCATCCGGTCGAGCAGGAGGAACGCGGCGGCGAAGACCCCGACGAACGCCACCGTCGCGCGCAGGGCCCGGGGGGCGGCGGCCGGGGAGCCGGCGGCGCTCCACGCGCGCGCGAGGAGGATGACCGCGAGCATCGCCGGGAACATGGCGGTGAACGGGTACGGGCTCGTCTGCTCGTAGCGCGACGCCAGGTAGCCCCCCGCGCCGGTCGCGACGGCCGAGAAGGCGATCGCCATCGGCGTCAGCCGGCGCACGGCGACGACCGCCGGGCCGCGCCGCGGGCCGACCAGCGCGAGGAGCGCGAACGCCACCAGCGCGGCGAGGGCACCCCAGGCGGCGACGCGGAGCGGGCGTCGCCGCATGAGCCGGACAAGGGTCCGCTCGGTCGTCGGCTCGACGAAGCGCCGGTAGGTCCGCGCCGCCTCGAGGGCCGACGCGTAGTCCTTCGCCCCCGTGTAGGCGGCGACGAGCTCGCTGGCCGCGGCGCGCGCGGTCAGGACGTCGGCCTTCGGGTCCTCGATGACGAGCCTGAGGAGCGGCAAGGCGTCCGCGCTGCGCCCGAGCCGGCCGCGGTAGGCCTCGGCCACCAGCATGCGCGCCTCGACCCGGACCTTGCCGGGGGGGAAAGCCGCGGCGTCGCGGGCCAGCGCGTCGATGGCGGCCGGGTCGCTCGCGAGGTCGGGTGAGCGTCGGACCGTCTCGAGCTTCACGAGCGGCACGAAGTCCCCCTCGGACCGGCTCCGGAGCTCGGCGGCCCGCCCGTTCGCGCGCGGCGTGTAGCGGCAGGAGGGGAGGCGGGCGGCCGAGGCGACGTAGCGCTCGAGCGCGGCCCGGAACTGCAAGGCGTCGTCGTCCAGCTCGCCGAGGAAGAAGAGGGCCTCGGCGGCGACGCGGTCGTCGGGGTCGGCCGTCGCGGCCGCGAAGTGCGCGCGAGCCCCCGCAAGGTCGGGCGGACGCGAGGCCCGGGCGGCGACGCCGGCGGCGAGCTCGTCCGCGCCGGCGCTCGCGAGGGCGCGGCGGGGCGCGAGGCAGGCCATCAGCACGGCAAGCGCGAGGCAGAGCGCCAGAGGTCGCACGGCCGGGGACGATCCCACGGGGCGTCGCGGCTTGTCCATGGGCGGGAGCGCCGCGAGCGCGTCAGGGCTCCACGGCCCCTCGCCGGCGCGGGGCCCAGGGCGGCCGCGATGGAGAGATTGAACCCGCCGCCGATGCGGTCTAAGCGCCGTCGGTCGGGCCATGGCGTTCAACAGTCTCCCGTTCATCTTCCTCTTCCTGCCGCTGGTGATGGCAGGCTGGAGGCTCGTGCGCCCGCGCCGGGCCGCGCTCGTCTTCATGATGGTCGCGAGCTACACGTTCTACGCCTTCGCGGCCGGGTGGCTGGCGTCGCTCATGCTCGTCAGCACCACCGTCGACTTCACCGTCGGCATCCTGCTCGACCGGGAGCAGCGACCGGGGCGGCGCAAGCTCATCCTGCTCCTCTCGCTCGCGTTCAACCTCGGGCTCCTGTCGTTCTTCAAGTACTACGGCTTCTTCATCAGCACGGTGAACGACGTCGCGGGGCACCCCGTCCTGACGAACGCGCTCCACGTCGTGCTCCCGGCGGGGATCAGCTTCTACACGTTCCAGTCGATGGGCTACTCCATCGACGTCTACCGGAGGGACCTCGCCCCCGCGAAGTCGTTCATCGAGTTCGCCGCCTTCGTGAGCCTCTTCCCGCAGCTCATCGCGGGCCCCATCGTCCGCCCGGGGAAGCTCCTCCCTCAGCTCGCGAACCCCGGCCCGGTCGACAACTCGCGCGTCACGAACGGGCTCATGCTCTTCACGTGCGGCCTCCTGAAGAAGGTGATGGTCGCCGACCGGCTCGCCTTCTACGCCGACCCGATCCTCAACGCGCCGCGCCGCTACGGGAGCGTCGACCTCTGGCTCTCGATGGTGGCGTTCTCGCTGCAGATCTACTTCGACTTCAGCGGCTACACCGACATGGCCCGCGGCCTCGCGCGGATGCTCGGGCTCGAGTTCACCATCAACTTCGACTCGCCCTACCACGCCGACTCGCCCAGCGACTTCTGGAAGCGGTGGCACATCAGCCTCTCGTCGTGGCTGCGCGACTACCTCTACATCCCGCTCGGCGGCAACCGGAAGGGGAGGGTCCGGACCGACGTCAACCTGATGATCACGATGCTCCTCGGCGGCCTCTGGCACGGCGCGGGGTGGAACTTCATCATCTGGGGCGGCTTCCACGGCCTGCTCCTGCTCGTCTTCCACTCGATCGAGAAGCCCTGGGAGCGGCTCGCGCGCCCGTGGCGTCACGCCGTGATGCTCCCGCTCATTCTGTTCTCGTGGGTCCCGTTCCGGATGCACACCTTCGAGGACCTCACGACCTTCCTCCACCGCGGCAGCTTCCGGCCGGAGGGGACGACGGCGCCCCTCGCGCTCTGGGGCTACTGCGTCCTCGGCGTCGCGCTCTGCGCGCTGCCGAAGAACTCCAACAAGATCGAGTGGAACCTCGGCT
>Ga0316217_10005177_pt1 | contig 13646 bp, 9 predicted proteins | sample 1anoAmetaG_FD_203633 | JGI IMG/M metagenome (GOLD analysis project Ga0316217, IMG submission 203633) | Freshwater microbial communities from Trout Bog Lake, Wisconsin, USA - 1anoA | ecosystem: Environmental > Aquatic > Freshwater > Lake > Hypolimnion/Profundal zone | place: USA: Wisconsin...
GCCTGTGCCCGAGCCTCCATCAACTCCTCATCGCTGGCATGGCTCCACAGGGCGGCAAATAATTTTTCTTCCATCACCGTCATGCGCCGCTCCAGCGCCTCCAAATCCGCCGGGCGCTCGCCTGCCTCCGCCGCGGCGGGTGGCCCATTCAAGCCCGCAGTTGGCTTGAGTGGGGTATGCGCCAGCTCTGCTGCCAGCTCCCTCAGCGTCGCCGCCTGCTCGGCGATCAGCGTCCGCACCTCCACCGACGGATGCTGAGTCTTTTCCATCTGCTGCGCGTTGCGCTCAAAGTACCGCGCCAGATCGGCGTTGGCGATGCTGGTTGCCGACGGGTCGCGCGTCGAACCCAGCGCAGCCTCCTGCAAATCCTCGACCGCCGCCAGCACTTCCTGCTGGCAATAGGCCAGCGAGTTCACCTTGCGCGTCTTCTTGGCCCGCCGCTCCCATTTGTCGAAAGCCGCGTCGATGCCGCGCAGCACCGCCTCCAGCGGAATTCCCGCTTCCTTCCACGTCTCCATCAGGCACCAGTCCACCGGCGAGGTGGGTAGAATGCTCCCGCGCCGCCGCTGGTAGTGCTCTTCAATGTCGGAAAAATATGTAAAGCGTTCCATTCGGATAATTTTAGTGATGCTTCGCTGCGCATTGCAGGATCCAAGCCGCAGTGTTCTCAGGTGTGCAATCTTTCCGTATCTGAAGGGAACCCAAGCGCCGCGGGTGCCCCACCTTCGACGCGCGCTCTTGGCGCGGCTAAGGTGGGTCTGTTGACGTTGCTTTGGACTTCGCTGTGGATGTTACCCCTGCCATGAACCTTGCCGTTATGTCCTGCGCCCGTGCGCGGTGCGCTCGGGTTTGCGCTGCAAGTTGCGCTCCCAGACGATCCGCAACCCCGTCAGCGTCAGCGCGTCGTCAATCTCGCTCAAAAAGCGCGAGCCGCTGGCGATGAATGGCGCGATGCCTCCCGTGGCAATCACCCGCACCGCTCCCAGCTCGCCCAGCATCCGCTCCAGAACTCCATCCACCAGCCCGACGTAGCCGTAAAACAACCCCGACTGCAGCGAGTGCACCGTGTTGCTGCCAATCACATGCGGAGGCCGTTTGATCTCCACCCGCGGCAGCCGCGCCGCCCGCTCGAACAGCGCCTCGGCCGAAATCCCGATCCCCGGAGCGATCACTCCGCCCAGGTATTCTCCCCGCGCCGAAACCGCGTCGAACGTCGTCGCCGTGCCAAAGTCCACCACCACGCAGCTCGCCTTGCACTTCTCATAGGCGGCTACCGCGTTCACAATCCGGTCGGCTCCCACCTCGGCGGGATTGTCATAGTGCACCGGCAGCCCGGTCTTGATCCCCGGCTCGATGAACAGCGCCTTCAGGCCGAAGTAGCGTTCGCTCATCTGCCGCAGCAGGCGCTCCAGCGGCGGCACCACGGAGGACACAATGATCCCGCGCACCGCACTCAACTCCAGCTGCCGCATGGCGAACAACTGCCTCAGCAGCACTCCGTATTCGTCCACGGTCTGCTTCTGCGCGGTCGAAATCCTCCACTGCGCCGCCAGCTCCGGCCCAGCCGTCCCGTCTTCCCGCAGGGGAAACAGTCCGACCTCGGTCTCCGTGTTGCCCACATCCAGCACCAGCAGCATAGCGATCCATCATAGTACACAGCCGGGAACAGCTGGTGGTTCGCGTTCTGTTTTCCGGTGGCCGAGCCGGACCGGTTACGCTCGTGCACGGACCTGCCGGAAGGTTTTCGCAAGTGGTAAAATCTAGCAATCAAATCCTTGAGATCCTCCCTCTTGGTGCAATGCTGCGAACGACTTCTGGTTGGCTGGCGCAGAGCTCGGCGTGTCACCCGAGCCGATAGGGATCGGCTCAGCCGCTACGTTTCTTCGGAGATATATCCATGCTGGACGGCAAGCAAATTACGGTGGTCTTACCGGCCTATAACGCCGAAAAAACGCTCGAGTCCACGGTCGGCGAGATGCCCGATGTGGTTGACAAGGTGATCCTGGTTGACGACCACAGTTCCGACGGGACGGTGGCGCTGGCGCATCGGTTGGGCCTCATCTGCTATGTCCATGACAGGAACTACGGATATGGCCGGAACCAGCAGACCTGTTATCGCGAAGCTCTGGACGCCGGTGCGGATGTGGTCATCATGCTTCATCCGGACTACCAGTACACGCCGAAGCTCATTACGGCAATGGCCAGCATGGTCTCCTCGGGCGTGTATGACGCGGCTCTCGGATCCCGAATCATCGGCGGGATGGCTCTGCGTGGCGGAATGCCCATGTACAAGTACGTCTCCAACCGCCTGCTGACCGCGTTCCAGAATTTGTTTCTCGGCGTGAAGCTCTCCGAGTACCACACGGGATACCGCGCATTCAGCCGCGAGCTATTGCTGAAACTCCCCCTGCTGGAAAATTCCAACGACTTCGTCTTCGATAACCAGATGCTCGCACAATGCGTTCACTTTGGTTTCCGCATCGGAGAGGTCTCCTGTCCCACGAAGTATTTCGAGGACGCCTCGTCGATCAACCTGCGCCGCAGCCTCGTGTATGGGCTCGGCGTGCTGCAAACCACCCTGCAGTTCGCGTTGCAGAAGTGGGGCATCGCTCAGTTCCCATTCCTCGGAGACCGGGGACGCACGCTACTGGCAGACGTAGAGGGATACTACTCACGCCACGCGGATGCCGATGTTCAGCCAAAGGAACGGCCGTAATTGAGGAACATGACTTCGAAGTCACGCATCTCTGCCCTCCTGTGTGCCCTCGTTCTTCTGCTCTGCGCCCTTGCCGCCTATCCGGTGGCTGAAATCGGCATGAACGATGACTGGTCCTATATCAAATCGGCCCAGATCCTGGCCCAGACCGGCCACATCGTCTACAACGGTTGGGCCGCACCCATCCTGGGCTGGCAGCTGTTTCTCGGAGCCCTCTTCGCCAGGCTCTTCGGCCCGTCGTTCACCGCCATTCGCGCCTCTACGCTGCTGGTGGCCCTGGCCACCGCCTACCTTACGCAGCGCACTTTGGTCCGCGCGGGGGTGAACTCGCGCAATGCCACCATCGGCACTCTGACCCTTGTCCTCAGTCCGCTCTTTCTGCCTCTGGCGGTCAGCTACATGAACGATATCCAGGGGCTCTTCTGTGTCGTGCTGTGTATTTACGCCTGCCTGCGGGCATTGCAAGCCCAGAGCGACCGCTCCGTGCTCGCCTGGCTGGCTTTTGCCGGTCTTTCCAACGCTCTGGACGGAAACGTTCGTCAGTTCGTCTGGCTCGGCGTGCTCGTCATGGTGCCCTGCGCAATCTGGCTCCTGCGGCGCCGCTCGCATGCCGTTGCCGTGGGCGGCCTGGTCTACCTTGTCTCCGTGCTCATCATCTACGGAACCCTTCGCTGGTTTAGCCACCAGCCCTATACGCACCGGACCACGGGTTCTGTCCTGCCCGGCCAGTTCAGTCATCAAAATCTGAACTACCTCGCGGGGCTGTGCTCCTGCGGCTTCTTCAGCTGCGCCATGTTCCTGCTGCCGATCCTGTTCGCCTTTGTACCGGCGCTCTGGCTCCGCAGCCGGCGGAGCCGCGCGGCGATCCTCTGCGGCGGCCTGCTTTGCGTTGCCGGCGGTCTCTTGCTGCAAACCCGGCAAATCTTCACTGCATTGTTCATCCCCGTCGGCAACTACATCCTCCTGCAAGACGGCTTTGCCGACATCGCGCTGTTCGGCAATGGCCACGCCGCCTGGCTGGTGCGCGGCATCCGCCTCGCTGTCTTCGCCGCCATCGTACTCGCACTGGCTTGCCTGTTCACCTTCCTGATCGCCAACCGGCGCCGGCCCGGCGCGTCGTCAGAGACTCCTCAGCCCATCTCCTTGCCCAGCCTGTTGATTCTTCTCGCGCCCTTTGCCCTCGCCTATCTCGGCCTGCTCCTTTTGCGCGGAGCCTTCCTGGGGCTCTACGACCGCCATCTCATACTCCTGGTCTTCATCGCAGCGATCTTCCTCCTGCGCCTCTTTCAGGATCGCGTTCAGCCCAACCTGCCGCGCGCCAGCTTGGTGCTGGTCGGGCTATTCGCGCTCTACGCCGTCGCCGGCACCCACGACGTCTTCAGCGCGTATCGTGCCCGGATTGCCGCCATCGCCGAGCTTCACGCCGCCGGCGTGCCCGATAGCGCCATCGACGCCGGCATGGAACACGATCTTATGGTCCATATCGAGCGCTTTGGCTACGTGAACAGCCCGGAAATACCGGCCCCTGTGCCCGTCCAGTTTGCGGCACTTCCAGAGCCATGCCAGCCCAGATCGGCAGGACTGGCCCCGGAGATGGTTCCCGGCTATAAGTTGTCCTTCGATCCGGAAGCCTGCGGAGGCCCCTCAGGCTTTGCTCCTGTCACCTACCGCGGATGGCTGGGTATGTATTCGTCCACGCTGTACATCGACGACACGGCGAAGCTTATTTCCACCCAACGCTGAACGCTCGTACGGGCACGGCGTCACCGCACTCCCGCCGCCTCCAGCATCCCCGTAAACCGCGCATTGGCGTTTTCCAGCTTTATCGTCAGCGCTGGGGCCGCCACTGGCCCGACCTCCGAGTCCAGCCCCAGCCCGTCCAGCTTCACGCGGTCTTTTTCCGTGGTCACAAAGCCGTTGGCGTCATGCTGCCGGGCCAGCCGCTGCAGCAGCGCAATGTCCTTCGCGTTGTACCTGTGGTGGTCGCCGAACGCGTACGTCCCCACCGGATAAACCCCTATATCGCTCAGCGACTGCCAGAACTGCCGCGGCTGCGCCAGCCCGCAAAAAGCCAGCGGACGCGTCGCCACCGGCTGGTGCAGCACCAGCCGTCGCCGGATGTGCCACACGTTGGGCTCGGCCAGCAAGGCCGCCAAATCCTCCGGAGCCACCACGGCGCTGGCCCGCCCCAGCGCCGATAGCGGCTCGCGCAGCCGGCCAAACGGCAGCAGGCTCGCCCGCAGGTCGCCATGCCCCAGCAACACAATGTCAAAGTCGCGGTGCAGCTGCCGGTGCTGGAAGCCATCGTCCAGAATATGCACCCGCGTGCTGCGCACCTCCGGCCCAGGCCCTTGAGCAGCCTCGGCCGCCAGCCCCGCCAGGTAACGCTCTTCGCCCACATACACCGGAGCTTCCAGCGTCCGCGCCAGCAGCAGCGGCTCGTCGCCATAGAGCGACGCCGGCCCCGCCGGGTCCACCCGCAGCACACCCTTCGAGCTTCGCCCATAGCCCCGCGAAAGCACGTCGTACCCAATCCCCTGCGCCCGCAGCCAGCGCCCCAGCGTCTGCACAAACGGAGTCTTGCCGCTGCCGCCCACGCTCAGGTTGCCCACGCTGATGACCGGCAGCCGCAGCCTCTGCACCGGCGCGCGCCCGCTGTCATAGCGCGCGTTGCGAGCCTTCACCAGCTGCGCAAACGTCCAGGTCAGCGGATCGGCGATCATGCTCCTTCACCCCGCGCCAGCAGCAGCAGACGCTCCACCGTGCGCGCCGTCGCGCCCCGCTCCTCCATCAGCACCTGCTGCGCCCGCTGCCCCAGAGCCTCGCGCTCCGCGCCGTCCCGAACCAACAGCACAAACGTGATGCCCAGGTTTTTTGTGGTGCAGCGCACTACCGCCCGCCGCCGCTCAAAGCACGAAACCACGTCGCGAAAATTCTCGGTATGCGGCCCGATCAGAATCGGCCGCCCGAAAAACGCCGGCTCCAGAATGTTGTGCCCGCCACGCGCCACCAGCGAGCCGCCCACGAACGCCAGATTCGCATAGCGGTACATCGCCGCCAGTTCGCCCAAGGTGTCCAGCAGCACCACCTTGCCGCCCAGACTCTCGCCGTCTGGCGTCGCCGCGCACGCAGAAAACTCAGTCCAATACAAGCCTCCGGCAACTGCATTCTCGAAGCCTTCAAGTACTACATAAACGCCTTTGTCAATTCTTACGATCCTGTATTTTCTTCCCGGTTCCAACGCGGCAAAGTCCGTCATAACGCTCAAGCCTCTGCCTCGGCTGCTTGGCCTGTAAACAACCGTGTCGCCGACCTTGAATGGACAATTTTCTTGGTTAGCACCCATTTCCGAGCGCCGCACCCAGCGAAACCGTTTTTCGCTCAGCAGCCGCGCCACGGCCTCAAAGCGCTCCCGGTGACGCGGCGCCAGCACCAGCACCGCCGCCGGATACTCTCCCACCAGCATCTGGAACGCCTGCAGCACGTACTCCTCTTCGTCTTCCACCGTGCTGCCCGCCACCACAATCGGCCCGCCCGTCGCCAGCAGACGCACGCCCAGCGCGGTCACGGCCTCCGTCTCCACCGGCGGACAGGCGTCGAACTTCAAATTTCCCGTGATTTCCACCCGCCCGGCCGCGGCGCCCACCTCGCGCAGACGCTCCGCATCCATCTCGCTCTGCGCCAAAAATAAATCTACCGGCCCCAACACCGTGCGCAACAAGCTCCGCCACCGCCGGTAGCGCGGCAGCGAGCGGTCGCTGATGCGCGCATTCACCACCGCCAATCGAGCCCCGCTGGCCCGCGCCAGGCGCAAAAAATTGGGCCAGAACTCGGTCTCCGCCAGCACCACCAGCCGCGGCCGCAGCGCCCGCAGATACGGACGTATGCACACCCCGAAATCCAGCGGGAAGTAAAACACATTGCCTTCGCCGAACTTGTCTCGCGCCAGCCGCTGTCCGGTGTGCGTCGTGGTCGAAACCACTACCCGAAACCCCTGCGCCCGCATCTCCGCCACCAGCGGCGCAATCGCCAGCACCTCACCCACGCTCACCGCATGGACCCAGACAACCGGCAGTCCATCGCCCGCGCCGAGAACCCGCGCCGGAACCAGTCCCAGCCGTTCGCCTAGCCCGGCCCGGTATTTACCCAGCCGCAGCATCTGCACCAGCCACCAGGGCAGCGTCAGCAGCAGCAGCAGAGCCAGCGTCGCGCTGTAGAGAAAGTACACGCCAGCCATTGTAGATGGGCGAGGCAGAGTAGCGCGCGGGAAAAGACCCGCCCGCGTTTCTTCCAGGATGCCCCACTATTTGGGAGCCACACCCTGCGTCGCATCTTCCTGCACGGTCTTCGTCGTGGCTGACTTGTTGATAGTTGACTCGGTCGGCAGGCCGCACGCGGCGGGAGGATTTGTCATCTGCTTCAGAAAATGACTTTCGCTCGCCTCGCCCGGACGCAGCGGCGCCCAGTAGGACCAGTGGGTCAGCAAAGGCCGGCGATGAGCCACGATCTGGTCGTCCAGAATTTTCACGCCGCATTCCAGATTGTTCTTCGGCCGGAGGATGCTTCTCTCCGGGTTGTCCACTCCCAGCCCGCGATCCCTGCTTTGGCTGAAGTCGCAGCCGTAGCGAATCCGGTCTTCGTAGGCAAGCTGCAACAGGCCCTGGCTGCGCCGTGCGATTCCTATTCTCCGCTCGCCTTTGCCGTGAAGAACGACGGCGTTCGGGTCCAGGCCGGCCTCGGCGCCAGCGAGCGCCTGGAAAAAGTACGCCCAAAAGGCGCGCTTATTGGGATCGCTCATCTCGTAAAATCGCGGGCAGAATCGGCGGACGTCCCTTGGAACCAGCCTGGAAAGCATGGCTGGTGGCAGCGCCTGTTCGACGAACTGGTCCCATTTCGGATTCCACGGCGGCTCACCCAGTTCAGCCTTCTTCACATCGATCGGCGTCGGAGTCGCCGGTTTGGTGGCCTGCGCGCGCAAAGCCATTGCAATCAATGCCAACCCTGCCACAATCCCCAACTTTCGCACCGAGACGCTCACATTGCCGCCCTCAGTTTCCAATCGATAGATCAACTTGCCGTCCGCGTTGCCCGCCTCGCCGGTTACTTCCGTACCTCCGCGCCATTCGGAATCCCAACTTTCGCCGATCCGGTAAGCTCATAATGTGCATTGTGGCGTTCTGCATCCTCCTCCCCGGTTCCGGACGCCACCCGCGCGGCCAGTGTCCATCCCTGCACGGCGGCCTGGACACGCCTGCTTCGCCTGAAATCAGGTGAAATGGTGGACTGTGTGTTCGAAAGGTTGAGGGATGAAGCTGCCGATCTACGAACGGACTGCGCTTGGCCTGGAAGTGGAAAACGCCCTGGACGAGGGGCAGCAACTGCTGCAATCGGTTCTGCAAAGTGGACTGGACGGCTTCTATCTGGTGGATCCCTGCGGCAGGTTTCTGCAGGTCAATGACGCCTACTGCGCCATGTCCGGCTACTCCCGCGAAGAGCTGCTGCAGATGTCCGTCGCGGACGTGGAAGCCTCCGAGAGCGCGCAGGATGTCGCGGCCCACATAGAAACCATCGTCAGCCGGGGCATGGACCGCTTCGAGTCCCGCCACCGCCGCAAGGACGGGCAGGTTATCGACATCGAGAGCAGCGTCAACTTCCAGGATTACGACGGCGGCCGCTTCTTCTGTTTTCTGCGCGACGTAACCGGACGCAAGCGGGCGGATCAGGCTCTGCGTGAGAGCGAGGAACGTTATCGCAGGCTGTTCGCGCACAATCCCCACCCCATGTGGGTCTTCGACATCGAAACCCTCGCCTTCCTGGAAGTCAACGACGCGGCAGTCGTCCACTACGGCTACTCGCGCGAAGAATTCCTCAGCATGACGATCGACGAGATCCGTTCGCCGGAAGATGTTCCCGCCCTTCTCGAGATCCTCTCCACCACCCCGAACGGCTACTCATTCAACCGCAACGCCCGGCACCGGAAAAAAGACGGCACCCAGTTATCCGTCGAAGTCGCGGACTATCGCTTTTTGCAGAATGGCAGGCTGGTTTCGCTGATCCTCGCCAACGATATTACCGAGCGCCTGAAGGCCGAGGAAGCCGTCCGCCGCTCCGAAGCAGAACTGCACTCCTTCGTGGAAAACAGCCCCGTTGGGATCTTTCGTACCCGAATCGAAGAAGATCGCTTTCTGGACGTCAATCCTGCTCTGGTGAAAATGCTCGGATACGCCTCGGCGGAGGAACTCTTCGCCTTGAAGCTCTCCACGGATGTCTACGTCGACATTCACGAGCGGGAAATGACTTTGGCTTCGCTCCTGCACGAGGGCTCTAGCCGGCTCGAGATCCATTGCAGGCGGAAAAACGGGGAGATCGCCATTCTCCAGTTAAGCGGCCGGCTGGCTCAGGACTCCATCCATGGGGGACAGGTTTTCGAGGGGATCGCCTCCGATGTTACCGAGCGCAGGCAGTCGGAACGGGCGTTGCACCAGAGCGAGGAACATTTCCGCTCACTCTTCGAAAACATGTCGGAGGGATACGCCCACTGCAAGATGCTGTTTGACGATCTGGGCCGTCCCGCAGATTTTATCTACCTCAATGTCAACGACGCGTTCACCCGGCTGACCGGGCTAAACGGCGTGACGGGCCGCAAAGTCTCGGAAGTCATTCCCGGAATTCGGGAACTGCAGCCGGAGTTGCTTGAGACCTATGGAAGAGTCTCGCTGACCGGCCAGTCGGAAAGCTTTGAGGTAGAGCTGAAGCCGTTGGCGATGTGGTTCTCCATCTCGGTGTACAGCCTGGAAAAGGAACACTTCGTGGCTGTGTTCGATGTCATCACCGAGCGCAAACGCGCCGAAATGGCGCTGCGCGAGAGCGAAGAACGCTTCCGCCAGGTGGTCGAGAGTTCGCCCGTGGGCATCTTCATCCAGACCGAAGGAATCCATCGCTATTTCAATCCTGCAGCCCTCGCCATGCTGGGTGCGGAGTGCGCCAGCCAGGTCGTCGGTCGAAGCTACCTGGAAATAGTTCACCCGGACAGCCGTGCTTCCGTGATGGAGCGCGCCCGAATCGTGCGGCAGGAAAAAAAGGCCGTGCCCTTCATGGAGGAACGGTTGCTCCGCCTGGATGGAACCTCTTCGGATACGGAGAGTACCGCCGTGCCGTTTCTGTTTGAAGGGCGCGACGGCGCTCTTGTCTTTCTGCGGGACGTTACCGAGCGCAAGCAGGAAGAGGAGAAGAGGCGCACGCTCGAGCAACAGCTTCTCCAGGCCCAGAAGATGGAAGCCGTGGGACGTCTTGCCGGCGGCATCGCCCATGACTTCAACAACCTTCTCATGGTCATCCAGAGCTACACGGAAATGCTGCGGGACAGCCTTCCGGACGACAGTTCGCGGCAGGACGCCGAGCAGATTCTCAAGGCCGCGCACCGCGCCACCAGCCTCACCGGCCAGATGCTGGCCTTCAGCCGCAAGCAGATCATCAACCCGGTCCGGCTCGACCTGAACGCCGTGATCGGGGAGACGGCGGCCATGCTAAAGCGGCTGATCGGCGAAGACATTGAAATCCGGCTCTTCCTGGCAGCGTCGTGGCCGGTGGAAGCCGACTCGGATCAGATGGTGCAAGTTCTGATGAACCTGTGCGTCAACTCCCGCGATGCCATGACGGAGGGCGGAACGCTCTCCATTGCCACCGAAAATATCACCGTGGGACCAGCCCGCATTGCCGCCTGCCCTCACGCCGCGCCGGGAGAATACGTAAAACTCTCGGTCGCCGATACCGGCAGCGGCATCAGCAAAGAGACGCAGGAACAGATCTTCGAACCGTTCTTTACCACCAAGGAAGTCGGTAAGGGAACCGGACTCGGACTTGCCATGGTCTACGGCATCGCCAAACAAAATGGCGGCTACGTGTGGGTTGAGAGTGAGCCGGGCCGCGGTGCCTGTTTCTCCATTTGCCTGCCCCGGGCAGCCGGCGCCACCGCCTCAGTCACATCGGCCAAGACCGAAACCCAGCCACGAGGAACCGAGACCCTCCTGATCGCCGAGGATGAAGATTCCCTCCGCGTGGTCGTCTGTGGCTATCTGCGCAGCCTGGGATACACCGTCCTGGAGGCCAGTTCCGGCCAGCAGGCTCTTGCCGCAGCCAGCCAGCACGCAGGTCAAATCGATCTCTTAATTACCGACGTCGTCATGCCGAAGATGAGCGGCCGGGAGATCTCGCAAACCCTCGGGAGCCTGCGCCCCGAGATGAAAACCATCTACATGTCCGGCTACACCGACGATGCGGTCCTGCGCCACGGCATCCACAAACTCGGCGCAAGCTTCCTGCAAAAGCCGTTCAGCCTGGGCACCCTGGCACGCAGAGTCCGCGACGTGCTGGAAAACAAACCGGCGAGATAGAGCGATTTCCGAAAAGCCGGGTGCCCCAGGTTCCGCGCCCCGTTTTTTGGGGCGCTAACCTGGGAAAGCAGGACATTTCAACTCGGCGACCGCCTTTAAGTCACCGCGCGTCTCACTCCCCAATCTTCCGCTCTGCCTGCAGCTCTTCCTTCAAATGAACTCCGCTGGTGCGCTTCCGCAGCATCTCTTCCACCAGATTCAAGATCCGCGCCGCGGCCGCGGCCGTTCCCACTCCTTTGGCGTGAATATTTGAAACCAGATTGCGCTGCGCGTCGCAGTGCCCCGCCCGCGGACGGTACGCCAGATAGGCCGAAAGACTCTCCGCCGTCGCCAGCCCCGGGCGCTCGCCCACCAGCAGCACCACCGCCTCCGGCCTCAGCAACTCGCCGATTTCGTTCATCACTCCCACCCGGCAGTGACGGATCGCGAACGGCCGCCCGACGCGCCAGCCGCGCTCGCCTGCCCCCTGCATCAGCAACGGCAGCAGGGCCGGAACCTGCGCCGCAACCGCCTCTACCGAAAGCCCGTCGCCGATGACAATCTGCACCTCGCAGCCCGATGGGCATTGCTCGCCAATCGCTCTCCGCGCCGCCTGGTCGAAGCGTCTCCCCAGCTCCGGACGCAGCAGATACTCCGCCTTCGACCGCGCCTCCGTCGATACCTCGAAGATTCCCCAGCGCGACAGAAACTCCTGCCCGAAGTGTGCGATCAAGTCCAGCTCCGCCTGCACCGCATCGCGCGCCGCCGCGTGGTCGGCCCGCAGTTGCAGCTGCGTGGCCGTGCGGTAGGACGCACCGCTCCGTCCCTCCATCAGCCGCGCCGGTGTCCGCTCGCGGATTCTCTCCTCCAGTTCCCGCCACTCCGCGTTTTTGCGAAACTTATTCGTCGCAACGAATATCTTCGGCTCATCCGCCATGGCCGGTCGCACCTTTCAGCGCCAGCTCCAGCCCTCTGGCAAACTTCCGCTGAATCTCCCCGCTCTCGGCAGCAGGCTCCAGCCCGTCGAAGATTCCCATCCTCTGCAGCCAGCCCAAAAACTCCGGCGCCGGACGCAGCCCGAACAGCTTCCTTACGGCCAGTGCGTCGTGAAAGCTGGTCGATTGATAATTCAGCATCACGTCGTCCGAGCAGGCCACGCCCATAAAGTAATTGCACCCGGCCGCCGCCAGCAGCAGCATCAAGTTGTCCGCCGAATTCTGGTCGGCCTCGGCATGGTTGGTGTAACAAACATCGCAGCCCATCGGCAGCCCCAGCAGCTTGCCCATAAAGTGGTCTTCCAGCCCGGCGCGGATGATCTGCCGCTCGTCATACAAATACTCCGGCCCAATAAATCCCACCACCGTATTCACCAGGAACGGATCGAAGGCCCGCGCCACTCCATACGCCCGCGCCTCCAGCGTCAGCTGGTCCACCCCATGATGCGCCCCCGCCGAAAGCGCGCTCCCCTGCCCAGTCTCGAAGTACATGACTTCTTCGCCCACCCACTGCACGCTGGAAGAGCGCCGCCCATGCGACTCCAGCACCCGCTCGCGTCCCTCCCGCAGCATTGCCAGCGAAATCCCAAAGCTGCGGTTGGCCATCTCCGTTCCGGCCACCGACTGGAACAGCAGGTCCACCGGCGCGCCCGCCTCCAGCGCCGCCAATTGCGTCGTCATGTGCGCCAGGCAGCAGGCCTGCGTCGGAATTTCATAGCGGTCGATCAGCCCGTCCAGCGCCCGCAAAATCGACCCCACGCTCTCCACCGAATCTGTCGCCGGATTCACCCCGATCACCGCATCCCCGCAGCCGTAAAACAGCCCCTCCACCGCCGCCAGCAGAATCCCCGCCACGTCGTCGGCCGGATGATTCGGCTGCAGCCGTATCCCCAGCACGCCTCGCTCGCCCATCGTGTTCCGGCAGCGAGTGACGTTGCGAATCTTGGAAGCCGCCAGCGCCAGGTCGCGGTTGCTCATCAGCTTGGTCACCGCCGCCGCCATCTCCGGCGTAACGCCCCAGCGCAGCGCCCGCAGCGTCGCCTCATCCGTCGTCTCATGCAGCAGAAACTCCCGGAACTCGCCCACCGTCAACTCCGCCACCGGCTGGAACGCCTCCTCATCCCAGCCATCCTGAATCAGCCGCGTCACCTCGTCCTCATCCGCGGCAATCAAGGGCTGCTCCGCAATCGTCCGCAGAGGCACATCGGCCAGCATCCTTTTGGCCGCCACCCGCTCCTGCTCGCTGCGCGCCGCAATCCCCGCCAGCCAGTCGCCGGACTTTTCCTCGTTCGCCTTGGCAAACACCTCGCGCAGCCCCGAAAACTCAAATCGCTCCGCCATCTTCGTCCTCGTCTGCGCCTCTTATACTCGGATGCCGTCCAACAAGCAAAAAGTCCCCACACATCGTCACGCCTCGTCGGGTGCCTGTAGATAATCAAGAGCCGGGTGCCCCACCTTCGACGCGCTGCCTTTGCGCGGCTAAGGTGGGAAGCACGACCGCCCACAGCTGCAACGCTCTTGTTCTTGCCTTTGCCGATGTTCTTTCCCCTCGAGCTGCGCCCG
>Ga0316217_10005180_pt1 | contig 13643 bp, 11 predicted proteins | sample 1anoAmetaG_FD_203633 | JGI IMG/M metagenome (GOLD analysis project Ga0316217, IMG submission 203633) | Freshwater microbial communities from Trout Bog Lake, Wisconsin, USA - 1anoA | ecosystem: Environmental > Aquatic > Freshwater > Lake > Hypolimnion/Profundal zone | place: USA: Wisconsin...
GCCGTCATCATCGCAGCCATCATAATATGGTGGGCCAAATGAGTCTGGAGCCTAGAGCAATTTGCGGGCGAAGCGGACACCGGTTCGTCGCAGAAAATGCTTCAATTATAAAAGCTTATCAGCAAAATCCGATTCAGTCGGATCGGAAAATGTTCTAGACGCCGCGGCGCTCCGCCTTGCGTCTTTCGCCGGTCACGGCGGTCGCCAGCGCCGCTTCGAGGGGCGGGTCCCGGTCGCCGGCGATAAAGCGTTCGGCGGCGAAGCTTTGCGCCGCGTCCTGCATGCGCCGTCGCAAGGGCGCATCCGACAGCAGCGTCGTCACCGCGTCGGCAAAGCCTTCAGCCGTTGAGCGCACGAACATGTGCACGCCGTCCTCGGCGCCGATCTCTTCTGCGCCGATGGGGGTCGACACCACGCTTGCGCCCGCGATCAGCGCCTCGATGGTCTTGAGCTTGACGCCGCCGCCGGATTTCAACGGCGCCACCATGACCGCGCAGCTCTGGTTGAAGGCGTAGACATCCTCCACGAACCCCGCGAAGTCCACCTTGCCGGCATAGGCCTCGATGAGGTCTCGCGGCGGATTTCGGCCCGTGACGACGAAGCGGGCGCCGGGCGACTTCGCCTGGATCAAGGGCAGGATATCCTCGGCGAAATACCGGATCGCCTCGATATTGGGGGCGTGGGAAAAGGAGGCGACAAAGCCGATCCTGTCCGGCGTTTCCGGTGCGCGGGCGCCGCTTGGTCCCTTCAGCACTCTGGGCTGGGTTATGACATTGAGGTCCGGATCAAAGATCAGAAGGCCGTAGCGATCCTGCTCCGTCGCCGCCAGCACCGCCTGGAAGCGGGCGTAGTAGTGCCGCTCATACCGCACCCAGGCGAGCCACTGCAGGGTCGCGAAGATCTTGCGCAGCCCGCCCGAAGCGGTCACGGCGCGTCTGAATTTGGACACCGAATAGGCGTCCTGCACGTCCATGACCGCGGGCACATCGCCCAGGGCGTCGACATACTGCGCCATCTCCGGAAACTGGATGAGGGCGACATCCGGTTGAAAGCGGCGGATCTCGGCCGAAATGGCGTCGCGCATCGCCGCCGACCGGTAGGACACGGGCGCGCTGGGCCAGCCGAGGGCGATGGCCAACCGGCCGGCCCACCGTGTCCGCCGGCTCGGCCGGTTGGGGACAGCCGTCACCTGGGCCAGCACCCCGCTCAGCTCGTCGACGTCCGCCCGCAGCAGGTCCGGATCGGCATGGTCGCACAGGGCGACGAGGGACACGTCGTGGTGGTTGCGCAGTCGCTCGAACTGCGCCCGCGTCTGGGTGGATCCGCCGCTCGCCGCATTGCGCGTACACAGGAACGGAGCAATGGCGAGGATCTTCAACCCGGCGCTTCCTTAGCTGAACGCGGCGATCAGGGCATCCTTCACGGCCGCCTTCAGGCGAAATTTGCGATCTGCGACGTCCTTATAGGTGTGACGCCGAAGGTTCGACATGAAATGAGCGATAGAACTCACACGAGATCTCGATTCGTATAGAGTAAGCCGCTGGACGTCAATTTCGACGACCCTGTCCCAGAACCGAATGGCCGCCGCCAGGTCGAGATGCGGGAAAGTCTTCGAAACGGCCGGATCCAGCCGATCCAAGATGTCGCGGCACTGACGCGCAGCGTCGGCGTAGATGCGTCCCCGCGCAATCGCCGCCTGCCGGGAGACAGGATGCTCCGCCAGTCGGACCTGCGACCCGAACAGATTTTGTCCATGCTGCCGGTAGGCGATGAGCTGTTCGTCGAGTTCGACCGTGTCCCCGGCGATATTGGCCAGGAACTGGATCCACCGGTCGTGGCCCATGCGCCCCGTTCCCGAAATATAGTCCAAAGGCCGTTGCGCAAAGGGGTAAAGGTCGAGCAGCGACCGGCGAAAGGTCATCGAAAATCCGTAGAAGACCCCCCACGGATCGTAGGTGAGCGGGCCGCGGGTGCGACGCCCGCGGATGCCCTGGCGAAATTCCCCGATCGGCGCGCCCGTCCCGTCAATTGTCGAGGCCGGGTGGACGCATAGAACCACTGCCGGATCGGCGAAGGCGGGCAAGGTCTTGGACAGCTTGTCGGCCCGCCACACGTCATCCTGATCGCAGAAGGCGACCAGCTCGGTCGTCGCCGCGCTGGCCGCCGTCAGAAAATTCCCGCCAAAGCCCAGGTTTTGTGCGTTTTGCAGGATGCGCACGCGGGGCGCGCTGTCCGAATTCGGCGCCAGCGCCCTGACAATGCTCAATGTCCGATCCGTTGAGCCGTCGTCGCTGACAATAATCTCGCGAGGCAACAGCGTCTGGGCCAGCAGGCTCTTGAACTGTTCTTCGACGTATTTCTCCCCGTTATAGGTCGCCATCACGACAGTTATTCGGGTCGAAACAGGCCTGTCCGGGGGTGGTGATGACGCCATATATCTTTGATCCATCCAGCACTGGCGTTTTATGATTTTTGTGCGACGGCCGCCACTGAAAATATTGGCGGCGCCTTGGCGAGCTTTCGCCGCCAAGCAAGTTAAACACTATTGATAAGATTTGAGCAAAATTTACATGTTTCGCGTTTTTTCGCGACCAGTGTTATATATTAAATTCTCTCTATATGGGCATATAAAGTGTTAGGGCCTTGTCAGGGCGCGACGGCATCGGTCGTCCCTGTGCCGGTTATTTCTCAATTGTGCAGGTTGGGCGGTCAGGGTCGCGACGACATTTTTTCAACGCGGCTCCAGTCGCGATCTCATTTCTAAATTACATCGTCTTGCCGATAAGGTGAATGAATGGAAAGGACCTTTGAAGCTGCGGGTGACCGCCAATATTCTGCTTTGGTTGACTGTTGAATCGCGGTTTATTTATGCTATGCACGGCTCGGGCTGGGCCGTTCGCGATCGCCCGTCGAGCTGAATCCCGCCAACAGTATTTCGTGGAAAATGAATTTTGAGGGTGACTTCGAAGTCGTAGTGGTCGCGCTGTGCGAACGGGCTATTCTCGAAAGCTTCGTTCAATACTTCAGGAACATTGGCGCGTGCAAAATCCGAATTTTCTTTGATGGCGTTCCGTCATTCGATTTTTCCGATCCGGATGTAGACCTGAACGTCTGTGACGCGACCTTTTGGGCCGATCTTGGCCTTGCGCGGCCGGACAGCATCGAAGCGCGGCAGCGCGCCATCTATCGCCACGCCTACAACGCCTGCCTCGCGCCCTGGTGCCTGATCGTGGATGTGGACGAATACGTCTTCGGGCCGACCGATCTGTCGGCCTACCTTGCCGGTATTGCGCCCAGGTTCGAAGCGGTGCGCTTTTCCTCCGCAGAGGCGGTGTACAGCGACCGCAATATCGATCAGCCCTTCGGCGGCCGGATCTTTCGCAAGTCCGCGCCGCGCTACCTGGCCCAGATCCTCACGCCGATCATCTATGGCCGATATGGCGGCGTGTTCATCCGCGGCCTGCTTGGACATTGCCGCGGCAAGGAGGCCTTGCGCGCAGGGATAGGCGGCGTGGACATCGACATTCACGACGCCTTTGTCGGCGGACGCCCGCTGACCGAGCACGATGCGTCGCGTCGCGACGGCGTGTGGCTGGCCCACTATGACGCGATCAATTTTGCGCAGTGGTGCGACAAGTTCACAAGGCGCCTGGCGCGCAAGGATGCGGTCGAAATGGGTAAAAAGCGCGAACGGCAGCTGAAGCTCTTTGCTCAGCAAGCCGACGAGGCGGCGCGCCGCGACCTGTTTTGCGAGCTCTACGTCGTTTCGGGCTGGAAACGGCGCGTGCTGCGGGCGCTTAGTCTGTTGCTGGAAACCGGCCCTCAACTGACGCCGCACAAGCCCGGCGTGGATTGATTGCGAAAGCTCTGAAAACAGGGCTATCTGGGGTTTACGATTTTCGCCTCTTGCGCATTTTAGTAATACTCACCTTACATAATACTTGATGTGCCATCTGCGTTGAGAAAACCCGAGGAATGAATCAGCAAGCTGCGCGGGATCATGCGGTAGCGGACCTGGGTCGGCGGTCTGCCCGCGGCGCCCTGGTGACCTTGAGCGCGCAGGTCCTGCGGTTCCTCGTCCAGTTCACCTCGACGATTATACTGGCAAGGTTGCTTACCCCTGGCGATTTCGGCCTGGGCGCCATGATCGGCCCGCTGCTGACGCTGTTGTTCGCCGTCGCCGAGATCGGGATCGCGCAGTCGCTGGTCCAGCAGAAGGAACTGTCCGAAGCGCAGATTTCAAGCGCCTTCTGGACCGTCAGCGGCGTGACGCTGATGCTCAGCATCTTCCTGGCGGGCGCATCGGGGATCATCGCCGACACCCTCTATCAGCGTCCGATCCTGCGCCCCATGGTGATCGCGATTTCGCCGGTCCTGGCCATTTCGGGCCTGTCGATCGTCCAGCGCGCGCTTCTGTCGCGGGAGGCCAAGTTCCGCGCCCTGGCGGTGGTCGATGTGGGATCGGCCTTCTTCGGCGCGGTGGCGGGGGTGGTCTTCGCCCTGCTTGGATTCGGCGTCTGGTCGCTGATCGTCATCGGCCCGGTGATGGTGACCTCCGCGACGGTGATGAGCTGGCTGTTCTGCGGCTGGACGCCCAGGTTTCAGTTCCGCTGGTCGCTGGTTCGTCCGCTCATGTCCAGCGGCGCCCTGATTGCGGGCGCCAATCTGGGCACGCTGTTGTCCTCCAATGTCGACAATGTGCTGATCGGGGTCTTCCTCGGCAACAGTCCGCTTGGCTTTTACGATCAGGGATATCGGCTGGTCACGCAGGGCGCGGCGCAGCTGATTAATCCCATCTCCCGCGTGATGGTGCCCCTCATGGTGGACGCGGCGCGCAAGAATGTGAGCTATGTCTCCACCGCCACGACGGCCATCCTGTTCCAGTGCGTGCTGCTGTGGCCGGGGCTGGCCGTGCTGGCGATCCTGCCCGCCGATGTGGTCAGGGTGGTGCTGGGGCCCCGCTGGCTGGGGGCCACGGACGTGATCTTCTGGTTTTCCGTGGCGGCCATGGGCACGCCGCTGGCGACCTCCGCCGGGTGGCTGCTCCTCGCCGAGAACAGGCTTCGCAGCTATTCGTTCGTCTCGGTCGCCGGGTCCGTGGTCACCATCACCGCCGTGCTGGCCGGGCTCTCGGGCGGCCTTGCGCAGGTCGCGCGCAATGTGGCGGTGTCCTCCCTGGTGCTGACCATGCCGCTGTTCCTGATCTTCGCCCTCTATCGCAATCGGGAGATGACGCGGCGGCTGGGGATTGCGCTGGCGCCCTACCTTCTCGCCCTCGCCGCGGCGACGCCGATGTTGGCCAGGATCTCGCAGATCACCGGACGCAACGATATCTGGTCGCTGTTCATCGCCACGGGGGCCAGCTACGGCCTGTTCCTGATCGTGATCCTGTTCACCTCCAGCGGGAAGCCGATCATCCAGTTCTGCCGGTCGGCCATCCGGCGATGAGCCTTGGGATCGCCAGCGCCCCCTGGTGCGGGTTTTGCACGATGCGCGCACCTGTCAGGCGCCCGCGTCTGTTCGGGACGCTGAACCGGGAGCGGACATGAACGATCAGCCTGCCGAACTCGTCCCTTCGTCCAAGGCGGCGGCCGTGCGCGTCGGCGTCGTGATCGCCTCGGTCGGACGGCCGATGGAGTGCGCCGACGTGCTGAGGCGCCTGCTCGACCAGTCCTGCGCCCCGGTCAGGATCGTCCTGTCCGTCAGCGCCGAATCGGATCTGCCCGCCGCCGTGCCGGACGGCGTACAGGTGGTCATGGGGCCAAAGGGTCTGTGCGCCCAGCGAAACCGCGGCGTGGCCGCCCTGTGCGACGCCTGCGACGTGATCGCCTTTTTCGACGACGACTATATTCCCTCGCGCTTCGCCGTCGCCGGCCTTGCGGCGCTGTTCGAGCGCGCGCCCGATGTGGTCGGCGCGACGGGGCTCGTCCTCGCCGACGGAGTCGGGCGGGGCGGGGTGTCCCTGGCCGAAGCCGAGGCGATCGTCGAGGCCTATGACCAGACCCCGCCGCCGCCCCCAAGGATCGAGGCCGATGTCGCGTCCGCCTATGGCTGCAACATGGCGTTTCGCGTGTCGGCGATGCGCAAGGTCGCCTTTGACGAGCGCCTGCCCCTTTATGGCTGGCAGGAGGATGTGGACTATGCCGGGCAGATCCGCGCCTTTGGCCGCATGGTCCGCACGCAGGCCTTCGCCGGCGTGCACCGGGGCGTGATCGGCGGCCGCACGCCGGGCGCGAAGCTGGGCTTTTCGCAGATCGTCAACCCGCTCTATCTCGCCCGCAAGGGGACGATGCGCTGGTCGCACGCCCTTCGCATCATGGCGGGGAATATCGCCGCCAATCACCTCAAGCTGCTGACGCCCGAGCCGCACATCGACCGGGCAGGGCGCGCAAAGGGCAACTGGATCGCCGTCGGCCACATGCTGAAGGGGCGGCTTGATCCGCAGGCCATGCTCGAGATCGAGGGATGACCGACCTGCGCCACCTTCGGCCCACGGGTCGCGTTTTCGGAGACTGCCGCCAATGACCAAGGGCTGCGTCGTCTATTTCATCAACAACGCCTATATGCTGCCGGCGCTGGTCAGCGCGTCGCAGGCGCGGCGTCTGACCGATCCGCCCCTGGCCGACGTCTGGATCGTGTGCCTCGACCGTCCGGGGCCGCAGGCGCCGGCTCTGGACGCGGCGGCGGCCAAGGCCGGGGTTGTCATTCACTACGAGGACCCGGCGGCGATCGACGGCCTGCACATCATGTTCGCCCGCTTCTTCGCGCACCGCCTGGTGCCTGAGCGCTATGAGCGGATCGTCTATATTGACGGCGACACCCAGATCGGCGGCGCCCTTGATCCCCTGTTCACGGTCAAGATCCCGCAGGGGCGCTTCCTCGCCTGCCGCGATCCTGGCGCGCTGTTCGCCAAGCTCTCGCCTGGCCGCGCCGCCGCCCTCGACGCCCACTATGCCAGGATCGGATATGCCGGGCCGCGGGAGGACTATGTGAACAGCGGCGTGATGGTGATGGAGCGGCAAAGCTGGCCGAGCCTTGCCGATGCGTGCCTGGAGATGACCCGCCGGGTCGGGCAGAGCCTGTTCCATCCCGATCAGGACGTGCTCAATCTGGCCGTCGGCGCAAAGTGCCTTAGAATTTCCAACCGCTGGAACTTTCCGGGGTTTCTGATCGGGTCGAAGGCCGAGGCGGCGACCGCGCCCCGGATCTATCACTTCATGTCCAATCCGCGCCCCTGGTCCTATGCCGTCGCGCCGTGGGGCCGGGCCTGGCTTGACCCCTATGACGCCTTCCTGCGCGACCATCCGGCCCTGGCGGCGCTGACGCCTGACCGTCCGCTGCGCCCGACCCTGAGATACCACCTGCAACAGACGATCAAGATGGCGACCGAATACGGCCCCGTCGGTCGGCTGCAGGAAACCGCGCCCGAACTTGACGTCTAGAGCATTTTCCGACGAAGTGGATACCGGTTCGTCGCAGAAAATGCTCTAAATATATAGGGTTATGAGCAAAGTCCGATCCAGCTTGATCGGATTTTGCTCTAGAGCCTTCACCGGGCGAAGCGGAGACCGGTTCGTCGCAGAAAAGGCTCTGAATATATAGGGTTACGAGCAAAGCCCGATCCAGCTTGATCGGATTTTGCTCTGGACCGGCCTTGGCGCGCAGGTCCTAAAGGGTCGCCAGGTGTTCCCGCCAGCGGTCGCGGACAAACTCGCGCACCTCGGTCTTGAACCTCTGGGTCGAGAACCGAAGGGCGTGTTTGCGGATCGTGTCGCGGTCAAACAGCTGCGGGTGACGCTCGAACTCGGCGACCGCCTCGATGATCGCGGCCTTGTCCTGGCGATGGAAGTGGATGCCGGTGACCCGGTCCACCACCGTCTCCGCCGCCCCGCCCCTCGAATAGGCGATAACCGGCGTGCCGCAGGCCTGGGCCTCGACCGGCACGATCCCGAAATCCTCTTCGGCGGCGAAGACAAAGGCGCGGGCGGTCTGCATCTTGTCCTTCAGCACCTTGAACGGCTGATAGCCCAGGACCTCGACATTGGGTCGGGCGATGGCCTGCAGGGTCTTCAGGCCCGGACCTGCGCCGATGACGACCAGCTTCTTGTCCGGCATCTCGTTGAACGCTTCGACGATCAGCTGCATCTTCTTGTAGGGAACGATGCGGGAGGCGGCGAGGTAGAAGTCCTGAGCCGGCGGGCCGATCTGGAACGCATCGGTGTCCACCGTGCAGTGGATGACGGTGGAGTCCCGGTCATAGGTCTTGCGGATCCGCCGGGCGATGTACTTGGACACCGCGATGAAGTGGTCGACGCCGTTCGAGGTGCGGTGATCCCAGATGCGGATCTTGTGCAACTGCCAGCGCGCCAGCCAGTGCAGCAGCCTCGGCATCTTGGAGTTGTCGAGATACTGCTCCTGCAGGTCCCAGGCATAGCGCATCGGCGAATAGCACATGCAGATATGCAGCTGGTTCGGGCCGGTGATGACGCCCTTGGCGACGCAGTGGCTGTTCGAGATGATGACGTCATAGCCCGACAGATCCAGCTGCTCGACCGCGAACGGCATGATCGGCAACAAGAACCGGTAGAATTTGCGCACAAGGGGGATGGACTGCAGGAACGAGGTCTTCACCTTGATCCGCTTCAGAAAATCCGGACGCTCCGCATCCGGGATCACGTCGATCAGCGCAAAGATGTCCGCGTCCGGGAACTCCTCATGCATCGCCTGGAGCACCTTTTCCGAGCCGGCGAAATGCGTGAACCACTCGTGGACAAAGGCGACTTTCATGGGGGCTCCAAAGGCTTGAGACGACGGGTCAAGCGGCGCGTCGACCGCGCGGCCGACGCGGGCTCGCCTCGAATGTCAGGGAAAGACTTAAGCGGTGATGGTAAATTTTACCTGTATTACCGTACTTGCCGAATACAGGCTTCGGTATCCTTGTAGTGCGCGACTTCTGTAATCTGCAGCACCGAAGGGTTCGGCGTTTCGGCGATGGGCCACCCGCTGCCGAGGGCGAGGTTGAACAGGATGCCCAAGGGCTTGGTGTGCGCCTTGGGGGTCGGCGTGCGCCAGACCTCCTTGCGGTCGAGAAAGAAGATCACATCGGTCTTGCCCACATCGACCCCATAGCGGTGAAAGCCGTCCTCAAGCGCGCCTTCGGTCGTGCCGATCCACTTGGTCTGGCTCTCCCCCTTGGCGCCGCCCTTGGGACGGACGGTGACCGTCGACTGGAACCGGTTGCGCCAGTGGCCATAGTACTCGAACACGTCGATCTCGATATCGGGGTTGGCCTTGCGGTCGGCGGTCAGCAGCCAGAAGGCCGGCCACACGCCCTTGCCGTGGGGCAGTTTGGCGATCAGCTCGAAATAGCCATAGGTGGCCGCAAAGCCCTGGCCTTGCGGATCGGTGGAGCTGAGCAGGCCCGAGCGCCACTTGCCGGCGGCGTCCTTCTGCGCGGTGATGGTCAGGCCGTTCGGTCCCGACCGGAAGGGAAAGGTCGGGGTCGGATCGGTAAACTCGGCGTCTCCGAAATCGCCGAACCAGGGGGTGTGGGCGATCCAGCGCGAGCCCGGCCCCTTGGCGGTGACGTCCAGCACCCGAAAGTCATCGTAGAAGTCCCGCGCGCAGGCTTCGGGGGCGATGACGGCGCCCTGCGACTGCGCCTGGGCGTGCAGCACGCCCAGGCCCGCCGCGATCGCGACCGCGACCAGGCTGACCCCGAGGAGGCCGAATACGAGGCCTTTTTTCATATCGACCGACCTTTCGCCGTCTCAAGGCGCACCTTCCCGCCGGCTGCCGCCGCGACGGGATCTCGCTGCGCCTTATAAGCGCTCAATCGGCGTTTGAATTCGACATTCTCACGACAGGGGTGCGCGACAGGGCCGATTCGCCGCGCTTTTTCAGACCGCGGCGACGATGTGCTGAAGCAGCGCGTCGGCGGCCCTGGCCCAGGTGTATTGCGCCGCCTGCGCCCTGGCGCGCCGCGACAGGTCGGCGCGGAGGGCGGCGTCCGAGACGACCGCATCGATCGCTGCGGCGAAGGCGTCGACGTCGGCGGGATCGGCATAGAGCGCCGCGTCGCCGCACACCTCCGGCAGGGCGCCCCCCGTCGACACGATGGCTGGCGCGCCTAGCCACATCGCCTCCAGGGGCGGCAGGCCAAAGCCCTCGGTGGTGGAGGGAAAGACAAAGCCGCAGGACGCCTCGATCAGGCCCCGCATCTCCGCGTCCGGCACCCGCCCGGCGAACAGGATCCTGGGGTCAGGGTCAAAGCCCGATTTTAGGAAGGCCTCCTCGGAATCCTTGCCGAACAGCACGATCCGCGCGTCGCGGTCGTTCAGGCGCCGCGCCGCCTCGACCACGATCTTGATGTTCTTGTGCGCCTGCACCGAGGCGGGGGCCACGACGAAGGGCCGGCCTTGCAGATCCAGTCGCCGCACCGCGCCAGGATCCGAAGGGCTGTCGGCGATATGGTCGACCCCGTTGGGGATGACGACGATCTTGTCGGCTGGGGCGACGCCGAACGCCACCAGACAGTCGCGGGCGTAGTTCGACACGGTCAGGACCTTGCTCGCGCGACGGGCGAGGATGGGCAGGGCCGTGCGATACCAGGCGCCGAAGGCCCGGCTGTAGGAGGCCGGCGACAGAAAGGCCTGGGCGTCGTGGATCATCACCAGGTCGCCGCGCCGCGACAGGGGGCCGATATTGCACAGATTGACCAATAGATCGCCGCCGGCGGCGCGGGGCAGCTCGACCTGCTCCCAGGCATTGCCGCTCCAGCGGGCGGGCGGCGTTCGGGCGAGGCCCGGCGGCAGGTCCGCCTGCTGCGCATTGGCGGGCAGGGCGATGGACAGGCGCGGCGCGGCGGACGTGCTCTGCGCCAACCCCGCGGTCGCAGCGATCAGCCGTCGGGCGACCCGCTGCACGCCCGTCGTCGCCTGCGCGTAGAATTTTCCGTTGAAGACGACGCTGCGCATGGGGACGGGCCTTGGCGGAAGGGAGGTCGATCAGACGCCCAGGTCTGGGTCCGGATCCAGCGCGTCGGCAAGGCGCCCGTGGAGATAGAAGTCCGCCGTGGCGCCAAGGCCGCGGGTCAGGTCGATCTTCTCGGCAAAGCCGGTCAGGCCCTTCAGCTTGGAGATATCCGGCGCGCGGCGCTTCACGCTGCCCTTGGGCGAGGGGTGCAGCACGATCGGCGCGTCCACGCCGCGCTCGCGCAGCATCTCTTCGGCCAGGGCGCGGATCGTGATCTCCCGCTGGCTGCCGACATTGACCACCTGGCCGACGGCGCCTTGACATTCGGCCGCCATGATCGTCGCGCGCACGGCGTCGTCGACATAGATGAAGGAGCGCGTGTCCTCGTGGCCGAACAGCTCATATCGGCCCGCCTTCATGCGCTCATAGAAGTCCGGCACGACATGCTTGTCGCCCATCCTGGGACCATAGGCGTTGTGGAAGCGGATGACGGTGACCGGAAGGCCCGTCGACAGGCCGGTCTGCAGGGTGACGACCTCGCCGTGCATCTTGGAGGCGCCGTAGGACCAGCGGGGATTGCTCACATCGTCAATGCCCAGCGGCACGTCCTCGGCGGTCGGAACCGGCCAGTTGAACCGGGTGACGGTGGAGGCGTAGGCCTCGCTGGTCCCGGCATAGACAAAGCGGGTCATCCCCTTGGCCGCCTTGTAGTGGTCCGCCAGGAACAGGGTCGGCAGGGTGCAGCACTTGATGACCTCGAGGGGGCGCTCATAGAAGTTCTGCGTCCCGTTCAGCGCGGCCATGTGATAGACGAAATCGGCGTCCAGCGGCAGGGCGGCCACGGCCGATGCGTCGCACAGGTCCGCCTCGATGGCCGTGACATTGGGCAGGGCCGACAGGGCCGCATAGTGCGGGTCCTTCTCGCCCCGGACGAAATTGTCCACGATGGTGACCCGGCGCCCCGGCCGCCGCGCCAGGGCGCGGGCGATGTGGAAGCCGAGAAAGCCTGCGGCGCCCGTGACGACGGCATGGACCATGAGTGCAACCCGTTCAGAGATTAGAATTCATGTGAAGACGGCGACTTATAGTCTGTCGGCCGCTCAAGCGTTAGCTGCAAACTTGGTGCCGAGACCGAAATAGGTGACGTTCGAGCTGAGTTTCGTGCTCGTTGCGTCTCGCTGGTTCCAGTAATCATAAATGATCGACGGCGTGTTCATCAGACCGGACAATCTTTCGATGGTCATGGTCTCGAACTGCTCGTGGTTGTTCTGGATCACCACGATGTCGGCGCCGGTAAAGGCCTCCTCCAGCGTGGCGCAGGGGGTGACGCCCAGGCTGGCGACGCCGTCGGCGTCCACCGCCGCGTCCCAGCCGACAATTTCGGCGGTGGGGAACTTGGCCTTCAGGCTGCGGATGACGGACACCGCCAGCGTGCCGCGCAGGTCGCTGGTGGCCGGGCGGCCCTTGAAGGCGACGCCGAGGATGGCGATGCGCCCGGGCGCTGCGCCGCTCACGCTATGATAGCTGTCGGCAATCACGGCGATGGTCCGGTCCGGCAGGCCCTCATTGATCTTGCGGCCGCTGAGGGTGAGCAGGGGGGTCATGCCGAAGGGCTCCACGCTCTCGGCCAGGATATAGGGGTCCTTTTCCAGGCAGGGACCGCCCACCGGCCCCGGCAGCGGCAGGTTGGAGCGGGGATAGCCCAGATTGGCGGCGGCGATCACGTCCTTGGCGGTCAGGCCAAGGGCGTCCGCCACCTCGGCGATCTCGTTGGAAAAGGCGAAGGACAGGTCGCGGGAGGTGTTGTTGACCAGCTTGATGAGCTCGGCGGTCTCGAGGTCGCGCACCTTCACCGTGGTCGGCGTGACAAAGCCGAACAGCTGCGAGGCGCGGTGCGTGGCGGAGTCCGTGCGGCCGCCGACGATCTGGGGCAGGGTGCGCAGCTCCTGCAGGGCGCGGCCCTCAAGGGTGCGTTCGGGGCAGAAGGCGAGGTCATAGCGCACGCCCACCTTGTCCAGCACCGGCGCCACGATATTGGCGGTGGTGCCCACCTTCACCGTGGAGCGCAGGATGACCATGTCGCCGTCCTTGATGACATGGGTGATGCTGTCGATGACGGTGTTCAGCGCCTCGAACTTGACGCGCTTGTCCTCGCCCACCGGCGTGCCGACGGTGACAATATAGACATTGGCCCGGCTGTTGGTCGGCATGGCGTTCGAGACGGACAGGCGCCCGTCATGGACCTGCTGCGCCAGCTTGATGTCGAGCCCGGCTTCGTGGAAATGCGCGCGGCCGGACTTGACGCAGTCGACAATGGCCGGATCGCGCTCGACCCCGTGCACCTTGATGCCGACATCGGCCATCGCCACCGCCAGGGTGAGGCCGACATAGCCAAGGCCGATAATGCAGACATTTGAGTCATTGAAACTGGAAGGCAGCATCTATTTCACTCGTCCATGGCCTGGCGACGTCGTCAGTCGGTCGAGATCTAGTCCGCAATGTTAAAATTTGTGCTAAATTGGTAAGAATATACAACAGATTAATGCGCGGGGGCGGCGGCGGCCGCCCCCTGCTCCGGCCTCGCTGCGCTTATTTCTGGATGACGAGGGAGAGGAGGATCTGGTTGACGGTATAGTCGGGGATGGCGGCCGATCCCTTCGAGCTCACAT
>Ga0316217_10005181_pt1 | contig 13642 bp, 14 predicted proteins | sample 1anoAmetaG_FD_203633 | JGI IMG/M metagenome (GOLD analysis project Ga0316217, IMG submission 203633) | Freshwater microbial communities from Trout Bog Lake, Wisconsin, USA - 1anoA | ecosystem: Environmental > Aquatic > Freshwater > Lake > Hypolimnion/Profundal zone | place: USA: Wisconsin...
TGCTGGCCCAGAATTAAAAAATACCCTACAAACCAGTCTAAATCAAATTCAAGGATGACTCCGAAAAGGAGTCGCTCAAGGGAAAGTCTTCGGGCTCAAGGTACGCCAGCTAGACCCATTGCAAGTTTGTAGCCAACCTCTCCAAATACTTCTCTTACGCCAACCCCCTGCACGCCTAGTCCTTCCCCTTCGTCAAGCAGATGGAACTAGAGGTGATTGCCATGAGTGCCTAGTGCATCGGCATGAAGGACGAGCAGGGGCAGCCTTGCGGCACTCTCAACTCAGGAGGCACCTAGTCCATCCTCATGGCCATATTCAGCTACCGTTAATACAAAATGAAGGAGAAAGGAGTCTACAAACCCAACGTAGTTGCTTGCTCCACAGGACACGTCGCAGTCATCAAGGCCTGCGCCTATCTCGACATCGACCTGAGAGTTGTTCCTTGTGATGCCAACTACCAGATGGACTTAGCCGCCATGAAGAGTGCCATGGACGACCAAACCATCTGCGTCTACACCTCCTACCCCAACTACCCCTATGGCACTTGTGACCCCATTGACGTCATAGCAGCCTACTGCAAATAGCGAGACATCCCCGTCCACATTGACATGTGCCTGGGAGGCTTCGTTGCGCCCTTTGTCGAGTAGAATTGGAAAGTTCCAGCAGGAGCCACCAGTATCAGTGCTGACCCGCACAAATACGGCCTAGCCGGCAAGGGAGTCTCCATCCTGCTCTTCTCCAGCTAGATCTACAGGAAACATCAGTTCTTCGTCACCACCTACTGGCCAGGGGGCCTATATGGCACTCCAGGCATATCTGGCAGCCGCTCAGGAGTCTTCATCGCCTCAGCCTGGGTCTCAATGATGAAGTTGGGAGTCAAGGGCTACAGAGAAAACGCTCGTTTGGTTCGCGACGGTAATTGTCTTTTGATGCAGCTGTGGTGAAGACGAGTGAGTAGTTCTAAAAGTTGGGCTTCTAGATCCTATGCAGTAAGCAAAAAGTATGTGTCTTGAGCTTCAAGCACAAGACCCTTCCTGCGAACCCGATTGGGACATTCATGAAGCAAAAAGGGTGGGGGTTCTCACTGTCTCAGAACCCAAGTTCGTTCCAGTTTTCGTTCACTCCCCTGAGCGCCACCAAGGTGGATGAAATGATAAAGGACATGAAGGACTGCATCGAGTTCTACAAGGTGAACAGCTACCCAAAGAAGGAATGCAACTAGGTGGCGATGTACGGTGCGTGTGCGAAGGTGAAAGACGTGGGGATGAAGGACTACGTGGTGGCCAAAGTGGTGGATACCTTCCTGGACCTGAGCTGATGATTCGCAATTTGATGAGCTTGGATACGTGAGTTATCAGTATTATTTAAATATGAGATCTCTGGCCTAGTTCTCAACTTACCAGGAAGTCTTCAAGAATACCACTGCCCTCCCTGCCTTCTTCGATACCAACCTAGTAGACCCCGGAAGGGTCGTCAAGGCCTTCCTCAACGACCCCCAGGCCCACATCCGCATCTTCTACTACCAGTACCTCCGGCTCTGCTTTTAGCTGGAAACTCCCAAGTCCGAAACCTACGTCCAAAAACTAGAGGAACTCATCAACAACCCCACCTTCAACTTCATCTTCTACCAGGATGACGACCCCACAATATACAACGACTCCAATGCCAAGGGGCTCATCTCTCAGTTTTTCCAGCTGCTGGGCACAGGGGACCACACAGTGCTGGAGGCAGTCAATAACAACCCCATAATGGATGTCATTCTGGTCCACTTCTTCCGAACCCTCATGATACTAACCAACCAAACGTAAGCTTTAGATAACTACATTCCCAAAGAGCAACTCATTGACTACCTGTGCAACTTCTTCGGAGTCGAGGTCCAGTTCCACGGCGAATGCTGCCACTATGTCGAGAGTGACATCTTCGTCTACGAAGAAAACGAAGCTGCAGTCTACATGGCCTACATCTCACCCTATGACGTTTAAAGCCATTACTAGTCATAACATGTCCAGTCGAAGGAGTAGATAATTGTCGCTCCCCTGCAGCCTCCACCCGTTCCCGCCTAGTCCAAATACCAGCCTTCTCCAGTCTAACCCCCCAAATACCAACCCATTGCTGACTAGCTTAAATATCAATCAATCGCAGCCTAGCCTAAGTATCAGCCCACTGCAGCCTAGCCTAAATACCAGTCGATTTCTGCTTAGCCCAAGTACCAAGCACCTGCCCCAGTGGTTGTTGCTGCCAGTGAAACCTCTTGGCAAGCTGCCAAGCCAGTCACCTAGAAAGTGCCAACCGGCAAGTAAAGCTACATCGCAAGTGAGTTTGTTGACTACACCCATACCAGCTAGAAGCTGGAGAGCAAAGTGACAACCAACCTCAAGGGCTCAGACACTTACATCAGCTCCAAGTACTAAGCCAAAGCTAGCAGCTACAACCAGTACACTTCAAGCAACGTTGAGCAGCCTTTCGCCAATGCCAACATCAAGCCCATGGCTTTTGTAGAGACAGCTTCCATCAGCAGTGGCTCGGACAACAAAAACCTCTCAGAATACATCCACCAGGTGGGAGGCCTTCCTGACTACCTCACAAAGTCTAACCCAATCACAAGGCCCCCAGTCACCCACCTCCAGTTCTAGGAAATATCTGCTTCCAATTCACCCTCACCTGCCCACCTCAAGCCTTTAACGCCTACCCCTGTGTCAACCTACCAGCCAGCTGCTACTCAGCCCATCCCCACCAAAGACTACGCTCCCATCACCACTGCTTCATACCAGACCAGTCAGTTCGGCATCCAAAGTAGTCAATATGCCACTCAAAACAATCAATTCAGCTCTCAAACTAACCAGTTTGGGACACAAAGTAACCAAAACAGCCAATCTTCCACTCAAAACCAGTTTAACTATAGCAAAGTTGAAAGCAGCCTGCCTTTAAAACCTGTTTCTTCAACTTTGTCTGACCCAAAAAAAGACATTTACTACAACCCCAAAGTGTAGAACCCCAGCTACAACCAGTTTGCCTACAGCAACACTTCTAAAACCGAGACCTTTGATTATAAATCCTCAGCTGCCCAAGTAGCAAACGGGAAGAGTCCTGCTGCAGTGGCAGGTGGGACAGGAAAGAAAAAACCGTTTGGATTGAATGTGTCGGAATAGTTCACTAATTCTCTGACGATGAAGTCAATGTCTTAGCCCTTCAAATCCAGTGTCCAGAACATGAAAAGTAGAGCCAGGAACTTCCGTGCCTCTCTAGTCAACGTCATTAAATGATATCTGCCCATGTATTATTGCTACAACTACTTCAAATGCTACAACTACTACTCTAAATGCTAAACAAGCCAGTTTATAATGACTTCTCAATTGTGCAACTAAGTAACTAAGCCTGCCTAAGATTATCTGGTTGTTATGAAGTAAATAATATTATTTGGTTGTTATGAAGAAAATAAGATTATGCGGTTGTTATGAAGTAAAAAAAGTAAATCAGCCCATTCTCGAATTGACTCCAAGCTTGGTTTATAGCAGTTCAGTCATCAGGGGATGCAGCTTCTATTGCCGAACTATGCTAAGTTTGAGTCTTTGGCTGCTCCGAGGACGGCCTGCTGCTCCACGCCTATTTGAAACACTGTGCTACTTGCTGTTAGAGAGTAGCACCCTCGAAATGCTGCGATGGTTTTAGTTGTGCGTAAGTTTTTTGCTTTCTTTGAAATTGAGCAGCCTGTTCTCACGCAAAGCAAAGATATCTTTCCACTGTTGTTATTAGTATGGTTGTTGGTGTTGTTGTTGGTGTTGTCGGTGGTGTTTGCGAGAGAGATAAAACTTCATCCACTCGGTTTAGTTGGTGAGGAACTTAGGGTGCTGAATGAAGTAAAGCAGCTAGCTAAGCTTCTTTTAGATTTCTTTTTTGCGCTACTCAAGGTCCTAGATCGCCACCAACCGCGCGAATTCCTTCAACTTGCCACTGTCGTATTTCTGTAGGAAGCTGTCACAAAGCATGGTCTTCTACTTAAAGCATTCATAAAACTCCTGATTTTCAGAAGGGACTGACTTCCTGTTTCGAACCAAGGGCTGCAGCAAGCTGCACATAAAGTTGATTGAATACTCCAACACCTGCTTTTCTGCGAAGTGGGAAGAAGAGTCAGCAGCAGTGGGGTTGGGGAAATCGTCAAATTCAAGTTTGGGTAGAGGCTCGGGTTTGACAATCCTGTCTTCGTCCACAATGAGCACAAACTTGTCAGCCATGTTGAGCAGCTACAGATCTTTCTTGGTTATTCCCACGATGAAAGGCATAAAGTTCTCATTGGCTACTTCTATCAAATGCGAAGGAAGGTTATGGACCAGCATGTGAGTCCATTTCAGCGGCCGGATTATCTGCAGCAGACTTTAGATGACCATAACGTTGAGGTTGGTGCTGCGGCTGGTGACTATCAGCTGCTTTTCAAGAAGTATGGCAGCGATGGCAGTGGCAATGGTCTTGTTGGAGAGGGGTAGGTTGAAGAAGTGGGTGAACTGGAAGATGGTGAGTTCCTCAAGGTGGTAGAGATGCAGGACAGGTATGTTGCTGTGCTTCTGCAAGAGGATGGTATCCCCTCCGCGATGGCTGTTTGATTTGGCTAGGTAGTACTCGATTATCTGGTCAGTGCTGACTTCGTTGCTGTTTTCTGCAGCATTGGCCTACAGCAACTATGGCTAGGTTTTGTTTCTGGAAGAAAGGTACTGGAGGATGGCGTTTTAACTGGTCAGGTGAGAGATGTTGGGATTGGGTTTGCGCAGTTAACGGAATATTTTAAGAAGGTTGACCTGCATTTTGAAGTAGGGCTATTCAGACATAAACACCAGCCACTTCGGTAAGTAAAATTCTTGGTTTTATGCTTCCTTGAACTTCTTCTCATCTCTGTTCAGCTTCAGGCATTGATTCACCACTGCTTTTTCCTGAACTACAATCAATCGTACATAGTATACTTGGGCCGTGCAGTAGAGACGTTTGCCGTCATTTTGGGTCAACACCAAATACTTCCACCTCTCCTACTCAATACCCCCGTTGTGACTACTAATAGAAACACTGTCCTCATTGAACACGTGCTTCTCTCGGAGGTCCCCAGAATAAATCGAAAGGGGGAACCTAAGCAGCCAGTTATTTAAGCCAAACTCGTCAGACGCAAAGTTGAGAGGTTTTTTGAGTTGTTAGTAGTAGATGCCAGCTGATTTAGGGCATAATTACTCTGAATAGCAAAGAAAAGGTAAGAAGTCATGATGGAAAGTAAGCAAATATTATAAGAACATAATCGCTTTATAGGTTACGAAATCGAGAAGACAATAAAGACTGCGCCAGGTTCCAAGCTCTTGATTACCCTCAGCAGCCTGACAATAGAATACAGTTCTATACTTATGAATGGTGAACTTGGTCTTATTAGTTCTATCTCTCTAGAAAAGAAAGATCAGTATACTTCCAACAAAATCTATTCTTTAATGCAAGATAATAATAGCAACAAGTAGAGCTGAAAAGTTCCCCAAAAATGCGTGCAAATTGATAGAGAGTATACTTTGCCTTGCATAAAGCTGCTTTAATGGTGGTTTGAAGATTATTTCTGTCAATCAATAAAAAGTAACTTACCTATTAAGGAAGAGTCACCTTTGATATCAATGTCTGCAATCTCAGTTTTTGAATCTTAAAGGTATTTACAGCTTAGTCTTAAACAATCATTGACATAATCAGATAATCCTTTCCATATTCTCAGACATCGTCTCTAAGAACAAAGTATGGAACACATCGTCGTAAAAGGTCGGATAGTATTCGCAGGCTCTCTTGCAGTCTGGAGAAAAGGTGATTTCCAAAAGTTTAGGCTCCATGGTCACAGAGTCAATCATTATATCGATGCCGTATACTGCTCTACTTTTTTAGTCATGCATTTCCGGGTACTTGGTTGCAACTGCAATGAAAACGTTCCTCAACATCTTTTTTATCTTCTCATTGATCAGTACCCATTTCACTTTGTAGTCTTTTTCAAACTACTCAATGAAATCTTGGTACTTTATCTGCTGGAAGTTGGAAACATTGCCATAGTTCATAACTGTGAATTGGGTCTCATAGGTTGAAAGGTGCCTTCGGTCAAGTGTATACTCATTATTGGCGGATCTGATCCAAAAATTCTTGTAGAGGAACAAAGTTAAGGGAGAAATAGACTTAACCAGCAAAATGTAGCGCAAATCGACTTTCCTGTTTCTTCTCAAGACGGGATGTGAAATGTACTTTTGTGCTATTTTGGGTCCTGTCTCCATGGCTCTGATCACCAGGGAAAGGTTATCAGTAATGATCATATCAATGGATCTTGCCATATTGGGAGGTTTGAGTATCCAAAGGTTATCTTGCCCTTCTTTTTCTCTTCTGTAGAAGTCTCCGACGAAAAGACTCAGTTCCTTTTCCAAATCGTAAGTCCTCATCAGAAACTTTGTATCTCCAAGAACGGTCTGGACAGTGTTTGCCAGGTTGTGCTTCATGACAATACAACTTTCGAAAGGAAACTGATTCAAGAAGTACTTCCCTTTGTATTTGTTCCACTCTTACTCCTAGGCAGCAGCCGTGAGCCACAAAATATCTGCATTCTATAGCTCACTCACTATCTAGAACCTTTAGTGCTTAAGGTACTTGTTGATGTACTCATAGTCACTTAAGACTCTCAACTTTTTCTCATATGACTCTATCTTTCCAACGCTTTCCTTCTGTTTGATCGCATTTTGGCTGTAAAACTTCTCCAATAAGCTCACTGCTTCCCCAGAGAGTTTCAGCATATTCAAATCATGTTGTTAGTTGAGTGTCAAAAAGCGAGATTAGGGCAGTTTGTACCATGCTGCAAGCCGTGAAGATCTTTGTTTTTCTTCTGTTAGGCCATTTAAGTAATCTCTGGTTATTATCTCACCTTTCCCAACATCTTCCAAAGGCCACAAAAGAGTGTAAGCTACAACACTTTAGTCCAGCACATTTTGCGGTGCATACAGGAAAGGCACTATTTTGACATTGGGATGGTCACTATGAGAGATGCTAGACCCCAGTTCGTCATTAATGTACCAGCATGAAGACTAATCAAGCTTCTCAGAGCTCGCCAAACGATAGCAGCCAGCTAGTCTGAAAATTTTGCTATAGATCTCATCCAAAACAGTGTCTCCCTCAAAAAACTACTGGCTAAAGGAGTGCTTATTGATTAAGACACGATTTATTATTGAAGCTTCAAGCTAGCCTCTGCTGGCTGCTTGCCTCAAACTCTTTTCCACTTCCTACTACACATACAAAAATCTCAGAGAGGGGTTGCTTAGTATCCTGATTAGTATTGAAAGTTCCTTTTCATTCGATATCAAATGCCCTTTCAAAGAAAGTGAGCGCAAATTAACGAAATTTTCGAAGAGGGCTGGGTCAATGTTGAAGATGTTGCGATTATCCAAGTTCAAAGTCATGATTTTTCCATTCTCAGTGACTGCTGCAGTTTTGAGATCTCTGAAACTAGCATACTTGAGTCCCCACTCTGTGCAATGACGAGTGAATTTGCTGTTGAAAATCTCGATTCTCGTTTTTGCTGAAACGTACTGTGCCAGTTCTTGGCTTTAGGCAAGAGGATTGTTGTTGAGCCAAAGAGCTCGCAAATTCACATACTGAAGCTTGCTGATGAGCTAGTCAACGTTTTCAAGTTTGTTATTGATGAGAGACAAAGTGACTAAGGTTTTGGGTAACTAAATTGCGCTTAGATCAAGCAAATTCATGTTGTCGAACTAGAGCTCCTCTTCTGGATTTTTGGAAGTTTCAGCCTCGCCTCCTTCTAGAGGCTTTTCTTAATGATATTTGAGCATGTTTTATAGTCTCTCAATAACTTTTGGGTTATTTTTAAGCAGAGTGCGAAGCTATGGGTATCTGAATGTTAAGGCATGATCTATCACGAAGACGTTGCTTTTTGCTGAAATGTGTGACTTTGAATGAACCTAAAAGGACTAAGTCTATTCATTATCTTGGATCTCAAAATAATCCCCTCCGTCGTAGACAGCATTTGAGAGTTTTATGTAGAGTGGCTAAATTAAATGAGGAGGAAAGTTATTTCCGAGGAGTTGAACGCCATGGAATTGATAGAAGTTTGCTGCTTATGACGACAGAGATTGAATAGGATTGAAAGGAACTGAAACCAAAGCTCGGCTTTATTACTACATTTGTTGATATTATATCTTAGCTTAAATTTCAAAAAAACATATTTGAACTCTCTTTCATGAAAGAAAACGAGATTTGAACCAAAGAGGGAAAAAAAGAAATGTTTAGTTGCTTTGTTTGAAAGCAACTTAGGATACTAACAAAAGCAAGTCTTTCTTTTTTGAAACTGAGCCAATATCCAGCAATTCTAAACGGAAAGAAGAAACCTAGATAAAGATTAGAAATTAGAAATAACTAATATGTTTGATCAAGGCAAAGGCTTTCCCAAGCTTATTGGCCCAAAAGATAAGGGGAAAAGGTACGAAAAACAAAAAGTTGCTTCATACCCTTTTTAAACACTTCCCAAATGCACTTTCAGTTCGTTCTAGGTTAACTTAGGATTACATCATTGTGGGAAAACTCCTTTATGTACTGTCTGCAGTAGCCGCAAGGAGCGGCCAGCTGATCCCCGGTAAGAGAGGTCACCACGTAGACTTCCTTGATCTGACGACAGCCATCTTAGACCATTTTGGCGATCGCAGTTTGCTAGGCGCACAAACTACAAACTGCTTTCTACACGTTACATCCAGTGTAGTACTTTCCATTGCCTCCCACCACACAACACCCCACTGCGAAGTTGGAGTAAGGGCAGTAGGCTCTAGACCTCGATTCCATGGCCAGTTGGTGCAACTTTTGGAGGTGTTCGTGACCATTAGTTTGACTTTCCATGTGGCTTAAATAATAATGTTAGATTTTAATAGGGAATTTTATTTTTTATCAATTTTAGTTCAAATTATCACCCTCTTTAATTTCCCTCTTCCAAACAACCCGCAAATGCTCTAAGGCTTCAGTGCACTTCATTTGAAAAAAACAAGTTTATTACCGGTTGTTGAGCGAACTGATAGTGAATTCATTAGTTAAATAATGGGCTTGCTTGCCTTTTTCCGCAGTTTCCTCAAATAAAAGCTGTTTTGAAGCTAGATTTCTTCGATCTCATTTTTCGTATCGGAAATGATTGATTATCTCAGCTTTGCTTCATCTCAAAAATCCTAAATCCTATACGCAGAAGGAAAGCATTTAAAAAGTTTTTTGTTTTTCTGACTGCTTTTCCGGAGCCAAAGTATTATGCGACCATTTTCTGGAACAAGCATCTGGAAACCATTGATTTTCTTCACAAAAAAAACCATCTTTAACGATTAAAACCTTAAAAAAGTAAGCCAAAAGTGAAAAGTGGTGTATTTAGATAGCTTTGGGTGCACAAAGAGGTGATTTCTGGGAAGACGCAATTATACCATCTCATAACGCTTGCCAATATTAAGCTCCCATTAAAAACAAGCGATTTCAAAGATTTGCAGAAAGCCAAAGCATCAGTTGGCTCAAAGCTGCCACACTTAGCTTCTTTATCAAAAACCTATATAAGTTCCTGCAAGAAGCTTATAATTGCTGGTAACAAACTTTTAAATGGCAAACTAATCGAAGAAAGGTTGCTATTGAGATCAAGAACAATAAATGTTTACTTTCCCCTAGCTTCTTGGTGCTTGCTGGCTTTTTTTAGCCCAAATCTGAAACGGGCATTCAAGTGATGGGAGTTCCAATAGATTCTAGCCTTTATAATGAGTTTTATGAGCAGTTAGATATTGGTATGTGGTGAACAGTGACCTTGGGGCAAATCCCAGAGATTTGGACGGCATGTGGTCCAGATGATAAAAGACTATATTAATAGAAGCTTTTTGGTTGGAAATATAATAGTTTTTAAAATAGTTCCAAAGAACATGGCCTACTATATCTACATCAACTCAGGAAATAACGCTTTAGCTTCTATTGACCAGTTTCCAACTTATTTCTCCTCTTTCCCTTCATTCTACCAACCGACTTAGGACTTTGTTGGCCCCTCCTTTTATACCCTCCCTTGGAATCAGACCGAATTCGTTCAACCCATTTAAAGCTATCCCACCTTTATAAACACAGTTACTTCAGAAAACGGCCCCATTATCAATCAAATAAGTCCAATATCTGTTGAAAAACCTCTAAAAAAAGCTTAGAAGAGTTTGGAAAAGTAGCTTTTGAGTGCAAGAAAAAACAGTTAGTCAAACATTATCAATCATTTCTACTCTTTCTTCGGAAATCGAGAAAAATCCTAGAAAATAGTTAGACATTGTCTTGTCCTCATGGGAAAAACCCGGAATTAATTTGAAAAAATCTTTTCTTTCTTCTACATGGCTATGAAGCTGATCGCCACCAAGCGAGGGAGAAAGTACGTAAATGTGGCCACGTTTCTGAGATTCTTCGACCCACAAGAACTGGCCAATCACTTGCCCGAAATGGTGTAAAAGTTGGACAAAAGTCCTGTGTTGAGTATTTAGTAGCTTTGCTAGATGATACGAAGATGCGGCAAACATTTTCTTAAGAACATCAGCGCAAACGCTATTCTGACTTCAAAGAGGATATCCATCGTTTCAAAGGAGGAACATCTAAGGAAACGTAGAAAGTTTCTTCGTGCGATGCAGCATGAGATTTGATTGTTATAATATAAAATTATTTCTCAAAAATTTGCCCCAAAAGTTCAAACAACTCACAATCTTTCACCCAAAACACTCCTTATTTAACTTTTAATTCAGCCCTTTTTTCTAAATTCAAAATTTATAAAACACAAGAAACTTAACCAATTTTCAAAAAAATGTAGCTTAATTTTTGTCTGAAACTTCTCAGTTACAACTAAGAATGATCCAGCTTTCTCACCTTCAGTTCAGTTTCAAAAAATACCAAAATGCATGTCTAAAGATATCCAAGGGATCTTTTCTTTTCTGATTTGTCCCAAATACTTCAAACATCATCAAGAAAAAGGGCAATATAATCTTGTTTTAACTTAGCTCTTGATTTTGAATAAAGCTATAGGTCTATAAAAGCAAAGATTAAGAAATAAACTCAAACTTACAAAAACGACTAAAAGTTTGGAACAAATCATCGTAAATTGAAACAAAACACAGAAACCTTCACTTATTAATAATGGTTTAGGCTTGATATATAAAACATGCTATCATTAAAGGCTTTACTCTTTTAAAGAGTTTTCGATAAGGTGTTGAAGTTTTCCGTAGTATCTACCCTTAATCGTACCTTCTGACCTTCCTTATAGGATTTATTCCATTTTTCTCCAGTGCTTTCCTTCGTTTAGAACATATTAGCATATCTTTAAATCCTACTCATAGGTGAAGTCATCTTTACTAATATTGGGCCTTAGGTAGTTTAGATACCTCTCTCTGATTTGTTTGGGACTAAACTCTTGATAGGAGATTTTTTACTTGGCATTTTGGAGCTTAAAAACTTCCATTTCTCACCATAATGACTAATCAGTTTGAGAAGAGTCTATTCTTATTCCTTGACCCAATTTCTGCCTTTAGCTCCCATGGAAATCCTACGATAGCGACTATAGCACATATTCTGCGTCCTTTATTTGAAAAAAAATGGAATCCGTCTCCATTAGAGCTTTTAAATCTAAACCAGCTTCTAAAGCATGTTATCCTCTTATTCGGTCCAATGAGTTTTCTTATGTTGTTTCTAGTCTTAATGAAACCTTTTGAGCTTCTCAATCAATGCTTATTTATTGAGCTTTTTGAAAACTTGTTACACTTTTACTTCAGCCTCAGTTTGAGACACTGAATGGACTTTTTTTGAGAGACTAAGATCTAGAGGAGCTAGATCAAAGGAAGCTTGATGGTAGATTGTGTTATAAACAAAGGGAAAAGAGAAAAAGGGGAAGTTTGAGTTGCTAAAGTTCATTTATATTATAACAAGTCATAAGAAAAACTTAAATTTCCGAAAAAGGAAATGAGGTAAGACTACTTTTTCTATTACTTCTAGCGACTTATGATAAATTTAAGATTTCTTTTGATCCTGAGAGATTCTAAGTTGCTTCTTTCATTTTTTTAGGGATATAAAGCAAGGATAAGAATCATTACAAGTACTAGTGTAAAAGCTGCAAAATAAAATAGCCCGATACAAGGCCTAAAAAACAAATATTCTCAAAAAGCTTCCAATTTACTTCAATTCTCGAGTTTTCTTCTCAGAAAAAAGTTTTAATCTTATTTTTCAAAAATTGGGATCATAACTTTGAATTATGAAAAAGATATGATTCTGAGTAAGAAAAAAGGATTTCAATGAATTTGCTCAGAATGACCATTTTTTTCATTTTTGAAACCTAGTTTTGATCACTTTTCGATTTCAAAAAAACAAAAGAATTTCGATAAAGATGACTTGATTCTACTTTTTTACTTAAAAACATCTTTCAAAAGTTTGAACTCTCAAAAAACAGAGTTTTATGATCTTCGGCAATAGAAAATTCATTAAAAACAAAAATTTCAAGGATAAGTCGAGGCCTATTTTTTTATAATTTTGACTCTTAAATGAATTCTTAATAGTTAAGATAATTATCAAACGAACATTTCTTTTTTGAAGATGAGTGAATTGCAGAAAATATGCTAGTTTTTGGCTTAAGCTAGCTACTTGAAACACCAACGGCATACCTTTTCTTTCTCCAACTCCTTATTGAGCTTTAGACGAAGTTTGAAAACTCTCAAAACATCAAAGAAATCTTCTTTTTGCTCCAAAAACTTCCATTAAGGATACTTCTTGATGATTTTGTCGATTTCCTTTCTCAAAACTGTAAACTTTAAGGAAAGATTGTTTTTCCCCGTCAAAATCTTGATGATTTCACAAAATCTCAAGCAATACCTCAGAACAAAGAACAAAGTGCCTATAAACTACTTCGTTTTTTGCAGGTTAAGTACGTTACTATATTCGCTGGCTTAGTAGAGAATGTCAATTTGATGTTTTTGCTTGTTGAGATAGCTGAGATAGTACTAAATTGCGTTGGAATACAGTTGAATGCATTCGTCTAGATTGCTGCCGTGGATTTAGTAAAAGAAAGCTATGAAAAGCATGCTATCTATGCGAAATTGTTGGCTATGAACTGTAAACTAGATTCTTTGCAAAATCGATTAGTATTGACCTTGGCCATTAAGGATTCTCTTGATCTTGACCCCAAAGGGCTACCAGCCTAGATCTTCGCATTACTTTATTATTTTCGGGATTGAATTAGTGGAAAGCTGATTGATGAGAGACTTGATTTTGAAAGTTTGGCAAACCCCTTCCTCATCGTCGTAATCCTCCTCAAGGCATTTGGCATTGATTTCTGTGAGCTACTTGATTTTTTTCAAAGTATTCAATTGCTGCTAGATCATGCCCTGCCATTAGTAGATGTTCATTTCAAGAAGAATGTCTCTCAAGTAGATATGGAAGTCCAGATCACATTCATAACGGCCAGAATGGTAGAACTCAAGCACTTTGTCTTTATTTTACATGAAATGAATCTAATATGAATATAGCGCACAATTGAATACAAAGGCAACTTTTTTTATTACTAACAGATCTCAGCAATATCAAAGCAAAAGCATTAAGGGCTTTACTCCTCTTATTTGGAAATCATGAT
>Ga0316217_10005182_pt1 | contig 13640 bp, 9 predicted proteins | sample 1anoAmetaG_FD_203633 | JGI IMG/M metagenome (GOLD analysis project Ga0316217, IMG submission 203633) | Freshwater microbial communities from Trout Bog Lake, Wisconsin, USA - 1anoA | ecosystem: Environmental > Aquatic > Freshwater > Lake > Hypolimnion/Profundal zone | place: USA: Wisconsin...
CGCGCTGGAACGCACGGTGGACATGATTCTGGGCCAGCTCAAGGAGCGCGGCATTTACGTTGCGCCGGGCCGGTAGATTTTCTGCGTTTCGCCGCTTGACGAAGGCGGCGAGTAGAACCATATTTGCTTCCGCTTCCGTTATCAGAGACGGAAGTGTTTGTTGTAGTATGTCCAAACCAAAGGTGCGCAAAGCCAGGGCGGATTCATCCCCGAATAAGGGAAAGCTCAACGGCACACTTTTGCCCGGTCAAGCTTTGGAACTCGCCAATGGTTCCGTTGCTGGGCTGCCCGCCGGTTCCACCACCGATATCGCAGAGAAAGTCAAAGAACTCGTCCGCCTCGCGCAGGAGCAGGGCCAGCTCACCTACAACGACATCAGCGAGGCGCTGCCGGACAGTGAGGCGACGCCGGAAAAACTGGATGAAATTTATTCCAAGCTGCGGGCGCTGGAAATTGAAATCGTTGACCAGGCCGAGGTGGACAATCTCAAGAAGCCTGACAGCGAGGAGGAGGACACATCGCGGCTGGACATCCTGGACGACCCGGTGCGGATGTATTTGAACCAGATGGGACAGGTGGCGCTGCTGACCCGCCAGCAGGAGGTGGATATTTCCAAGCGCATCGAGGAGGCCGAGGCCGAAGTCACCAAAATCATTTACAGCCTCGGCTTTGCCGGCAAGGAGCACATCGCGCTCGCGGAAAAACTGCTGGCCGAGCCGCCGCGCGAACGGTTCGACCGCGTCATCCTGGAAAAGAAGGTGGACAGCCGCGAAGCGCACCAGCGGGCGCTGCGCAAACTCGTGGCGCGCATCCAGGAAATTGACCAGAAAGCGGATCAAGAATACAACGAGTGGCAGCACACCCACGGCAAAGACAAGGGCGGCCGGGCGCTGGCGGCGTTCAAGCGGGCGGACCGGCAGCTCCATTCGGCGTTCCCCAAATTTTGTTTCAAGCAAAAGGTCATTGAGGAAATGACGCTCGTCGCCGAGAACATCCACGACAAGCTGCAATACAGCCTGCGGGCGCTCGCCGAATCGGAAATGCAGCGCGAGTCCAGCGCGCAGCAGCACCTGGTCGCCGCCGAAAGGCAAAAGCTCAAGGCGCTGGAGGAATTCGTCCGGATGCCGGTGGAGGATTTTCTCAAGAAATTTGACGCGCTGCGCGAATTTTCGACGCACGCGCTCCAGGCCAAGACCGAAATGGTCGAAGCCAACCTGCGGCTCGTCATTTCCATCGCCAAAAAATACACGAACCGCGGGCTGTCGTTCCTTGATTTGATCCAGGAAGGCAACATGGGCCTGATGAAGGCCGTGGAAAAATTCGAGTATCGGCGCGGCTACAAGTTTTCCACCTACGCGACGTGGTGGATCCGGCAGGCCATCACCCGGTCCATCGCCGACCAGGCGCGCACCATCCGCATCCCGGTCCACATGATCGAGATCATCAACAAGCTGATGCGCGTGCAGAAGCGGCTGATCCAGGATTTCGGCCGCGAGCCGACGCCGGAGGAACTCGCCGACGAACTTCAGATGCCGGTGGACCGCGTGCGCGGCGTCCTGAAAATGGCGCAGCAGCCCATCTCGCTGCAATCGCCGGTGGGCGACGGCGAGGACTCGAACTTCGGCGATTTCATCGAGGACAAGGCCGCCGAAAGTCCGCTTGACATGACGAGCTTCAGCCTGCTGAAGGGCAAGCTGGGCGACGTGTTGTGCAGCCTGAACGAGCGCGAGCGGAAGGTTTTGGAACTACGTTTCGGCATCGGCGACGGCAACGCGCGCACGCTGGAGGAAGTCGGCCACCAGTTCAATGTCACCCGCGAGCGCATCCGGCAGATCGAGGCCAAGGCGCTCCGCAAAATGCGCCACCCCACACGGCTGAAGCAATTGAACGGTTTTCTGGAAGTCGAAGGCGCGCAACGCGACTGAACCGTCAGGCAAACAGATTGTGCGCGGCCCATTTTCTTTTTCAAATTTGGCCCGCCGGGAAAAATCTGTGTTTCATCTGTGTGCATCTGTGGCTAAAATAACTTCGCAATGGAATACGAAGCCGTCATCGGACTGGAAACGCACGTCCAGCTCAAAACGAAATCGAAGATGTGGTGCGGTTGCGCCAACGCGTTTGGCTCGGAGCCGAACACCAACGTCTGTCCCGTCTGCCTCGGCTTGCCCGGCGTGCTGCCGGTGCCGAACGACGAGGCGCTCCGGCTCACGGTGCTGACCGGTTATCTGCTCAACTGTGAAATCCCGCGCTTCGCCAAGTTCGACCGCAAAAGTTATTTCTATCCTGACGCGCCGAAAAATTACCAGCTCACGCAATATGACAAGCCTTCCACGGCGAACGGGTTTGTGGAATTTGAATTCACCGGGGCCGGTTCGGTGAGCGGCTTTGGCCGCGTCCGCATCACCCGCGCGCACCTGGAGGAGGATGTGGGCAAGCTCACGCATTTCGACCGCACCAGCGGCGTGGATTTCAACCGCGCCGGCGTGCCGCTGATGGAAATCGTTTCCGAGCCGGACATCACCAGCGCCGACATGGCCTACGAATACCTCAATGCGCTCAAGGACATTTTGATCCACGGCGGCGTGAGCGATTGCGACATGGAAAAAGGCATGGTGCGCTGCGACGTGAACATCAGCGTGCGCCCCGTCGGCACCAAGGAACTCGGCGCGAAAATCGAAATCAAAAACATGAACAGCTTTTCCGGCGTCCGCCGCGCGCTGGAATACGAAATCCCGCGCCAGATCGCCGCCGTAAAGCGCGGTGAAAAATTGATTCAATCCACGCGCCGCTGGGACGACGAGGCTGGCATCACCGACGAGATGCGCACAAAGGAACACGCGCACGACTACCGTTATTTTCCTGATCCTGATTTGATGCCGCTCGCGCCGACGGATGCTTGGCTGGCCGAGGTGAAATCGCGCGTCGTGGAATTGCCGCTGGCGCGCAAGCAGCGTTTCATGCGCGATTATCAACTGCCCGCGCCGGACGCAGAAACCTTCGTGAACGACGTGCCACTCGGAAATTATTTTGAAGGCATCGCGAAACAATCCAAAAATCCTAAGGCCGTCGCCAACTGGGTTATCAACAACCTGCGGGCGAAACTCGCCGAAACCAACACGAAGGAAACCGCCGACCAGGCGGCAATGGGCGTTGAACTCGGCGACATCAAATTGCTCGGACTCGCGGATTTGAAATTTCAACCGGCTGCATTGTTGGAACTCGTCGCGCTGGTCGAAGCCAAAACCATCAGCAGTTCCGCCGCGCAGCAGGTGTTTGCCGAAATGTTCGACAGCGGCAAAGCACCGGCTGCCATCGTGCAAGAAAAAGGTCTGGCACAGGTCAGTGACACGGGCGCGATTGAAAAATTCTGCGACGAGGCCATCGCCGCCAATCCGAATCCCGTGGCCGATTACAAGGCCGGCAAGGTCGCCGCGCTGAATTCGCTCAAGGGCCAAGTGATGAAGCTTTCCAAAGGCAAGGCCAACCCCGCGCTCGTCGGCGAAATTCTGGAGCGGAAATTGAAAAGTTAATCGAACCGCCGAGACGCGGAGACGCAGAAAATGAAAATTTATTTCTCTGCGCCTTGGCGTCTCTGCGGTAAAATTTGATATGTTTTCATCCGCGATCAAATCCGTTCATTTCACCGGCATCGGCGGCACGGCCATGGCGTCCGCCGCCGCCGCGATGCTGGACAAGGGCTTTGCCGTCACCGGCTCCGACCAGAATGTTTATGAGCCGATGGCGTCGTTCCTCGCCGCCAAAAAAATCGCCGTGATGAACGGCTACGACGAGCGCAACCTCGCGCATAAGCCGGACCTCGTGGTCATCGGCAACGCCATTTCGCGCGGCAACCCGGAGGCGGAATATGTGCTCGACCACAAGCTGCGTTATTGCTCGCTGGCGGCGCTGCTGGCGGAATTTTTTATCCGCGGCAAACGCTCACTCGTCGTCGCCGGCACGCACGGCAAAACCACCACGACCTCGCTGCTGACGTGGGTGTTCGAGCAAAACGGATTCAATCCGAGCTATCTCATCGGCGGCATTCCGAACAATTTTTCGCAGGGCGCACGGTTCACGGAAAGCGACTGGTTCATCATCGAGGGCGATGAATACGACACCGCGTTTTTCGACAAGCGCAGCAAGTTCATCCATTACCAGCCGGAAGTCGCCATCATCAACAACCTGGAATTCGACCACGCGGACATTTTTGAAAATCTCGACGCGGTGAAAAAGACGTTCAGCCATTTCATCCGGCTGGTGCCGCGCAACGGGCTTTTGCTTGGCAATGGTGACGACGCGAACCTCGCGCCGCTGTTGAACGTCACGCATTGCCCGGTGAAAAAGTTCGGCCTCGGCGGCGACTACGCCGTTTACGCCTTCAACATCCGCTACGGCCCGACGGCGACGGAGTTTGAGATTCCCAGCTTCAAGTTTCACTTGAATCTCGTCGGTGAATTCAACGTCCGCAACGCGCTGGCCGTCATCGGCGCGGCGAAACATTGCGGCCTGTCGAACAAGCAGATTCAAAGCGCGTTCGACACGTTCAAGGGCATCAAGCGGCGCATGGAAGTGAAGGGCATCGCCGGCGGCGTGACGGTGGTTGACGATTTCGGCCATCACCCGACGGCCATCCGCGAGACGCTGCGCGCGCTGCGGCTGCGTTACGCCAAGGAAAAAATCTGGGCGGTGTTCGAGCCGCGCAGCAACACGACGCGGCGGAATTGTTTTCAGGCGGAGCTGGCCGAATCATTTGCCGATGCCGATGCCGTGGTCATTTCCCAGGTCGCGCGCTTGGAGCAGATTTCCGCCGACGAACGGTTGAACCCGGAAAAACTGATGGCCGACCTCAAGGCTTCCGGCAAGGAAGCCGCGTATCTGCCGGACGCCAACGCCATCGTCGCGCACCTGGCGCAGCACGCGCAGGGCGGCGACGTGATCTGCGTGTTCAGCAACGGCGGCTTCGACGGCATCCACGGAAAATTGCTGCAGCACCTGTCCCGCCGGTAAATTCAATCATTCCGAAAACGAAAACGGGACGCATCCGCAGCGGACGCGTCCCTGATTTCTTTTCCTCAACCTCAATGTTCGATGATGCGATAGTAGCGCGCGGCGTAATTCGTCGAGCCGCCATCCTGAAGGAGCAGCATTCCGTTTGTGAGGCTCAAGGCGTTCGGTAGCGTCGCCCAGTTCACAAGGTCCGTGCTGGCCTGCGCCTCGAAGTTCGCAAGGTCGGAAGGCTGGAGCAGTCCGCCGTTCGCATCGGTCGAGGTCATCTGGAACGAGCCGTCGGGCATCACCGCCGGCGTGCCGAGGAGCTGTGGCACGAGGACTTTCAACACGGCGTTGCTGCTCACCGCGCTGCCATCAACATTGGTGATTTGCAGCGCATACATACCCGAATCCTGCCGCGACAGATTCGACAATGTTAGCGCGAGTGAATGAGCGTTCGGAAGGTTGGTTCCATTTTTAAGCCATTGAACATATGCGATTCCGCGCCAAGCGGCATTGGCCTGGAATGTTGCACTTGTTCCCATCCATGCCGTTTGACTCAATGGTTGTTGCGTTATGAACGGCGGAGCCGGGACGTAGGCAAATTGATCCACCCAGCCCGCGTCCGACCCCATGTCAACGGAGGCGTCCTTGTAATAACGCCACGTCAAAACATTCGTGCCGGCGGCGACGGGGATGCTCACCTGCTGCCAGCCCGGCGAGCCGGAGATGCTCGTCTGCACGATGCCGTTGATGCGGAATTCGAGGAAGTCGAAATCCTGCTCCGAGGAAACATTCCACCAGAAGGTGTAGCTGCCCGGCCAGTTCGTGCCGATCGTGGTCTGCAAGATGGTCTGCTGCAGCGCACCAATGCCACCGCTCTGCGCGGCGGACACATTGTCGTGGGTGACATTGGTTTCGCCGAACCATTGCGCGTTGCCGCTGGTGGTCCAGTTCAGATTCGTAGCGTTGAGCGCGGTGCCCAGCGGAATAAACGTGGTGATCTTAACGTATTTGCTGGCGGCAACGCCGTAGGCATTGCTGGCGATGAGCTGGTAAACACCCGTCGGGAGGACGCGAATCGGGCCGAATTGCAGCGACGGATTATTTGTCAGGAGCAACGTGTCATTGGTCGCGCCGGGAATATTGGTGCCGTTCAATTGCCACTGATAATAAACCGGCTGAACACCGGAGCACTTGGCGACAAGGGTGATGTTCGTCCGGGCGGTCAGATCAATCGCGCGGTTCCACGGCTGGACGGTGAACACCGGCGCGCGCGTGCCGAACAATCCGAGGTCACGGTCGCCGCTGCTGGCGATGGCGACGACATTGGCCAGATCGGATGGAACCGATCCAGGATTCAACGTGGGCCCGTTGTAATAATTGCCCAAGGTCAGGATGGTGCCATCGTTGCGCAGGGCGACGCTGTGGTTGGCGGCGGCGGAAATCGCGACGATGTTGGTCCATGTCGCCGGAATGGTCGTCTGTCCGTAAGCATTATATCCCCAACCGACCACCGTGCCATTGGCGCGCAGGGCGAGGAAGTGCATCCCGCCCGCCGCGACCGCGATGACATTGGTGGCATTGAACGGCACCGGATATTGCCCATTTCCGTATTGGCCCCAAGTGACCACCGAGCCATCTGCATGCAACGCGATACTGTTGTTTCCACCGGCGGCAAGGGCCACGACATTCGTCACCGGAATATATCCGTAACCTGGAGAATAGGCGGCATTCGTCGCCTGGCCGTAAATGTTCTGTCCCCAGCCCGCAATCGTGCCGTCCGATTTCAACGCGAGGTCATGATAATCGCCGCAGGCAATCGCGGTGACACCGCTCAAGCCCGCCGGCACGTTCGTCTCGCCGTAAGGGCTGTAGCCCACGGCATACACCGTGCCGTCGGATTTCAGCGCCAGACTGTCGCCGTAACCCGCCGCAATGGCGGTGACGATGAAATTACTCAACGCCGAGAAATTGGTCTGGCCGTATTGCGGATATTGCATGGAACTCATCCAACTTGAAATGGTCCCGTCCGACTTGAGCACCAGATAATGTCCATACGGATTGCCCGTGCCGAAATTGCCCACGGCGATGGCGGTGGCATTGGTCACGTTAAACGGCGGATCCGTGGGCAGATAGCCCCAAGCCTTCGCAAACAGAACGCGCTCGTAAGTTGACGGACTGGTTATGGTGCTAAACTGGTTGCTGGCGACGACGCGATAGTAACCCGACTGGCCAGCCAGCGCCGGATCGAAAACGAGGCTGTCACTGTTCGCGCCGGGAATGGCGGTGAAATTACTCTGGGTGTTTGTCGAATAATACCACTGGTAACTCACCGGTCCGCTGCCAAGCACGGTCACGCCCAACGTAACCTTGCTGCCCTGATAATTCGTCTGGCCCGCCGGCGCACTCAAGAATGTGAGCGCACTGTTGCTGATGACGGTAAGCGGCGCGGGCAGGCTCAACGCCGTGTTGACGCTGTTGCTGACGAACAACTGATAATTGCCGGCGTTGCCGAACTGGACATTGGCGATGACCAGGCTGTTGTTGGTCGCGGCGGGAACATTCGTGCCGTTCAACAACCATTGGTAGCTCAACGGTTGCGCGCCCACGGCGGAACCTTGCAGCGTCACGCTGCGGCCGGTGTAAGCCGTGAGCCCGACCGGCGGATGCAGGATGACCGGGCTCCCGTCGTTGACCAAAGCCAGACCATGGAACGCCGGCGCAGACGCCGCGACGGTGACCAGATTGCTCAACGCAGTTGGCGGAGTTTTGTCGCCGTAATTATTGTCGCCCCACGTCAGCAGGGTTCCGTCGGAACGGATGGCCATGCCGGAATTTTCAAAAACATAATTCCCGGCGGAAATCGCCACAATATTGGTCAGGCCGGCGGGCAAATTAGTGCCCGTGCCGCTGCCCCACGCGACCACCGTGCCGTTGGACTTCAACACCATGGCATAGGAGTAACCGGCGGCTATGGCAACGACGTTGTTCAGCCCGGCCGGCGGATTGGTGATGCCATCCGAGCCGGCAATGACCACCGTGCCGTCCGACCGCAACGCCAGCGCGCTGCTGTAGCCGCAGGCGATTGCGGTGATGTGGTTTAGTCCGGCGGGAAGATGAACATTATTGTTGGCGAAATAAATATTTGTCAGTGTTCCTTCCGCGCGCAGTCCGTAGGCAAACCCACCACCGGACGCGATGGAAACAATATTACTTAAAACCGGCCCCTGTAGCTGTGGCCAGCCAACGACGGTGCCATCCGAACGCAGGGCATAATCCGGGGTGCCGTCCGAGGTGGTGATGGCAACGACGTTGCTTGCGCCCGATGGGACGCTTGCATTGCCCTCGCTTCCGCTGCCCCACGGAATGATTGTCCCATCCGTCCGCACGGCAAAGCTCGCGCCACGATTTCCCGCGACGGCAACGACGTTGCTCAAGCCCGGCGGCGGCAGACATTCGCCTGATGTGTTCAGCCCCCACGCGGCGACCGGCCCAAACGTCAGTTGCGCGCTCGCGCTGACGGCGCTGGCGACCGAGTTGCTGGCGATGACTTGATAAAAACCGAGAGCGTTCGTTCCGACGGCCAGGTTGGTATAACTCGAACTCGTCGCGCCGGGAATATTTGTTCCATTCAATTGCCACTGGTAATAACTTGGCAAAGGATTTCCCGTAGCCGCCGCGTTGAAAATTGTCGGCAAACCCGGCGGCACGGAGCGGCCCACCGGCTGCAGGGTGAACATCGGCGGAGTCAAAACGTTCAACACTGCGGCGGCGCTGTTGGTGGAGCCGAGGAAATTGGTGACGGCGAGCGTGTAGCTGCCCGCGTCCGCCGTGGTGATGTTGGAGATGCTCAAACTTGCCGTGGCCGAGCCGGCGATGTGGATGCCGTCGTCCGCCAGCGGCGTGCCGTTGAACGACCACTGAAAACTCATCGGCAGCGCGCCGGTGAGCGTGGCGCTGAAACTGGCCGTGTTGCTGATGACGACGGATTCGTTGGTCGGCTGGACGGCAAACGCGGGCGGCGTCAGGTGGTTCAAATGCAAAACCAGATTGCCCGCATCGGAACCATAGCCGCCGGCAAGAATGAAGTAGGTCGTTCCCGCCGTCGTCGAAATGGTGACTTGCGAAGTCACGCCAACGCCGATGACATCATCACTGCACTGCAGCTGGGTCAGTGCATCGCACGAGCCGGTGTAAATGGCCAGGCCGGTGTCGAAGTCGCTGCCAAACGTGTCCACGATAAGCTGGCCGGTGACCGGCGCGGTGAATTGATACCAGACACCGTGACCAAAACCGTCCACGCAATCCGGCACCGGATCGCCGAACGAGGTAGTGGTATAGTTTGAAAACGTAAATCGCACTTTGGACTTGAATCTTTCCGGCTTGTGGTCAAAGTTGCGTCATGCCTAAACGCTCAAGCACAGACTTAAATCAGACAGCTTTCAATATCGTTCAGCAATCCACCGGGCAGGCCGCTCCGACACCGGCACCAACCAAGAATCCCGCTGCGGTCGCGCTCGGCAGACTCGGCGGTTTGAAAGGCGGCAAAGCGCGTGCGGCAAGCCTGACAGCAAAGCGGCGCAAACAAATTGCCGCTTCTGCTGCAAAAGCCCGTTGGAAATCCTAACTCGTTGGCTCTTCGTAATCCGGGTATTCGCCCGGCAAATCGCCTTCGGCCAAATCTTCGCTAAAATCAAAACTGGTTTGAACTGGCTTCCCACTCTTATTGAAGTTGTCGTTGTAAGAGTCCGCGTCTGTTTTTAGTTGTTGGCAATCCGCCAAAATTAAGCGGCGACGTTGCTGTAAGCTGGCCTGCATATAATCTGGCGTGGCCGTGGTGATGTCGTCCCAAAAAACGTGTTGTTTGGTTGAGCCATCTGACAACAGTTCTTCTGTGCGCCTAGCGTGTTTGCGGCGGACGCGCCGGCCTTGCGGATCATCAATATATTGTTCACGCAATGCCTGCCCCAATTCGCCAGCTAAAAGCTGTTCGGGCGTTTTGTATGTCGGTTTCCACAATCCATGTTGGATTGCCCATTTTGCGACTACGGTTAATTCCACCGGCGCGTTTGTTACTTCGCGCCGATAGACTTCAACCAAGTCCTGCAATGTTTTCGTTTTGCTCTTGCTGTTTTTCATATTTTATAGGGTTGGCGCGGATTTTCCCCAGCCATCCGTCAGGGCTGTCGAGGTTGCAATTTCTCTGACCTTTGCCAGCATTTCACGATTTGCACCCCATTGAATTTCTTTACGGTGTTGCAATTGACCAACCACGATGCCTGGATGGACATTCATCCGAATTGCGAATTGGACAATTTTCGGTTTTGAGTAAAAAGGTTTGACGCGCAAAATAAATGAATCCATTGCAGCTTTCGGAATAAGCGCGTTAGCAGCTTCGCGGTCTGCTCGCGTCTCAATTTCAGCATTAAAAGCAGCAACGTCTTTTTGAAGTTCAGTAACATCTTCCAAAATTTTATTTCGCCGCTGTTCAAAATCGGATTCAACCCGCTCGCGCATTGAATCGCCAAAAATTTCCACGTCAACGGATTGGGCGTCCTTGTGGCGGATATGTGAAAGCTCATGCAATAGTGTGAACCAGAGGCAATCAATGCGATCAAATCGTAATGATAAAACCACTACTGGCGCATCATCGGCCAACCAAAATGCCGCGCCATCAATCTTTGAATATGGCAGCGGTTCAATAATCACAAGTCGAACGCCAGCCTTCGCAAGTAACTTGGGAAGATGTTTTGATTTTTCGGGATAATCAGCGAGTTTTGCAATTTCAGGAATCGCATCCTTGAAATTATTCCCGATAAATTTTTCAGCATCAACAACTGTGGCGAGTCTTGCCGCCCTGACACACCATGCAGCCTGCGCCGGATTTAGATTTTGTGTTTCAAACGGCTTGCGGGCGTTCACATGAATTTTAGGCCGCTCCTCAATTGATTCGATTTGATAAAATCGGCAAAGCTCCTTTTCCAGCGCGTCCAAAGAATTTGTTGGCCGAATCCACCCGCGTTTCTCCATGTCCTTAACTGGGGCGATGCTAAAAATTTTTGACCGCCGTTCGATTTCCGAATTTGGTTCCAAAAGCGAAAGCCGGTAGCCCGCATCCAAACTCAACCAAAATTCCGGCGCATTATTAAATGCCGCAGCCAATGCCATCGCCATTTCTGGCGTGATAGAACGCTTGCCCTGAATTATCTCACTGACGGCGGGAAGATGCTTTCCGAGAATCGCGGCAAGATCGGTTTGCGTCCAGCCACGCTTCTCAAGCTCGCCCTTAATCACTTCGCCGGGTGTTTGTATCGCTTCAGTCATCTGAAATGACTATACCACAAACAAAACAGGCGTCAATACCTTTTTACCGTAAAACGATAAAATCTTGTTGACAGTCCTTGTCCGCTCAAGCATAATGCTCGCATGAATAAATTGAGCAAGGAAGAACAAGTCCGGGTAGTTGCCTGTTTGGTTGAGGGCAATTCGCTCCGCGCCACTGTCCGTATGACGGGCATACATCGCACAACAATTCAAAAGCTGCTTGTTGAGCTTGGCGCGGCCTGCTCTGCATATCAGGACAAAACTTTCCGCAATCTGAATTGCAAACGGATTCAATGTGATGAAATCTGGTCATTCTGTTACGCCAAAGACAAAAACGTGCCGGAATCAATGCGGGGACAGCCCGGCATCGGTAGCGTGTGGACTTGGGTTGCGCTCGACCCCGATACGAAACTCGTCCCATGCTGGTTTGTCAGCAGTCGCGACGCTGGCGCGGCGAATCATTTCATGCACGATCTGGCAGGCCGGCTGGCACATCGCGTCCAGTTGACCACCGACGGGCATAAGCCGTATTTGACGGCGGTTGAGGATGCGTTTGGTAGTGAAATTGATTATGCGATGCTGGTGAAGATTTACGGCGCGGAGCGGGCCGGTGAAGCGCGTTACAGTCCGGCGCAATGTATGGGCGCTCGCAAGGCGGCAATCACTGGCTCGCCGGACAGGGCGCACATTTCGACCAGCCACACGGAACGGCAAAATCTGACGATGCGGATGCAAATGCGCCGCTTCACACGATTGACGAACGCATTTTCAAAGAAAATTGAGAATCACGAAGCGGCGATTGCCCTGCATTATATGCACTACAATTTTGCCCGTGTTCACCAGACATTGCGTGTGACGCCAGCAATGGAGGCGGGAATTGCAACTCGCGTTTGGAGTTTAGAAGAAATAGTTGGGCTGCTCAATTAAGACAAATTATTTGCACTTGGCTTTAAGCATATGAAATCGTATAAAAACAGCATTATTCCGAATGAATCTGATCTCAAAGCAAACGCGAAGGATTATTCGGGAGTCATTTCAGACTTTCATAATAGCCTTGTTTGCTTTGCTTTTTGCAATTGGACTTACATTTGTTGAAGATTTTGCAGTCCAGACACACCGCCCGCCTTGGTTAATTTTTGGCATTGAAGTCTTTTCTGTGATACTGTTTATTGGCGACATTCTTGTGGTTTTGAATGTGGTCGCCAGAATAGTTTTTCGGGCTTTTCGAGATTTCGTGGATGAAGTCGGAAAGGGTTGAAAAAATGACAGCCGAACAACTAATCAAAATAACGCCGAGCCATGCCGGTGATTATCGGTTTGGGTGGGTGTTCTCATTTGTAGTGGCGCTCGTCTTTGCCCCATTTATTGTCCTCTTTCAACATAGCGCGCCATGGCTAATTGCCGTGCCCATTATTTTAGGAGCGGCTGTAATTTTCATTTCAGAATGGAGATTTTCAGCAGTAATGCCACCTGATATAGAAGTTTTTGAATCACTTCCAAAAGGGTTTTCTGGATTAAAATCCTATGAACAGTTTTTATCGCTGACAATTCAGACGACCAAAAAAACGCCCAAAAACCAGCTTTCGCTTTTTGATGCTTTCCCTGAACCGACATCGGTAAATTCAATTCGCACCCTTTACGACGCCAACAGTAAAGAAATTGCCGCTGTGAATTGCGACCGATTTTCGGCATTACTAATCAGCTATTTGCTAGAAAATTTGGACACGGCCACAGAAAAATCGCTTCGCGCTGGATTGTCTCGGTTTGGCGAATTGGGCAAAGGCAACAGCGATATAAAAATGTTCGTCCACGACAAAACCATTCGGGAAGTAATCAAGGCGGATTTTCGCGGGAATTTGGTCGCGTTGGTTAGCAGAGGTGGAGAAAAAGTTGTCAAAGACTTGCTCAAATCCATGGCCGCTGAAAAAGAGAAGCAGATTGAAAAAGAGAAGTCTGAAAAAGAGAATACCCCCACTACGTTTCAGCTTCATTAAGCCGTTTCTTGCTTCTTTCTTCAAACTATACCACTACCCCGAACGAAGTGGCCTGGACGGTGGATTGAACATTCGTGTAACTTCCGTTGGTGATGGCGATGGCCCCGCTGCACAGGTCGTTTGCGACGGTCGAATCAATGACCTTGAGCGAGACGTTGGTGCTGCTGACCGAGCCGTAGGCGTTGGTGACAAGGCAACCGAACTTGCTGCCGGAATCCGACAGGTGCGCGTTGAAGAGCGAATAGCTGGCATTGGTCGCGCCGGCAATCTGCACGCCGTTGCGGCTCCAGAAATAACTTAACGGCGTGCTGCCGCTGACGTTCACGCTGA
>Ga0316217_10005183_pt1 | contig 13639 bp, 11 predicted proteins | sample 1anoAmetaG_FD_203633 | JGI IMG/M metagenome (GOLD analysis project Ga0316217, IMG submission 203633) | Freshwater microbial communities from Trout Bog Lake, Wisconsin, USA - 1anoA | ecosystem: Environmental > Aquatic > Freshwater > Lake > Hypolimnion/Profundal zone | place: USA: Wisconsin...
ACAGAAGAACAGCAGCTGCAATCAAATCCTCTGCAGTTGGAGCTAACAGTCTCAAAGCTTAATCAGAAAGACACATCAAGACTGAAAAAGCTGGTGATTTTTAGGTTTAGATTAGTATGTAGGTATGAATGGATGCGCCTTAGCCAGTCTAAAAGATAAATCAAAGCTGCAGTGTATGTCTGTAGCCTAGAGTGTCTTTATAGCTGGAATGCGGCCACTCGTATCATAGATCCTGCATTCTAGAGTGCATGAAACGAAAGAAAGAATGTATCCTTTGCCGATCACCAGAAATAGACAAAATAAAAGTTTACTGCTAAGTTTGCTTGAGAAGCTACTGCAGCACCACACTCATGGATCATCTAGAGGAACTGGCTTATGTGACAATCTTATGTTTGAATTGTAAGTAAGGAAAGCCTTAAAACCATAAATGATAGATTTATTGCTTTTAGTGATAATTATTGAAAAACTCTCTAAGATAGAGAAAAGTTGGCTAATAAGTAAATTAAGATCACATGCAAAAGCAGTTGTTTTGCAGTAGGCAGTCATTGCGAAGTGGCTGCAACGTTTAGTATTGGAAAGAAAGCGACATATCTGCTTAAAAATCCAAATTGGCGTACCCTCCAAACCACCCCAAATTGTTCCTAGCTGTAAAAAAAGCATTTCCCAGCGCATTTGAGCTCATATAGCCGTCCATTGAGGCAGTTGCTGGCTTGGCGATAACTGTCCGACAGAGGTTCACCCCCACATTGTTATTTTTGAGGAGTTAGCCGAAAGCAGTTTGCGGAAATTTGGTGCTAGCATTGAACAAACTGTTGTAATCTGTGTACTATGGCTGGTTGTAGCCGAAATACTTCAAAACAAAGAGGTCTACCAATCCGCTGATAATGGGCTGCTGAAGGATGTCCACTCTATTGATTATCGTAGGAGGTATAATGAGGACTATTGTCTTCTTCTTTAAGTTCTGTCTAAGTGGGGTTAGTAGCTGCAAAAGCCAGTTGGAAGCGGTCCCTTGGCTTACTGAGTGGAAATCGCTGAATTAGATGCTTACTCCGTCTAATTGACTGTTCTGCACGATGTTTATGATTGATTGCGAGACTAAAAGAGGATCAGCCTTTGCTTGGCTGACAGGGGCTTCGTCTGCAAACGCATTAAAAAGCAGTTTAGCACCATAATCATGATAGTTATCCAGAATGTAAGATTGGATAGTGGCAGTGGTGTTGCCTCCTCTGCCTGCTTTTAAGCCAGCAATTGAAGAATAGGCATTGAGCCAAATCCCCAAAGGAGATACACTTTGCTGGAGAGTGCTGAGAGTGGAGGTAGACTTATATCCATCAAGAGAAACGATATTATAGGAAGCTGAGTTTGCATTTGTATCATTTTTGCAGCATCCTGTCTTGTTGTAAAAGGCATCAATGCTTAGAGGCATTAGTATGTTTCTTACTACTGTGAAGGCAGCTGGAAAGATAAGTGTGTGGACTGTCTGCAGCAGCACTAAGAGCGTTAACAGGATGACTGTTATGTTCTGTTTTTTCTACATTTGTTATAAAAAGCTGCTCAAATCAAAAGATGATTAAATCGATTCATTGCCATAAAATCAAACTTCCTTCTTTGTCGGCTGTGGCCAAAGTGCTGCTCATAAAATGATAGTGTAAAGCAGTTAAAGGTCCATCATGTGCTGTGATCTTTCTAACGAAGTCTCCTTTGAAACGATTCCAATAGTAAATGGCTCCATCACAATTTCCTGCTAAGACCAAAGCTTCAGAAGGAGAGATTGTAGATTGCGCAGCCGAATTGTAAAACTTTTCATGTTCGTACTTCATAATTGATTTGTTCATTTTGAGGTCTAAGAGGTGGATGACTGAGCCTTCCATACTAGTAGCTAGAATCTGATGCCTATTGGAAAGCAAAGTGAGTGAAGTTATTGAGTAATCAATGAGTCCCTTGATTTGGGACACTGGAGAGTTGCCTTGAGATATTGAGTAAACTCTCACACTGCCATCAGCATGTCCTGTGTAGACCACTGGCTCCACATAATTGGACTTCACTATTTTCAAGCTTTTTTGGCAGCCCACTGAGAGCACATTGGAGGCTTTCTCAATGTCCCAAATTTTGAGTTGTTTGTCGTCAGAACCACTTGCACACTTCTACTTATAGTTAGTCCAAGTCACTGAGTTTACTTTGTCCCCATGCCCTAAGAAAGAGTGCAGATGCTTTCCGGATTGGGAGTGGTAGATACTCACTGTTTTGTCAGTTGAACCCGTCAACAGCCTCTCTCCTCCGTAGTCCAAGCTCATGCTTATGAACAAACTTTAGGCTGAGTTTGAAGGTATTGATTGACTGAGTCTTGAACTTGCAACATCATAGATTTTGATATACCGATCTCCTCCACAAGTAGCCAGAAGGTTACCATTGTAGTTGAAGGAAAGGTCATAGATTTAGCTTTGATGGTGCTTGACCAACTTCCTTAAAGGATTTTTGAGAATTTAGTTAGTTGAGTCTCTTTCCTCCTTCTTCGATTATTTGGTGTAGCTGCTTTCTTCCAGTATCTCTTTGGAACTCAGCTGACTACTGAAAATCCTGCTCTGCTTCTCCTTGGCCTTGGGTGTTTCCTTTGCCTTTTTTGAGTTTTCCTCGAACTCCTACCACTGCTTCCTCAAGTAAAACTCCTGCGCTTTGAGCTCCTTCTACTTCTCTAGTACAACCTGCTACATTTCGTTCAAGTGGTTGAGCTTTTCCGCCAGCATGTTCTTATCCCTCATGCAGTTGGCCAACACCAAATGATACTCACTATCTTTCGCCTGGAACTTCTACAGCAGAATCTCTTTTTCCTGAGTAACACCCAATTTACCTTTTCTAGCTGAGCTATAACCCCATTCTTATGGTCAATGGCAGATTTGTAATCGTCGTTTCTGAGTCTCAGAGACTCTATGACACTTGCGTTCTCCAGGTTTACGAGCTAGAGCTATTCCACCTTCTAGAGTAGGTCTCTTATTCTGGTCTGGTGCAACTAGATAGCCTGCAAGATCTTTTAGTTCTACGACTTTAGCCTTTAGATCTTACTTAAGAGCTACATCTTGTTCTGCTAGAGCTCTGAGTTTTCGAAGATGATGCTCTGCTGTTCCTGGGTTCTCCTTTTTTCGAAGGGAATGATGATCTTATTGTAGTTGGTGACTATGGGGGCATACTTCGCGTGAGCCTCTGCACCCAACTCCATCAAATCCTTCTAGAACTGGTGAGCAAAGTACTCCTCAGCCTCTAAAATCGTACTCATTGGCTTTATATCAATTGATATTATGATCGAATACTCCATTCTTTGCTTTTGCATAACAGTAACCTAGAAAGCTAGACTCCACGGAATGCGACAGATGATGAGTATTAGAGTTAAATAAAGGCATGCTATCAATAGGTGATCATATGGTGGCTTTCCAGAAGTTTGAAGTGCCTCTCGTCCAGCTTTATCTGGCAGCCACGTCGGTCAATCAGGTAGTGGTTCTAGCTGTCCAGCAAATTCCCCCATCTGTCCAGGTAGTAAGTAGCACTATTAATCACGACCTCCTGAGCAACTCCCTGCTTTTGGATGCTGAATACCTACTTGTACTCCAGCAGCAGAGGAGGCAGGCTTGACTTGATTGCCCCTTTGCTTATCGAGTTTTCTAGATTAGTCCATACTTACTCAGCTAATGTTAGGAGAGTTTGGCCTGCAGTCTGTCGAATTGGTCGCAGTTGAGCCTAAAGTGCTCTGAGACTCTAGTCTAAATCTCTGCTATTTTGGCCTAGAGCAGAAAAAACTGAGTGTCAAACTCTGGCGCATCATTCTTTTTGTGGCTGAAAGCAACCTTGTTTTCCGAGCGGAAGGCCTAGTCCTTGAAAGTTTGGAACTCAAGGCGAAGGTTGTAGATATCATCATAGATCTCCTTCTTCAGCTTACTGAGCAGAAGTGGTAAATGTTTGTCTTTGATTTGGTTTAAAATTTATTGAACAGCCAACTACCATTGTAAATTTGCATTCTGTCCCTATTGTACCCCTAAGAAGCTACGTTCAGTTTTGGCCAATCCTTTTGAGGAATTCTAAGGGTTGCTCTACTACCTTGTCTCAGCCTTATTCGAAGAAAGGAGACTCCTCAGTGCTGGAGTCGTAGCTCCTGACTACTGATAAGACATCTTTTTATTTTATCGGTTAAAAAGAGGCTGGAATGCTTGATTTGTTTGAAGAAAGCTGAAACTGGTGGGATTGTTGGTCCCTATGGTGGAGGCAACACTTTCCTTGGAAGAAATGTCTGATTTTTTCAGGGTGCCAATCAGATTGAGGTTGGCATGAATGGGCCTGCTCTGAGGAGAACGTGGTGAATACTGATTCGTGAGTTAGACCATGGACTTTTGCATAGGTTTTTGAGGAGTACTGATATCAAGGGTGATTTCCTTCTGAGATGAGTTCGTGAGCATGTTTCCTATTAATCCAATTATATTTAATGGGAGCTGGAACTTGGAAATCAAGGGTTGAAGCACATGGAAAGAGGAAGTTCCAGGTTGCTGGCAGCCGTGGGCAGAACAAAAGTGCTTTTTAAAACAAACAAAAGACAGACCAAGATGAAATAAATTGAGGAGAACAGTTCAGCTAATAATGGGTATAACATAACATGATAATAATGTAATAGCAAAACAATCAAACTCACTATAAAATACATAATTCACTATAAAAGGGCTAGTAGCTATTGGTTTGTTGCTTAGCCTCAACAAACTTTGGCACTCAGCTATAACCAAACTCTATTACAATCCCTAAGCTATGGTGATCTATAAGAAACCTTGACTATCACGGGTCTTCACAAGAAGTAGTCTGGGGTCTTTTTGGCCAAATTGGCCTCTCCTCTCCTGGGACTGGGGTCAAACGTCATATGAGTACACTTCATATTCTCATCCACCTCGATGATGGCCGCTAGATTGCCGCAGCGGTAGCAGTAGTTGGGGGCTGAGAACACCGTAGTCACATGTTCGCCGTGGGTATGTTGGTAGCCGTCGTTCATCAGCTGGTGGGCCCGCATTATTCGCTTTAATCCATTCGTATGGTTGAATTTCATTGAGTTGTCCTAAGTTGCAACCAAAGTACCTGTCCGAAAGTCCAGCCAGCCCCTCTTGGACTCACATTGAACCCGAATCGTTCATCAGGGTCACTCCAAAGCAAATCGCAGATGGCTCCCTCACTCGGCACTTCCTGAAACCTGTCCAATTTTCTGATATCATCTAAGGTTTTGATGTTAGGTGAGAGTCCTCCATGGGTTCCAAAAAACTGTCCCTCGACAACGGCAGTGAGTGGCAGATAGTCAAACAGCTAAGTGAGCATTTTCCACACGTTGTTATTTTCATACTTCCTCATGCATTCGTCATAGAAGCCATAGTTCTGGGTGATGCTTCGGGATTCGTGGTTGCCCCTGAGAATGGTGAGCCTCTCTTTGTACCTAACTTTGAGGCAGAGCAGCAGGCAAACGGTCTCGACTGAGTAGTACCCTCGGTCCACATAATCCCCCAGGAAGAGGTAGTTGGTGTAGGGAATGTTGCCTCCGATTTTGAACAGTTCCATCAGATCATAGAACTGGCCATGGACATCACCGCAGATGTAGACTGGGGCTCTCACGTTCACCACACTCGGCTCCTCAGTAAAGATCTATCTAAATAAAGACAGTCGGACTTGGCTTTGTCGCAGAGAACTTTGATTTCCTGCTCGTTGAGGATTTTGCACTGGCTGAGCCTTTCAATGTACTCGTCGAAGTTGCCCAATTCCTATCTCGACAGACGATGCATTATTTGAATTTAAATATAAGCAGACTGTACAGGTTGTGCCTGGTATTAAGATATCAAGATATAACCAATGAAGATAGGACCAATAAAGGATTGAATCATAAAGAGCTGAGTGATAAGTGTTGAGTGACTAGGGTTGAATCATAAGGTTAATTGATTAAAGAATGTTTAAGAAGGAATAGATAAAAGTGCTTTCTCAATTGAGTTCACCTGACTGCTGATAGCGAAAATGGCATGAAATATGCCTGGCAGATATATACAATCACAGATAGCAGATGCGACATCTTTGCTGATTTGTTGCACTTTTAGTCTGCCTTCCTTTATAATCATCATGAAATCAGTATAGACCCATGAGTTCAGAGCCTTGTACCAATCCCTCAAGAAGTAGCACTAGACCCTCCTTGAAAAAAACCAGAACGACCTCATCAAGATCAAAATCAGGGAAAAGCAGCTCAACGTACGTTATGTTTGAAGTAGGACAAAATCGCAGCCATCCTGAAAGAAAAGTAGGACATCCAGGCTCTTCTTAACGCTCAAGTCTAGATCCTCAAGACCCGCATTGCCGAACTCTAGTCCAATCTAACCCAATCTTCGAAAGAGATCAAAAGCCAACCCCAGATATCGTCTTTTCCTGAACCAAAATAACCAAATCTGTTATAATTGAAATTGAAGCAAAGAGTGACTGAACTGGAAGCTAATAACCAACAAAATGCTAAAATCCAATCGAATCTAAAGTAGGAGATAGCCTCATTAAAATCAGCCTTGGAGGCTACCAAGAAAGAGCAAGATAAATACAGGCTAAAATACTAATAAATACAGCAAACTGTGGCTAAGTCCGAAGGCCAGAGAAAACCATCTTAGCTGAGTGCTTTACAAACTAGAATCGACACTTTGAGCAGTGAGTTACAAAAAGAGCGGACAGAGAAAGAGCAACTAGAGTCCAGCCTCACCAAAAGAATCTAGAAACTACTGGATAGCAAGAAAACTGATGAGCATTAGTTCAGCAGCAAAGTTGAACAACTATCTTCCTAGCATGAGAAAGAGAAATAGCTGCTCAGGCAGAGGTTGATTGTGACCAATGAATCACTCAAAGGTGAGGTTGAGCGCAACAGCAAGCTGGAGTCTCATCTCCACAACAAGAACCAGGAGCTGGAAGAGCTGCAGTAGAGATGCAGAGAGCTGAAGAAGGCAAGTTAAGAGGAGAGTGAGCCGTGCCACCGGTGTGGATAGTTGAAGCAGCAGCTGTAGCTGAATGCCGAGATGCTGAAATCAGTTCGGATGATGCTGAAGTTCAAGGAGCTGTAGTTGCAAGGTCTCAAGAAATGATCATCTCATTTATTTGCACAATCACAATCAATCACTAAGAACTGTTCGGACTTATTTGCTTAGAACTACTTTAGCTAGCTACTGGAATACAAGAACAATTGGTATAACCAATACTATAGCTACTGCCTCAGCTTGAATATAGCCAGCAGAGCTTCTAAGCTTACATCTCATCTGAGCTTAACATAGCATCTGAACTCACATAACATCTTAACTAACACTGCTTAAATTTATTTCAATGGCCAGTCAGGAACGCTTCAAGAAGAACCAGAGCTTCACCTCCACCCACCACGTCAGCTACAACCAGTCCTACGCCACCAACCTCGAAGAAAGCAGCCGCCCCCACACCGCCGTCCTCCTCAACTACGCCCACATCTCCATGCCCAAGGACACCGCCAAGTGGAACCAGTCCGCAACCACTTGGCGCCACACCTCCCACAAACACTCCTTCTCCAAGGACTCCAGGTTCAAGGACAACCCTCCATACTACTCTGACATCCTCAAACCCGAAATCCCCTCCTCCCTCGGCCCCAAAAGCTGCAGTCTGGGCAAGGGCACCAAAAAACCCATCTCCGACGTAGTCCTAAGAAACGCCAAAGAGAAGCCAGGCCCAGACCGCTACGATATGAGTTTCATGGATGAACGGCCGAGATCGCAGTCGAAAGGCAAGACGTTCGGACTGGGGTGGAAGCACTATTAGCGGAACTTCATCCTGCACAGGAAAGACCCCTACGCAGAGTTCCATTTCGAAGGCAAACCAGCAGCCAAATACGAAGGTACTCTTCCCACTATTCAGTAAGGTAGATCCCTGGCGATAGCACTCCCAAATACACTTCCTATGGCAGACTCAAGATGTACTCGCAGAAGATGGCGGATGACAAGAGCTGGGTGCCCGGGCCCTACCACCAGGTCCAAGACAGGCGACTGTACGGAACGGTGGGGTTGAGCGAGAGGAGTTTGGGGGTAGGGGAGAAGATGGACCTGTCGCAGCCGGCAAACGACCACCCCGCAGCCATCTACGAGATGCCCGGGTTCTGCTCTAAATTCAAGAACATCAGGCACAAGCACGAAAAGGTCAAACCTGTGACAGCCTCATAAAGACTGTAGTTTTGATTAGCTCACTATTTTATAATATCATACATACCCAAATACCATGATACCATGACCTCAAACAATAACATGGCCACGTGTAAGCACAAACAACACCATAGCCACATGTGGTCAAAATGCAACCTGACTCATAGATTGCAAATAGGCAATGATCAGTCTGTAAGTACGGGGAGATAGAATGGATGGTGGTAATGAGGTATCAAAGACAGGCGCCACTCTGCTGGCAGGCAGCTATGAGCGGGCCGGCTGCCTGGTTGATGGCGTTGCTGCTGGGGTCCGAAGCATACTGCCAGTGCGCGATCCCCCCGTACCAGTTGTACTGCTGGTAGGCCTGCAGCGCCCAGCTTCCTAAATCACTCTGGGCCACAAACCCCGTGTTGTAGAGGTCAGTGGTCAGCACAGGCTTCCCCACAACTATCTTCCTCAAGGGCACCCCTCTGTTGGCGATCTCCAGAACGGCAGTGCCGTTGAAGGGCGTGCCTGAGGCACTGACGAAGAGTTCGTTGTAGGTGTCGTACTGGGATGAGCCCTGGTTGTAGAACTGGACGATGTAGAAGTCGATGAGGTCTCCCACCTCGTCGTTGATGGTCTTGTAGGCCCCGTTCTGGTAGAACTCGTGCTTGAAGTAGGGGGCCTGGGGGCAGTGGCTGACAACGTGGTTGGGGATGACGGAGCGGACGGCCCGGGTGAAGGCCACCAGCCACCCCTCGCCCAGCCCTGCGTTCATGGCTGCGTTGTCCTCCCAGTCGATGTTGACGCCGTCGAGGTTGTTGTTGCGGACGAAGCGGCCGAGGGAGTAGCCGCAGGTATAGGGGTCGATGCCGGCGGTGGTGGGGAACTCGGTGGAGCCGAAAGCACTGATCAATACTCTGATGTTGTTGTCATTGTAGATCTTCTTCAAAGCTAGCTGGATCTCCTGCGTCGTGTTCCCGAAATCATTCACTGCGCCGAAGTAGGTGAGTGGGTCGATCCAGGGGAACACCGCATCCATGGCTCCCTTCTGGCAGCTCCAGAACGCCAGGATGATGTAGTTGTAGTTGTGCGGAGGGGCGTATCCTGGAACTGCCAGGCTGGCCGCCATCTGGTCCGGCGCCCACGACACCAGCCTGTTGATGAAGGCAGCCCGGATGGGGTACTGGTTGGGGGGCGGGGCAGCCACCGCCAGGGCTGCCACTGCGAGTATCAAAAGTGCTTGCATGATGGAAGGTCACTAATCTACCTGATAAATAAAGTTACTAGGTATTTAAGATGTATGCTGTCTTATGCAACTCCATAGACTTAGTAGACAAACAGTGTAGACAGAATAGATAAGTCCACAACAATTAATAGCGGACTTGAATGGATGGTGATGGGCAGGTCGGATGGAGTCGGTTGGGTTGGATTAAGGTGGCCGTTAAGATGAACATGTTGATTTGGGGATAAACATGCTCTGGCTGGACAAAGTGTGCCAAGTCAATAGCAGTTGCAGATCGGGTTATCCAGGTTTACCAGTCGTTCCATCATATATTACCCTTATTATGTACACTATCTGAAATAACCACATGTTCATATTACTTGCCCCTCCTCTCAACCACCGCCCTCCACATAATTGGGCCACTCCGATCGCCAGCATGCAGGAGTGCTGCCTGTGGTGGTTCTACTTGATCTGGGTGTGGAGGTGGTCGGAGGGTGGTGTGGTGATTGTAAATATAAGGCATTATCATGGGGCAATAGTATTGTTGCAAGAGCAGAGTGGTGGTGAAACTGCCCGACCTGCAGCAAGATCTGCACATCCACAACTGCACCCTGCTGGAAGAAGTTGCCCGGCTCAGGGAGGAACACGCCAGCTATATCGCAGTCAGCTCCATCTACTGCAGCACGGAAGGCGCGATCTTCCGCGGCAAGCTGGACAAAAACAGGCACAAATTGGGCTACGGCTAGTTCTACCAAAAGCAGCACGGCTACTTCGGACGCTTCGAAAATGACCTCCCCCAGGGATACGGCCTCGCCATCAAGGACACCTAGTAGTACTATCGCGGCAACTTCGACAAGGGCCTTTTCCACGGCACTGGCAAGTAGTACGGCCCCAACTACGAATTCGAGGGGGAGTTCGAGTGCGGACACAGGAAGAACGGCATCTTCAAAAACGACCATTTCGAGTACCAAGGCCACTTTGCCCAAAACACCTTCCACGGCGAAGGCAGGATCATCTTCACCAACGGCGCCAGCTACGAAGGCCTCTTCTCCAACGGCAAGTTTGAAGGCTTAGGTATACTCGCACTCGAGAACGGCAAATACTATAGAGGCGAATTCAAGGAGTGTAAATTCCATGGTAACGGCAAAATGAGGTGGCTTTAGGGGGCAAAAAGGCAAAAGTATGTCAGACCGGCAGCCAAAAAACCCAACTAGCTGGCCTCCAGCAACGTAACCCTGGTAACTGAGGTGAAGGCCACCGAAAACCATGAAACCAGACTTCAAAACAGCCTGGCCTAGAAGTAGACTGCCGAGCCCATAGTCAAAAAAGTGGAGATCTGAGCTATTGAGGGTGATGGTTGTTTAACTGTAAGAAGTAGCTAACATGGCAGATCGTATATATATTCTGGCGTTTTCCATAGAAGTGGACATGCAGCAGCTCCGCAAGCAGATCTGCAAAAGGAAGCAGTACCAGTACGACCCTCTAGAGTGGTGCAAACGACTGGGCGAGTAGTGCTCAGTCTGCCACTCAAACCTCGTCTACTAAAAGTGCACATCTTTGTGCAATTGCTACTACTTTTGCCACCAGCCCTGCCTCATCCCCGCCTTACAACCCCACATCGACTAGCACACCGATATCGTCTGCAAGAAATGCAAGGAAGTTATCAAGGTCGAGCTGGAGGTCACATACATCTTCTCGCCATCAAGGTCAGTCCTCAAAGCAGGCAAACTTACTATAGTGCTGATATTGCTCATTCTAAATGTGCTGGCTCTGGCTCTCACCTGGAAAAGTGACCTGCCAGATGACTGGATAATCTCTATGCTGTATTTATAGGGCATCAGCCTCAGCACTCTACTCTATTTGACGGGCATATATGTCAGAAGCTTGCTGTTCGCAAAAGTGGTCAAAATCAAGGATATCGGCAACAACAAACTGGATATACAGACCTCGGCTTTCAAGGAGCTAGCAGTCTACAGCTGTTAGGAGCTTACAAAAGACTGCTTTGTGCCACCCAACAAACAAAACCAGGTTTGAGTGATAATCTATTATGTCTGCCCTACTAAGCAGCCTATTAACTTATGTGTTCTGATTGTAATAGACTGGGTAATATGCTGTTTGATGCTGCTTCATTTTATTCGCCGTTTTTTGGCCGAAAATAAAGCCTTCGGGTATCAATCATAACCATCTATGCTCTATTAAGTGAAATCGGATACTCTTTGCATATCTTCTTATAAAACAGACTCGTCTTCTTATAAAACAGAGGAAATCAGTCATCCCCACCAGGACGGATAGATAACTCTTTGCACACTGTTCGACCTGTTGCCCCTGCTTCCGGAATTCAGCTGTGGAGATTTGTTTTTACTTATCTAGGCTAGATTCTTTGAGGACTTCTTTTGCTACATGCTTTGTTCAACATGTCCTACGGAAGGTTTAGGAGGCAACTTATAGCTAATGTTGGGAGTTCCTTGAGGCTTAGGTGGAAGTTTCGCCATAACTTTGCTTTCATCCTCTTTGAAGGCAGCCTTTTGAGTGGGCTATTTGATCGTTTCTTTCTTACTTGCCACTAGCTTCGGTGCTTCATCTAACTTAAGAAGGGAATACACAAGTTTGCAGGAGGCCTGATTCCGCAAGCAGATAGAACTCTTTCCCTTTTCTTCGAGATCTCCTATTTCTGCTATATCATGATTTTGAGTTGCCTTTGTCTTTCTTTTTCTTCAAGCAGCTTCCTCTTCTATAAGAAGTCAGCCAGCTTCTGTTCATTCTGCTGCAACCCAACTTTGATTTCCTCCTTGATGTTGGGCTACTTTCTCACGTTTTTACAACTCTGGATGCCTCCCTTCAAATCCTCAATCTTAAGCTTTTCTTTCTCACTAATATCTTCTTCGTAGTTGGCTTTGGGCAAAATGTTCTTCAGACCTCTCAAATCCTTAGGGTTATACTTGATTGTTTTCAATAAATCATCAAACTCATCTTCAACAACTATCTCCTACTCTATTTCTCCGCTATAGTATTTACGGACTAGACTGTTTGACAGCAGCTACTAGGAAGTTGGCCTTCTTTATGGGTCAACTTTCAAAAGCCAACTGATGGCGTTTGCTAAGTCGTTTGAGTATGTCATAGGAATTCTTTAGAAAAGACCAGCACACACCTTTTTGTAAAGACCTTGAAGATCATTTGCAGTAAATGGTGGCTTGAGAGCAGCCATTTCGTAAAGCACGCATCCTAAAGACCACATATCACTCTTAGAGTTGTAGGGTTTATCCTTCCAAACTTCAGGGCTGGCGTAGTAAGGGGTTCCGGTCTGAGTAAGCGCCATATCTTTCTTCAAAACCTTAGATACATTCAGATCCCCCAGCTTATAAACGTTGTCTGCCGTAATGAAGACGTTGGCGCATTTGAGATCTCTATGGAGTATTTTGCGTTAATGCAAAGAATGAAGCCCTTTGGTCATATGAACCATTGCCTTCCATATCTAATCTTCCTTGTAGCGAGTCCTGTTTTTGATATGGGCTTGGTTGCGTTTGAGAATATCTCCACCCGAGGCGAACTACATGACGACGCACAAAGTTGCAGAAATCTAATCGTAGAAGGCCTATTTGTAGCCTATGATGTATTCATCATTGTAAGAGGCTAGAATCCTTATTTCGTTTAGTGCATTATCTCGTTACTTTTCTTTCATTGCGCCTATCTTCACCTAAGTCACAACTTTTGTACTTTTTTCAAGGCATACTCCTTGCCGTCAGCTTTTCTTTTGACTTTGAACACTTGGCCGAAAGCCCCCTCGCCTAGTTTGCCTATGACGTCGAAATCACGTAAATTTGTAGGTCGGTTTTACATCTAAATATCATATTAACTCAAATTAAAAGCAGTTACGAAAACTAAGCTTGGTTCATTCTTGTTTACAGTTGCCAAAGGAAGCTGCTCATTTACAACAACTAAGGTTAGACTTTATTTTCCCTTTTCAAATCTGCAGAAATCAGTCTCCTAAAAACGGTCAATTGTCAAATCCTAAAGCTGGGTTTAAATACCTTTGTTGCTTAGGATGGGACCAGGTTTTTCTAAGCTTGAAACAAGTTGGGAAAAAAGGGGCGATCCGGGAATTGAACCCGGGACCTCCTGTACCCTAAACAGGAATCATACCACTAGACCAATCGCCCGTCTCAATCACTTAAAATCTGCCATCCTTTTACGTAGCATAAAATATATTCAACTATCTACTATAATCAAGGTTATTGGATTA
>Ga0316217_10005184_pt1 | contig 13638 bp, 6 predicted proteins | sample 1anoAmetaG_FD_203633 | JGI IMG/M metagenome (GOLD analysis project Ga0316217, IMG submission 203633) | Freshwater microbial communities from Trout Bog Lake, Wisconsin, USA - 1anoA | ecosystem: Environmental > Aquatic > Freshwater > Lake > Hypolimnion/Profundal zone | place: USA: Wisconsin...
TGATCTTACTTAATTTTACTTATTCAATGCTTTTACTAAGGCTCTAGGTATTGGAAATGAATCAACATTTAGCTCTTTTTTGCAAGTTTTTCGTTTGCTGAGATATGAGATAGTCTGAAAATGACTGAAAAAACCGAAATTAACGGTTCTAAGCTAGTTTGTCTTTATTTTTGAGTTATTTCGGTCTTAGGCGACCCAAAAATGCCGAAAATGTAGCACTTTTTTCTCCGATACACCCAAACCAATCTTCGAAAATCTAAGTAAATCACTACCTGTTACGAGCTTATTCAACATAAAATTCATCTAAACACTGAACCATACTAATCTCTCAGATACTAGCTTAAAATGTACCAAATTAGTCTTTACAATAATGGGCAAAATATATCAAAAAAAGCTTGAGAGAAATAAATATTAGGATGTAGGCAGCATCAAAAGGAATAGGTTTCCAAAAATACAATAAGTTGGAAGCAAATTACTCAAAATGCGTTCTTTTTAAATCGCCCAAGAAGTACATTCATTTTTACGCAAATGAAGAAATTAGTAATATTTTGAGGGTTAGCTTCTTTCAAAAGGAAAGTTTCCTTAGAAAATAATAAATTCTGACCTATATTGCAGAAATTAAAGCCTTAAGTACCCTGTCTAACATCTGTTGAGGACAAATTCTCTAAACCTTGATTCGAAAAAATCTCAAATGGTCTAGCAGACAACAAGACCCCGGACTAAGAAATTATGCCTATCTACATTTTACACAATTGTAGTTGATTTTTACCTTTATTTATATTTTTTGACAGCCACTAACCCAAGAAAAAGAGCGATCCAAGCCCATTTTTATCTTCAAAAGTTCACTTGCAGCTAATTTTGAAAGTTAGTCCATTCTAGAGAGGTCTATTGAGGCTATAATAATGATAAGAGCTGGTATTTAAATTAGCTTCTCACAAAAAATGATCAAAGATCGAAGCTAACAACGAGTGCAAGCTTCATTTGTAAAAAATTATCGCATAGATGGAATAAAAACGGTCAAAAAATAACCTTGGAATAGGCCGATATACACACAGATTAGTAAAAGTCTTGGAATAGCTCATAGAACATTCGGCTGTGGATCGAAGTGGCTAAAATATCAGCTTTCTGAAAAATGGGACACCATATCTCGCTTAGACTGACCATACTGTTAGCAAATAGGCGCCTAGAACTCTTATAGCCAAATCGTCTATTTATCCGATTATGGCTGCCAATTATAGATTAAGAATGTTAACAACGATCCAACTTAAATGAAATTTTTCAAATACTTAGATTCTTTCATAGATCATCGCTTTCTAAGATTTAATCGAATTGATACGACTATTACTGTTAATTAATAAGCTCTATGGGCTACTCCAGAAATCCTTCAAAATCCAAAACACCTTTGAGAAAGTTTGGGGGGATAGTTTCTTAGACTATAACTGAGGGTTACTTAGACTACGTTTTTTGGGCTGATTTGGAGTTCAACTTTTTTAGGTTGCTGGGCCGTAGGAGATGCAAGTTGGAGTTAATGATGTTGTCGACATCATGGAATTTATTAAGCATTTTTTGATGGTGACTACGGCATTGAGTTGAAGTTTTTTATTTGATGTACCTACACATAGTTGTGTGGACTCCTTTTGACCTTTTTTACGACAGAGATAGATTGAATAAAGCCTTTTTTTATGCGAGGAAATTTATATACTTCTTCTGTTAGCAAAGTGACCAATGATAAGTCTTTGGATTTTTTCTTTTTTGTTTCATTTTCGAGTTTTTGCCTTTTCGAGATTTACTTAAATTCGATCCATTTTTTTCAGTATTCTGTTCCTAAAATGGATTCTATAAGTATTAGTCTTTACAGTATTACAGATCTCTGAAGAAGTTCATATTAAATCTCAGCTGATATTATTATAACTTCCAGATTTTATTGATCACTAATACAGCGTTAAAAAGAGTTAAATAACACCCCTTATCTGCTATCTTACAGGAAGCAACCAATAAACATAGTTGTTAAGTGTTTCCCGGCACTGATAAGTCTTTTTTGTTGTTTATTAGCTGTTGGAACCCTAGTTTTTTTATTTTTAGCTTTTACTAATGCATTTCCATTTTAAGATGCCTAAAATATACCTCAACTTTGATCCATAATTTAAGGTTACTGTTTTCGTCTAGAAAGCAGTTCGACGCTGGAGTTTGGTTGGGGAAAATTAAAAAATTACTTTAAAGTAAATTAGCTGAAGCAAAAAATAGAATATTTTATTTAGTAATTCATTAAATGGACTGAAGGAAGAATAACTCGCTCAAATCAGTGCCATTTTACCAAAAATATGACTATTCATTTCTTTAAGAAAGAAAACTAAAACTACTTATGAGAGATTATAGATTTTATCTCATAAAATGGTACTCTTTTAGAAAATTCTACTAAAAGCTATTGATATTTGAGCAAATTTATCTTTGCTTTTGAAAAAATGGTAAGAATTCAATTGAATCTAAAGTTCAATTTTGGTGTTTTTTCCTAAAATTATACCTACATCTGGAGTTTACGACAAAAACTGGAATTTTTTTAGTACATTCAAATACTAGGTTCCAATAAACACAGTTCTTTTTCAGTAAAATCAGCTGGTTTAGATCGGCATGAGATTTTGTTTTTTTAGAAAGCCTTTAACCAAGGCGAAGATCTTTAGTGTTGAGTAAAAAATTTCATTTACTTGATTATAGAGCTAACAAATACTTATTAATGAAAACTTTAGACCCTAAGTTTGTGAATCTTCTTTTTGAATGTATCGAAAAACATTGGTGTTTGACTAGTTGAGAGCTAATCCGAAAGAGTTAAGAGCCATTTAAATTACTGGTTTTTCAAAGTTTTTAAACTGTTTCATAGTTAATACTCTTTAATAATCTCTAAAAAGCGTAAAAAAGATTTTCATTTCTTGCGATTCATTTGTTAAAAAGTGCGCCAATATATTAGCTATTCTGAAATGCTTTACAATTAACTTTCATATCAAGCTTTCAATGAAGATTTCAAGCCCAATTAAAACTTTCGCTCTCAGGGCATTCTTATAAAATCATATTAACAAAAATGCTTAAAATACCGTAATAAACGGCTAGCCTTATTTACTAAGAGATATGGATCTTAAGAAGATTTTTCAAATCATCAACTAAAGGTTCTGTAAAAAACATAAGATTCTTAGTTGAAAATTTCTTACTTGATTGAGCATCTTTATTATTCGCTACTCCACTTTTCTTCGTCATGAAGACTGGCTGATTCTGCTTCCATTTTAACTCGCTAAGATTCCCCCGAGTTTATCTCTTATATTGCCTGATTCTAGCCGAGAGCCATGGATGGAATGGGTGAAGACATATGAGACATGCAGTTCACGATATTTTCCACGCTTCCGAACTTGACAAGCATTTTCTGATGATGACTTCTACATTGCTAGGTCGATCTAGTGCGGATGAATTGGCTCATTAAAGGTTGTATCTTTATTTTTCTTTTTTCTCCCAAGGGCAAATCAAATAATTTTCGGTTGATTGCTAAAAACTAGACGTATCTTTGGTTCTAGAGTTTGCTCCAGTGGTAACTTGTATTTTTTGTTTTGCTAGTAATTTTTCCCTTCCTTTGTGTCTCTTCTTTCTTTTTGGGCCGGGTCTAATTGTTGTCGACTGTCCGTTCTGGGGCGACTTCAGATTATTCAGGCTATGATTTGAGGCGAGCACGTCCAATGGTGAGGTCAGAGTTCATCGAATCTAAAATATGTTTGTGAATTATAATCACCACAAAAACTTAATAAATTTTTTGCCAATTATGAATCAAATTATATAAAAATGCAAATGATGTCTTGTTGCTTATAAGCTTAGACTCAAATTAATTTTTTCTGAAAAGATATGAGGAAGATAAGGTAACTTATTATGTAAATCCAGTTGAATTCTTCTCAGATTCTTCTACAGCTAGTAATATGAAGCTGAAGTCAATCTCTTGTAAAGTTAATTTACCTTTTCTATTCGCAATCAAATTAACAAAGGCTTAGCTTTGGATATGTTTATATTTCGAAGAATATATCTATTGGAATTTAACAAAATCAATTGAACTTTGCTTTTTAGTAGAAGTTGTTGAAGACTATCGGGTTTACTTCCTTCCTGCTCAGCGAAAGGATTCCAGATAGCTCTAAAGTCTTTATTAGATACAGGCCATAGCCTAAATTTTCTTCATCGAATAGTGAAAGTAGGCTTGAAAGAGGTCTGGAGTGATACGATGTGATCGCTTCAACTAGTTATACAACTTACAGTTCTTCTTTTCTCATTGTATCGACTAGTTTGATTGGGATGCATGGTTTTATTCGCTCAGTAAATTTAATATAGCTCCATTTAATAGATTTAGCATGCCTCCTAACTTCTTTTGTCAAGGCTTTGATCAGTCTTGCAATAGAATTTTCCAACTTCATTTTTTTTGTATGAGCTACTTTTGTTTCGATAAGCAATAGCTACATTCTTGTCTTTTTGTGAACCCTGGTCGTTTTTGGTTTATTCTATAGCGATTCTTCTGCCGGCTAAAAGATAGCAACCTCATTCTTGTCTAAGTTTTTACAAAAAGACATTCTGAGCTACTAGATAAATATGTCTTCTTGGCTTTAATCCAGATTTTAGTCGAAGCGAAGATTCGATAAAGCAAGTTCGACAGAAAGGGCACTATGCGAAATTTTATATGTCTACTACTCAGTTAGTATTACTTTTATTATGTTAAACCAGTTCGTGATGTGCTCTTTAACAAAAAATTTCTTGGACAAAATGTTCTCTATTTTTTAGATGATTGAGGAATTCACCTCTTTGGGCTAGGGGAGATTCAGCTGTAAAGCTTTAAGTAGGCAGTAGTTGAATCTTCTACAGCTTTAGGAATAGCCGAGATTGTAGTAGTCCATATCCGTAATAAGGTCAAGGATTTCCTTGGGTAAGTAGGCCTTGATATTTGGTTTCACTATGCAGATATAGACATATTTCGCAAAGAGTGACCTAGAATCGTAAATCGTTGTCATGAATTTCTCCATTTGAAACTTATTTACTGCTTCATATACATCTTCCTCGAAGGTTGAAAACGTAGGAAGGAAAACTACAAAGTTTTTGTTTGTGATTCCTTTGGAAAAGAGGTACAAATTATCTTCAGATAAATCCGTGACTTCGTTGATTATGTAGACATAGAACTTGAAATCAGGCTTACCATCCAATTACACACCATCATCATAGATCTCTAGCAGTATTTCTCGGACATCACTGCCAGATTTTGATTTCACCAATATCTCTTAGTGACTACGGCCAAAGATTTACTCTTCATGCTTTTAGACTTGCTTTGTAAGTTTTTCAATAAAGATTGATAGATGTTCCACCTGGTTTTCCTTAAGGATTATTGGGTAAATTTTTGCTTTTGAGCTATATTCGCTTGGGAGTTCATTAGAGCGCACTAAAGCTAGTAGTTTTTTTATATTCTAATCCATGGCCGCATGCAAGAGGACTGATTTCTAATGCTCACACGCTTTGAAAACAGCCTCATAACGGTTTTGGGTCTATTTTTTTGGTTAACTGTCCTTGGCAATGGCTCTGTGCGTTTAGAACTATTCTATATCCTCTTTGCTCAGCATTATTAATAATGCGCGAATATTATGCGGCTTTTAATATAAGCAAACATTTCAATCTTATGGTTGCGAAAAATGGAAATCTGGGGATTATTATTAACTTTTTGTTGAAAATCGATTTTTCAGTGCTTCTTCACGACAAAGAGGTAAGAATATTCTACCTGAATTATATTTTTTAACATTGGAAGCAAATAAATATAACTAGCTTTCAATAAAATGAATCTAGGGCATGAACATTTGCGTTTGCTGGGGGAGAAATTTGGTCCGACGGGACACAATCACAAAGAACTTATGCCTCTGTTATGGGGACCTGCAGCCAACTTCGCAATATTTCTAGCGCTTTACAGCTACAGAACGATTTGGTCTTGGATTCATGGCGCCTTCTTTAGCTTGGCTACAATTGTAGCGCTTTCTACTTCGCTTCCCATTTTGTTTCATACTGGATTCATCCAAGAAAATACTACTTTGGTCACAAAATATTCGATTTGGGGGTTGAGGGTTCATTACTGGGTAGGCTTCGTTTCTTTATTTTCTATGGTTTTGGCTGTAACTTTAGGGATTTCAACGAAACTAATAAACATTATGGAAAAGAAATCATCATTACTTCTACTAATTCGTAAATTCCATAAAATTTGCGGATATTTGACAACGATTCTTTGCAAGCTAAATATATATGTGATTACTTGGGGAGAAGATTTCGCTGGATATTTAATTTGTGACCTCATTTTTGTCTTCCTTCTCATCTATTGGAAAATGAAGTTTCCCAGAATGGAGAGCAGATAAATGAATTTGAAGCCTTTGACAATACCTAAGAGTGTTTCATCAATAAAGGAGTTAAATCAAGGAAAAGACTACCTGGTTTTCTCTAACTTAGTCTATGAAATGTAGCCTTTAACGGTGAGCCATCCTGCAGGATTTTAAATCATGAAATCGGTAAAAAACAAGGAAATAGATCGATATATTTATGGCTCTTATACTGTCGATTTTATGTAGAATATTTCTCTGTGGTCACATTCTTACAAATCTTTTACACTTTTGGCTTAACCTGTTGCTAAAATTGACATCCCCTCCACTTTTTAAGGCTTTGAACTATAATAAGTCTAGTGTCAGATATTTGGATTGAAGCAAATTTCAGAAAGAGGAGAGATTTTTGTGGCAAATATCATCAAAAAATAAGGATCTCCCTTTCGATATACAGGGTTAACAAATGTAAAGCAGCTGGGAAGATACTTTTCTTTACGATGCGGCCAAAGAAACACACGCCTTTATTCAACAATCAATTTTTTGGTAGAATAAAACCTTTAATTTCTCTCAAAATATCTAAGATATCCAGAATTTGTGAGTGAGGAGAGGATACTAGCAATGGAATCTTAGTTGGAATTTTAGTCTAGACGTGAGCTCCAAAAAAATTTGAGGCAAAAAATCATCGAGAAAACCACCAGTATTAATGACTTCAGGGAAATAGAACTTTGGAGTATAGATGAGGATATCAGTAATAAAAGAAGGAATTCCATTCCCATAATTTTCAAGGTTTATCCTGGAGGTAAACTAACTACATAGATTTTAAGAAGCTCATCAAAAACGATCAGCTTGAGTTGTCCCAAAGGTTAGGGTCTAAGGCTAAGCAATACAAAACCTGGTCGAATTCTAATTGTTGCTGGAGGAACAGGTTTACTTCCCTTTAGCGATCTGATAGACCTCTTATTCAAGTAACAGCTGATGAAGATGAATCCTTCATCAAAAGAGTAAGTCCTAAGGCTGAATCCAATACTTGAAGACGATCCTTTTGCTTGTTATGAATTTTAAATGCTAGCGGCATTTAATAAGGTTGAGTAGATACATCATATCACGTTCTAGCAGCTGATATTCTTGACTGAAAGAGGAAGACTCAAAATAACTTTTAAGTTCAAAGAAAAGATTAAGGATAAAGTCGAAGGAGAGAACATTAGCTTCACTAATCGAAGATTTTAGCATTTACTTGATGATGTTCTAAGTCAACAGACTGACCTTTCCAAGATTTGGATTTGTGGGCCGCCCAAGATGAACCAGAGTTTGGCTGCTTTTCTCAAAAATAGCCGTTTATCGCCTGATTTATATCATTTTATTTGAGCTAAACAATATGAATGAGACCAGCAGTTGAGTGACTTTGGTTTCTGCTGTAGTATATAAAGCGAACGGTAACTAATCTAAATCATTCATAAGTAGCTTTCTGAACAGCATTTAATATGGAGCTAAACCAGCAAAATCCAAATCTTGGGCAGCCTCTCCCCAACCCTGAGCAAAATACGATTGAAATTTACACAAATGGCATAACCTTTCGCGTGGACTCCCATCGCTACCTTCGCAAAAAAACCTTTCTGAGCCTCGCTACCATCTTGTGGTGGTAAGCTATCGTAGCTTCAATCTTTTTGATGCTGATCGATGTGGCCAACAATAATAACTTCAATTCCAAAAACGTCTATCTGCCACTGTTCGTCTAGATGTGCATTTTTTTTTCCTTCTTGACTTTAGTCTCTTTCCTAAACTATCGATATCTCAACCCAGCTTTCACTACCTCTATGCTACTCACTGCGATTTACCTGATCGCATTGACAGTTCTTTATGGACTTCAGGTTGGTTGTTTGTGGCTAGCTTCTATAATATACGGTAAATATATACTAAAATAGTATCTTTGCTTATGATCATAAGCTTTCTCTGCTACAAATCTGTCAAAAATATCATCCTTCTTGGGCTGTTGGGTCTCCAGCTCAATTTAATCGTTTTTAGGGTCGATGGCAAATTTGACGAGGGTTGGCCTGCAGTTCTAGTCATTCTCATACTTTTCTGCATAGCCACTGGAGTTATGGGAATTGTCCTGATCATTTTCGGCTTCATCTAAAGGCTGAGCGAACCGAGATACACACTCTAAGCGATAGGAATCTCATACATGGGGTTAGTCCATTTCGGTTTTTGCCTGGACGCATCCATAATACTAGCAAAGCTACTTTTCTCAATCACGATATATCCAATCGCAATAGCTTGTGCTCTGTATCACTTGTTACTGATTATCTTCGTGGCCAGTCGCAAAGACTAGATTTGTCTGTTTAAGGCGAATGGAGTTATCGTGAGTGTTTCCGGTCGTCAAGTCATTGCCAGCTTTAAAAAGATAGTAGAGTAGAAAAAACTGTATAGGTTATCAGATAATTGGTTTAGTTTTAAGGACAGATAAACTTCGAAATCGAAGATAATGCCTGAGACTTAGCTCGTGATAGAAACATATCCAACGATTCACTCAGCAACCTAATGTGCTGTTTGCCTGAGCTAGCAGGCAACATTGGTTTGGATGCCTTGCGGACACATGACCATTTGCTAGACCTGCGGCAACTACCTAATGAAGAATGGCAGAATAAAGTGTGTTTTATGCAAACAGAAAGCGGAAGAAATCTATCATATGCCTTAGTAGGAGTTCAAATTCTAAAAGAATGAGTATGTTTCTGATTTCTGCTATAAAATGCAAGTTAATTATTGATGCCCTTTGATATGTTTATTTTTGATTGTAGTTTCTGAATCACTCATTATTGCAGCTTTTTCAGCCAAATCGTGGATATTCTTTGCGTTTCTTCAACAGTAGCGAAGGGTTTTACTCCTTTAAGCTCGAACTCTTTGCTATCAATTTCGAATATCTTGGTATAATGCTGTTTCCCAAGTGCGATTCCTGTTTTAAAGTTGGTCGCATAGCATAGGCTGAATCGGTAGCCTTGTAACCTGCCCAAATATTAATTTGCGCTCATCATCTTTGCGAGTAAATTCTTGCCCATATGGCTTTTGTCTATAGATACAAGCATGATATCCATAACAGCTTCATTTTTTAAGATGGCTTGATGCTAGGCTGCTGCTTTTTAGATTAGTACTTCCTCCATGCCGTTAATAGCAGACAGGAAGTTCATATCTCTCATGTATGCCTATTCGAAACCTGGAGCGACATAGCTGAAATCTCTAACAATGCTGACCCCAACAAGTTTTTCGTTATTCGAAAGATCAAAAACTCCAACACTCATCAAGCTGTCAATTGCGTTTAGTATCCAATAGCTGAAATCTCTTAACAAAAAAGAATATTTGAGCTATTACATGAAGGCCCGGCCAGACTTTTAAGATGGTTCTTCAAATTTATGAATTTCACTGAGTTCAGAGCCGCTTAATTTTCTTTTGCTTGGTGATTTTTTGTATTCTGAACAGGACTACCTACACTTAAGCTTTAAGTAATTGCTCTACAAAACAAATTGATTCACATATGCGTTGTAAATTGGCTATTGGTCTGCAAACTATTTTGCAAGAAGATGGACGGCATCTTGTTTATCCTTTGGTAGCAACCTTCGTATTGAATAGTTTTGGTGCCGAAGGATTTCGACTGGAGGTAGGCTACTTACAGCTTTTTAATTTTGTGCTTATTCCTACAATCAATCAATAGTGTACTCGATTTTCTGGTAAGTTGTTTGGGTGGTATTTCTAAAATGGTTATTTACTTTCATTTGGATGAACAGTATTAAGTTAGGCTGACTATTAAACTAATTTTTAGCCAGAAATGAAATTTGACGAAGTTGGATGTTTGGGCGATTATTCCATTTTTTCGCTTTCTCAATTAAATTTATAGAGGAAAGTTGAAATTTTTAATTATTCAAGTTCTACAAAATCAAATCAAAACAGTTTTTTGAACCAAACCGAAGTATTACGATGAGTATCCTAAAATAGCTCAAAAGGTTTGACTACCTTGAACTTGATTTACTTGGAATCTATTTCTGATATGTTTTAGTAATTTTGCTTAGGAAAAGACACTCCACTCTTAAAGTTGCATGCTATGCTAAATGCATATTGGTATCCTTGCTCAACCCCTAGAATTTAGTTCCTAAAAGCATTTTTTGCAGTAATTTTTTTCCCCTGTGATCTGTTTTCAAAGCTGCTGCCTAGATTTCCAACAATGCTCCTTTCTAACTCATTAACTTTTGAAATTAAGGTTTTGTCCTTCTCATCAGTTCTGTCTCAAGAGCTATGATTACGGACATAAAGTTCATTCCCTTCAAATATTTTTATTAAAACGCAGAAGGAAGTCGAATCTTTGGCAATGGCTACTCCAATCAATTCATCCTTCTAAAGATCAAAGGTGTCAGCACTTGTTTGGTTAATTATAGCGTCATCAATAAAAATTTCAATAAAAATTTACCAGAGATCAGTCCAGAGGAAAATGACTTATTATATGCTTTTGGGGTAAAGTCTAAAGTAGGCGGTTGTGAGTGGTTCTTGGTCATAGAATTCCTAAGCTAACAGTAAAACTGCAGCTTCTCTATCTTTCTAAAGAAGCATTCTATAGCATACACCCTCATGATGGCCTTGCATATCAAATAGATGTAGTCTATCAAATTTGACCATCCAAACTGAAAATCCGATTCAGTTACAAAAATTATTGAATGTATGTTGCCTCTTTGGATGGTATTTGATGCTAGGTATGATTATCTAAGGTCAGAAAGATGCTTGCATTTGGATGTTTTTAATATGTCCCTCAACAAATTTATTAAATAGCTTTGTTCTTTTTCTTTAAAGAGTCTTTTAGTGTTTTTGGGTTAAAATGCTACTTTTCTTCCTGATTTTGAAAGTTTTCTTTTGCGAAAATTAAGCAAGGAATTACCTATCTTGGGCTAACATCTAAAACCCAATGATTTAGCAAATATTTTTAGCCTAGTGCAGCGGAAGCTGTTTGATCTTGTATGTATTTTTAGCCTATAATTATTTTCTTCTTTCTACCTCTACCAAAAACCTAGTTCTTTATTACTCTATCGAAAAAATATTGACTAACATATTATCTCTCACACGTTAAATGTCAGATTTCGAAGATTGATAGCAAAGATATTTACTCCTATCCTAGAGCTATAATCTGATGTGTGTTCAGGGGAAAAGGTAGAAGGAATTGAATAGAAAATCAATGACCAACATCCACTTTTTTAAATTCTCAAGTAAAATGGCTAAAATAGTAGTTATGCAGCATTTGGAACCGATTCAATTGGATCTCTAGAGTGTTGGGATACAAAACTAAAGATTTAATGAGAAACGTATCTATTTAGAGTAATAATAATCAAAATAGCCGAAAATGGCTATTCAAGATTTTCAATCTAGAAGTATTTATTCGAGTTTACGACTGTGTTCTATTTAGAAAAAATTCATTTTAACAATTAGATTGTTTTATAATTAGATGCAACCTTTTGCTTAAGATTTGCAACAAAAAAAGAAAGCTGGAAGACCTTTGGGTATACGAATGTTTTCTCAACACTGATCCTCATTTAAAGCTGATTACCAAGCATCCTTAAAAAATAACACAAGAACAAACGTTATTTAAGAGCAATCTTCTTTCCCAAAACTTCAAAGCTGTGGTTGCAAACCACGAATTAAATCTACACATATAAGCCTTCTATCGCAAAATTGCATGTCTTCGGCTCAAATAACTTTGACCGTCTCGGCATTTAGATTTGCAAAGTTTAAATATCAACAATCCATTAGAACAAACAATTAACTGTGTTAAATCTATATTGTCTTTATCTCAAACCTTTACTGCAAAGAAACAGGAGCATGAAGAACGCAGATTATGTATTAATTCACATAACTGCAGTCTAAGATATAGATTTAAAATTCATCTAGAATCAACTCGCAAAAAGGCTTGTGGTCAATGGTTATGATGACATATAGGCTGCTCCTGTTCCAAGGATGGCTCTAGGCTTGTCAAAGTAGCAAAATAGAAGACTTGGTTAAAGTTTATTCTCATCTCTTTTATAAAATAAAAATAGGAATAAACTGCTGACTTGTAGTTTTGATAGCCAAGACAGGCTCTGTGTGTAGATGATTGAGAATAAACGAGAAATATGATGATCATTCACTTTGTTGTTCTGAGATGTGCTCAGGTTGTTAAAAGAAGCTTTTCTCGATAAACCCACACCACCAATCTTCATCCGAATTCTGAGGCAGGATTTATTCATCTTAGAGCATTGCCAACTTGTCAGAGACCTAATCTATATGATCTTTGGTTTCAAGGGTCATGCATGCTTTTTTGCCAAAGATCCCGATAAGTTCCTAAGTCAAATGGATGTTTTGTTTGATGATTTCATCCAAGGAACCGTATTTTAGCATCATTTTTTGATGGTGAGAATGGCATTGGGCAGGATTTTTGGTCTTTATTGTTTTGCTCATTTTAACATTTATCTTGCTTTTTCTCTTTTATTAAAATGAAAGTTGGAAAAGACAGAGATTTTTCTTCAAAAAGTTGATATATCTCCTGTTTTAAGTGTTATTCCACCTTTATTTTTGTTTCCTCTCAATAAAACCCTTTTGCTTTTTATCCTTCAAAATCCCCGATGCAAGGTCAGACTCTTAAGACAGCCCAGATATCATAGGGAGGCTTGACTAAGCCTTTTCAGAGTATTTTGATGAAAGGAAGGTAATGTTGATTTGCTAGCTCATTTTTTTTATTCCTTGTTCTAAAATAATTAATCTTTATACTGATTGTAAATTAATGAAATATTAATACTCACTGCAATCAGCATCTAATCAATTTTTTTTTGACTATAGAGCATATTTATTTTGAGACTATGAGTCAGTAGGATCAAAATGGAACATCATTTGTCCTTGTGAAATACTGGTTAAGACACAGGCAGGATGGGCATGTTTCTGTATCTAAATATAGCGATTTACACACTTTTGAGCCATTATTGTCCAGAAATTAGGTGTCACTTCGCAAAAATCGGTCAATTTCAATTTTTTTACTAGAGAAACAATAATTTCGATAGAATGATCTACCGCCCTTTTTTAGTTAGAGATACTATTGCTTCGAAATTGATAATTTAGATCTTATCTTGCTTTAGATTGAGGAATTCGGCTTTGATAGTTAATTGTGATTAATAGAGTTAATTCAAGCATTTACAAATCAACTGCGGTAAGAAATTGCGATTTTATGAACTTCTCTGGGCTGCTAGACCTCAAAACTGCCTCCTTTTACTCTTTA
>Ga0316217_10005185_pt1 | contig 13637 bp, 8 predicted proteins | sample 1anoAmetaG_FD_203633 | JGI IMG/M metagenome (GOLD analysis project Ga0316217, IMG submission 203633) | Freshwater microbial communities from Trout Bog Lake, Wisconsin, USA - 1anoA | ecosystem: Environmental > Aquatic > Freshwater > Lake > Hypolimnion/Profundal zone | place: USA: Wisconsin...
GCCGCGCAAACGGTGGCCGCACCACCCCCGGCGGCGGCGCAGAGCGTCCCCGCGCTAGCCATCGGCACCACCGACGAGCTTTATCTGGGTGGCTCCTATCAGCCGGTGTTCGCCGATTAAGGCATTGCCGGCCGATCAATTCCGCAGCGGATCCAGCGCGACTTTCATTGCAGCGATGTGCTGGGGCGTGGTGCCACAGCAGCCGCCGATGATCGTCGCGCCGGCGGCCACGAGTTGCTTGACCAGCTTGGCCATATCCGCCGGGGTTTCCTTGAAAATGGTCTTGCCATCGACCAGTTGCGGCATTCCGGCGTTGGCGTGGATCAAAATCGGCTTGGTCGTGTGCTTTTTGAACTCGGCGGCGATGACCAGCATTTGCGCCATGCCGTTGCCGCAGTTCGCGCCCACAATATCGGCGCCGGCAGCGGTCAAACCCTTGGCGGCTTGTTCGACGCTCACACCCATCATGGTTTTGTAGCCATCCGGCGTGCCGGCGAAAGTCATCGTACAGATCACGTCCACCGTGGGGTCGAGCTTCTTGGCGGCGCGAATGGCGCAAGCAGCTTCTTCCAGTGACGATTGTGTTTCGATGCACAGGGCCTTGACGCCGCCTTTGAAGATGGCTGCAAACTGTTCGGCGAAGATCGCCTCCATTTGCGCTTCAGTCATATCGCCAACCGGTTCGAGAAACTCACCGGTCGGCCCGATGGAAGCGGCGATCACCGCATCGGGCGCGCCCTCGATGGAAAGGCGTGCGCCTTTTTCATTCAGTTCGGCCACGCGGTCGGCCAGGCCGGATTTTTCCAGCTTGGACCGCGTGCCGCCGAAAGTGTTGGTCAGCACCAGATCGCAGCCGGCGGTGCCGTAAGCACGCGCGACGGATTTAACGGCCTCGGGTTTGGTGGCGTTCCACAACTCGGGGATGTCGCCGCCCTTGAGGCCCTGGGCTTGCAGCATGGTGCCCCAAGCGCCGTCGGACAGCAGCAGTTTCTTTTTGGCCAGACGATTCAGAAGAATTCCCATAACGATCTCCTAATAAAGTAGTTCTCGATACCTCACGGTATCACATAATTCCAAAACATATTCGCCCAGCGATGGCCGCGGCTTCTTCCGCGCCAAACGGGCGCTTGATACAGGCGTCGAAAAGCAAATCCGCCGCCGGGGCCATTTCCTCGTCGCCCAAGTGGTAGACGAGGATGGCGTCGATATTGCCCAGCACGCGGATACGCGCGCCCAAATCGCCCATGGCAACCGGCTGCCACGAAAAACGATCGAGATTGCCGCGCAGGCGATTAATGCCGTTACCGATGCGCTTCAGCAGCGGATTGAGCGAACGTTTGCGGAACGGTTCCCAATAAAACTGTCCGCCGGGCAATTCGCGAAAGCTGATCAGTTGCCCGGTGGGTGAAACCGGCAAATCGCACAGCAGATAGCGCATCAGCAACATGCGGTCGAGCAACGCAGCCGGCTGGTGGGTGGATTCGACCACCGCCTCAAAGCCAGGCAATGTAAAGCGTAAATCTTGATTGAAGACACGCACGTGCAGCGTGCCATCGCCATTGGGAACCGGCAGGCCAAGTTTGGCACAGCGGGCGGGCAAGTCGATGCCGGCCAACGCGGCCGCGCCGCGCTCGATCATTTTGGCGTGGGCTTCATGCTGGTGATTCGGAAGCCCCGCATGTACATGCGGGGCTGCTTTAACAACGGTGGACGGAAACAACGTCAAATCCGTATGCGGCAGAAACAGCGCCGCCGTGTATTCATTCATGTATCCCGGATCGCTGTTCAACTCTACATACGTCATCCGCCGGGCCAATTCATTTTGCCGTTCGCGGAAGCGCTGCGACAGCGCCACCATGTAGGAGCCGGTGAGCGCGGCATTACCCAGGTAATGGAATTTTTCGCGCGGGATATCCGGCAGCAGGCCGATGGCAATGGCTTTCTCCAAATCCAGAAAGCGGCCAAAACCACCGGCGATGTAAATACGGGCCAGATCGGCCGGCTGAATCTCCAGTTGGCGGATCATCAACGCGCAGGCGGAATAAATCGCGGCCTTGGCGCGGATGATGTTGTCGATATCGGTTTCGGAGATGCTGATCGGCTTGCCGGACGCCGAGGCGTCGGCGGGGGCCAGGATGTAGCGGGCGCGTTTGCCTTCGATGACGATGGCCGGGCTGGGCCGGGTGCGATCCAACCGGCCACCGGGATCAATCCAGCCATTCAGGCGCAAATTGGCCAGGCAATCGATCATGCCCGAGCCGCAGATGCCGCGCGGCTTGACGTTGCCGATGGTGGTATAGCTGACAACGCCGCTGGTGGGATCGATCTCGACGCTTTCGATGGCTCCCAGCGAGGCGCGCATGCCACATTCGATGCCGGCCCCTTCAAACGCCGGCCCGGCCGAGCAGGCGCAGGTCATCAGGAAATCGCGGTTGCCGACCACCAGTTCGCCATTGGTGCCGATATCGACAAACAGGTTGATTTGCTCGGTGTCGGCGGCCAAATCGGTGCAAAGGATGCCGGCGGTAATGTCGCCGCCGACGTAGCTGCCGACGGCGGGCGAAAAATAAACCCAGGAATCCGGGCCGATGTCCATGCCCACTTCGCCGGCGGTCAAATAAGGCGATTGCAAAATCGTCGGCGTATAAGGATGCAGGCGGATATATTCGGGATTCAAGCCCAACAGCAGATGGATCATCGTGGTATTGCCGGAAACCACCGCGTTGCAAACTTCGCGCGGATCGACATTGTGGCTTTGGCACGCCCCGCGCAACAAGCGATTGATGACGTTCAGCACGCGCACGCGCAGTTCTTCACGGCGCTCCGCCCGGCGGGCATAATTGATCCGGCTAATCACATCCAGCCCGCAAGTGATCTGCGCGTTGTAATCGCTGCGCGTGGCCAAGATGGTGCCGTGGGTAAGATCGATCAGTTGCACGGCGATGGTGGTGGTGCCCAGGTCAATCGCCAAGCCAAAATGGCGGGTGGTAGTATCGCCCGGTTCGATGCGGACGACATGGAATTGATCCGGCTCGCGGATCAGCGTGACCGTGACTTGCCCCTTATCGGCACGCAACGCATCGGCCACGTTACGCAAGGTGGCCAGCGGATAAATCACGCGGCGCGGACCCCAGGCTTCCCGCACCGCCGCGGTGAGCCGGTCCACATCCGACAGCCCCCCTTCCAACTGCGGCGGGGACACGGTCAGCATCCATTTCACCGCCAGCGGATCGAGGTCGGCATCCCTGGGCAGCAGTTCCTTACGCACCAGATAGGTTTCATCGGTATCGGCGAATTTGCCGCCGGCCAGGCCGACTTGCTCGGGAATCTCGACGGTGATGTCTTTATCCAGCACCCGCGTGCGGCAAGCCAGCACGTATCCTTCAGCCACCGATTCGCCCGAGAGCATTCCCAAGCTGTCGGAATCCACTTCACCGGCGGCAATGCGCACGATACATTTGCCGCAGGTTCCCTTGCCGCCACACGGCGATTCGGCTTCCACGCCGCCTTGCCGCAAGGCCGCAAGCAACTCGGCCCCCCCGGGGGCTTGGAGGCGGCGGCCGGAAGGTTGGCAAGTGATCGCGGGCATAAGATTTCAAATCTGAAATTTGAGATTTCAGATTTCAGATTACGCCGCCAGCCGCGCCTTGATGAAGCTCTCCAAATCCGCCGCTTCCTGCGGCCCGACCAGCACCCGCCAGCCGGGCAGGCTCTCTTCCAATTCACCGCTGATCTGGGCCACATAGCCGGGGATGATGATGTCGCGGCGGCGGACCTGTTTGTCCAAGCCAATTTCGCTGGCGAATTTGCCGATGGACGCGCCGGAGAATTTCCCGGCCGCCCAGGCGGTCAGCACGCTCAGGCCTTCGCACTCGGGCACCACCAGCCAGGCGCTGATGCCGGCATTTTCGATTTCGCCGGAAACGATGAAATACGTCAGCGAAAAATTGGTGGTGACAAACACCGGCGAATCTGGCGTCGGTTCGCCGATGGCGTAAATCTTCGGCTCCACCTGGATCGGCTTTTGCGGGTCGGTGTAAATGTTCAGCCGCAGGGTCATCAGCGATGATAGCTGTGCCGGATCAAAACCGCTTAGCACGCAGATGCCGCCGTATTTATTGATCTCAGTGATCGCCTGCGTGGTGCTTTCCAATAAATCGGCGTCGTCGATAAACCGCAGCGTAGGATAACCCATCGCCTTGTAGCCGCCGCGCAACGCCGCCCTGCGGGCAATGGCGTTGGTCTGAAACTGCTCGGCCAGCGAATGCGTTTGGAACTGGAGAACCAGCTCGTTGAACCCGCCCTGCTTGATGGCATCGGCCAATGCCGCCAATTGATCCAGGTCCGGCGCAGTGATGGCCAGCGCATGCTGGTTATCCTTGGCCGCGGCAACGAGTTCATTAGCCGCCGCCGCGCTTGGGGCGCAGATTACACTATGCGAACCTTTCACCGCCGCCGCCGCATCGACCAGCGCTTTGGCGTCATCGTTGCGCAGCACCAGCGGCTTGCCGGTGATCTGCCACGCCTTGGCTGCCAAGGCGACAAACGCGGCGCTATCGTTGCCCTTTTGCGTCACGCCCACCGCGTCGATACGCAGTTCCTGCCCGACGCGCACCAGCAGATAATCCTCAATCGCCGCCAGCGTCGCATCGATTGCCGCCGCGGCATCGGTATCGTTCACGTTCACCGCCAGCGCGGTTTGGTTGACAAACGTTTTCTCATGCCGGTACAGCACCGTCTCTTCGCCGAGTTTGACGTTCTGCTTGGCCCCCAGCGCGATGCCTTTAACCGGCGGCTCGGAAGCCGCGCCCAGCACTTTCTTGGCTTCGTCCGAAGCGTGCGGGCAAGCCGACAGTTCCGCCTTCTTGGCCGCCAATTTCATGGCAAACGCCAAACAGGTATTGGAGCCGCATTCCTTGCAGTTGGTCTTGGGCAGGAGTTTTTGAATTTGTAAGCCAGTGAGCGCCATGAGTTATCCTTTCCGATCCATGAGACGGACGATGGTTTGTTTGACCGCCATCGCTGCCTGCGGGTGATACATAATCAGCACGTCAGCCCCGGCGTACAGGAAGCTGGTCGCCGTCGATAGTTCCCACAACGCGGCACGTTTGGCCAGATCGCCCCAGGCCGGGAAGTCGGCGGCGGTCGCCCTGAGTTCCTTGATCTTGGCACATTCCTGGCCGGGCGAAAGAATCAGCGGACCGGCCAGCATTTTGTCGCCGCCCAAGCCGGTCAGGCGGATGCGCTCCATCACCGAATAGCTGTATTCCATGCCGTAACCCATCGCCCCGGTCATCGGGTCCATGACAATCTGTTCGGGCTTGACGTCCATGTGGCCCATGAGGATGTTAAGCTGTTTGGCCATGTTTACGTCAATCGGAGTTTGCGCCACCACACAATGGCCATAGCCCAGGGCCGCGCCGGCAATGGTGCGGTAATTGTTGGTCTCGACCCAGTTGAGCAGCAGCCGCTCGCCGGCACAGCCTTGGGCGATCACTTTCATCACTTCGTTGATCTTGTCGAAATGATTGTGCCCGGTGACGATCAGCGGTACATCCACTGCCGCTAGCACTGACCTGACCAATTCCAGCGATTGCTCAGCCGAGCGGTTGCCCTTTTCCGGATGCGTGCCTTCCAGACGCACGCTAATCAGATCGGCGCCGTATTTCTGCACGCAAACCTTGGCCATCTCGGCCGGGTGGTTGAGCAGATCGCCATAGATTTCGCGCAGCACCGGCGGATATTTCGGGCTGACGGCGTCGAAAACGTCCATAGCCACCAGCGGCGGATTGGGCATCTGGCCTTCCCAGTTGTGGAACGGCATGGCGGTGGCCCCGCCGATTTTCAGCGCCCGCCCGCGCGTGCCGCCATCGGCTTTGGTAGCGCCCAAGGTGACGATGTGGACGGCGACTTCGGATTTTTCATGAGTGATTGGAACGGATTTAATTACGCCGATGCGCTGTGCGGCAGACGGTCCTTGGGGTTTGGGGGCTGGGGTTTGGGGTTTGGAGCTTTCCCCCTCCCCCGGTACTCCGGGGGAGGGTTGGGGTGGGGGTGGCGTTTGCCCCAAAAACCTCTCGCTCAACACACCAATAATCTCACGCACAACTTGTTGGGATACGGATCGTTTGATCTCGGCGGTGACTTGCGCCGTAATCTCCGCTTTCAGTTGCGCGATTTGTTCGGGAGTCATTTGACCATCTCCGTTGCCTCTTTCCCCCTCTCTCGGTACTCCGGGGGAAGTGAGCGGATTCGGCGACTGCCCGCGAGCGGGTTGGGGTGGGGGCGATGCCGGGGTTGCGGCAACCGAACCCCCACCCTTGCCCTCCCCCGGAGTACCGGGGGAGGGGATATCCGCCGCTTGCGCATAATTCGCCATATCTTCCATCGTCAACGCCGGATGGCCAACCTTTTCCATAAACGCCCGCACCCCCGCGGCATCGGTGGCAACCGTCTCATCGGCAATCTTCTCCAGCATGTCCGCCGCCGCGCCTTGATCGGTAAATCGCTTCTGCAAATCCTCCGCCAGCAGATCCTTCATTTCCTTGGGCATCCAGATCAAACGCTGGTGCCCGCCTTCGGCGAACAAAAACTTCCGGCTGGTGAGAAACACCTTGCCGCAGCCCATGAAACCCGGCGTCTGCTGCCCGCCACCGACATTGCCGGCCAAGCTGGAAAAAGTCATGCCCACCGGGGTTTCGCCTAAATATTCGCGGTTGACGGCCATCACGCCGTTGCACTCGGGAACGTACGCCAGAATCACCTCGAAACACCCGCAACTGGTCATCGGGCGATCCATGATCGAGTAGGAACAAAAACTCGGCAGCGCCTTGTGGCTGGTAGTATAAACGAACTCGTTGATGCCTTCCCACAAGCCTTTTTTGGGATCGATGCAGCGGCCTTTTTTCACCGGTTGATTGGGGCCGGTTTCGTCAATTTCATAGGCGGCTTTGCCGTCCAGCCAGTTATACGCACCACACAAGCCCAGCCGCTCCGGCGTGATAATACATACGTGATCGGGCGCGAACGACTGGCACAGCAGGCAGGAATAAAACGTATCCACCGATTCATCGCTCATCGATTCCAGCCGCCGGTTGCGCTCATCGTAAACCTTGCGGGCCACGGCCAGGCGCGTGGCAACTTCCTTCTCGTCGGTGACGAGCGTCACCTTCACCTTATCCACGATGGCCGGATATTCCGACAGCAATTTGGCGTGCAGAATCTCGCCGTAATGCCGCAGGCGCAGCCCCTTGGCAAAACCGGTTTTGGAGATGCGCGTCCAGACAATATCGCGCTGGCCCATGTGCCAGATGCCTTCGGCGCCATTCACCAGGTGATGGATTTGCCGCTCCAAAATCGGCTCAAAATCCGCCTGCATTTTCCGCCCGGTGACTTCCACCCAAATCGCCAGCGGCAGCACGGTGCCGGCCGGCACCTGGTCGATATCCGGACCAACCACCTTAATCTCGCCATCGTTAATCGCGTCCATGTCCACCGAGGTGACAAACTCAAACGCGGTGGTTTTTTGCCCGCCGAATTCGGCGTGGACATCCTGCTTGCGGATGCGTTCGCCCTCGAACGCCGGGCCGTAAGGCACCGGCACGGGAACCTTGGTGATCTTGATTTTGCAGCCGCGAACCTCCAGGGCTTTCTCCACCATGGTTTCCGGCGGCACCTGCGAAACGACATGTTCATACGTGCAGACGCCCGTGGGCAGAATCTGCGGTATATCGGTGTCGGCGATAACGGGAAAACCATAGTTGATCGCCCCGGCCGCCGCGGCATATTTCTCGCTGTCCACTTCATCAAACGCCAGCACGAAGGCGAAGATGCGATCCTTGTTGTAACGCAGGTTGCCCTTGAAATCGCCGGGTTTAACACCGCCGAACGACAACGCCGCCCGGCTGGCAAATCCCAGCGCGTAAATCAGGGCCGAGACATCCTTACCGAACGGCACCAGCCGCGTCTCCCAGCCCATTTGCACGCCTTCTTCGGCCAGTTGCTCGGCAAACTGCTTGCCATGCGTGGCCCCGGCCATAAAGACGTACAGATTCTTTTCCTGAAGTTCGCGGGCAATCTGCACGGCAATTTGATTCGTGGGCGCGACGCCGGTGATGGCGGCAAAACCCGGCGCGGTGCCATCCACAAATTCCACGCCGCGTTCGCGCATGATGACGTCGTTGGCCGCCCCCAGCCAAATGCCGTTGATGGGATTGGGGCCGATGAGATATTTGCAGGCTTCGATGATTTCGCAGGCGAACAGCGCCGCCGCCCCCGCGTCCAGGGCGTTGCCTAGATAAGGCAGCCATAGTTTTTCACTGGGCCGCTGCGGCAACAGCGCCTTGGCCTGCTGCAACACCCGCCGGCAATCGCCCAGCGTCTGCACCTTCTCGCCGGTGAATGAATAAATCACTGGCAGAAAGTACGCGGTATCCGGGAAACCGCATTTCGATGCTTCGCCCTTCGCGGCCACCGCTTGATCCAGCATCGCTTCGGCGCGCACCACCCAGCGCACCGCCCCGTCGATCGCATTGGCACAAATTAACTTAGACATTGAGCGCTCTCCGGTCTTTCATGTCCATCAGCTTGCGCTGGGCCTTGGTATTGATCCCCAGCTTTTCACGTTTGCGGTCGAGAATCTCCATGATCCGCGCCGCCGCCGCCTCGGCATCCAGGCACACGTGGAACGAAGCCCCGAACAATTTCTGCGTCTCTTCATTGAGGAATTTGGTGACGTTCTCCGACCCGCCGATGCGGAACGGATGGCCCAGGATGACATCCACGCCCGAGGCCACAAAATAGCAACCGATCGAGATCGCCTTCTCGCTCATCCATTCCGGGGCCACACCCACGGCCGGCACATCGCACAAGTCATCCCCCAGCCCGCCTTCGGCGACCACTTCCGTGGCCGCTTCCAATATCCGCGTGTTGTCCACGCAACTTCCCATGTGCAGCACCGGCGGCATGCCGATCGCCTCGCACACTTCCTTCAACCCCGGCCCGGCCAGTGCCAACGCCGCCTCCGGCGTGAGCATTCCCGTTTTGGCCGAAGCGATGGCGGCGCAGCCGGTTTTTACCACCAGCACATTTTGCGCCACCAGCGCCGCCGTCAGCTTGTTGATGTATTCATCCACCTTCGATTTCGGATTATTGCAACCGACGATGCCCGCCAGCCCTTTGATCCGGCCCTGCATGATCGCATCATTGAGCGGGCGGAACGAGGCGCGATATTTGCCGCCCAGCATGTACTTGATCGCTTCCACGCTGAACCCCGCCACCAACGGCTGGGACACATCCGGGATCGCAACCTTGGCCGGATTGCGATTCTTATAATTGTCGATGGCCTTTTTGAGCAGTTGCTTGGCGCTGTCATAGGCGTGTTCATGATCGAACGCCTGATGCTCGGCCCCAATGGTCTTGGCCAAATCGGAAGTCGAAACCACCAGCGTGTGATATGCCTTGGCCACCTTGGGCAAGCTGGGCATGCAGCATTGCACATCGGTGATCATCATCTCCACAGCCCCGGTGATGATCGCCAGTTCCTGCTGAAGGAAACTGCCCGCGACCGGAACACCATGCCGGATGAGGATTTCATTGGCCGTGCAACATATACCCGCCAGGGTGATGCCTTCCGCGCCGGCGGCTTTGGCCAAAGCCGCAATCTCCGGATCACCCGAAGCCGCCACCAGCATTTCGGACAATTCCGGCTCATGCCCATGCACGATCACGTTGACGGTCTTGGCCCCCAGCACGCCAAGATTCGCCCGGCTGCGCATCGGCGAGGGTGTGCCGAAAACAATGTCCGAAATCAGCGTGGCGATGCGCGACCCGCCCCAGCCGTTGGCCAGGCTGGTGCGAAAAGCGTGCATCAGCACATTGCGATAATCGTGGTCCACGCCCATGGTGCTGCGGTGCAGGCACTCCACCACCATGCGGTCGATTCCCTCCGGCTCGATCTTGAGATTCTTCCAAACCGCCTGCCGCTTGAGCGGGGCCAGTTGCATGGTCCGCAGCTTGTCTTCCTGGCTGGTGAATTCCCCGAGCAGCACGTTGGCCAGTTCCAGGGCGACTTGCTGCGAAGTTTTGTCCACATCCTCAAGGCCATACAAGCGTGCCGTCCGCCTTAGTGCCGCTTCGTCTTTAATTTGATAGTTGCCCCCATCGCCCTGCCCGATCTTTTTCAGCAGCAATACCAGATGCCGGCCATGATCCGAGTGCGAAGCCGTCCCCGCCGCCACTTCGCGAAGATAGTTGCGCGCCACGATGGTATCCGCATCCGCCCCGCAAACGCCCACCGGGGTCTTGGGCGTAATCCGGCACGGCCCCATGTAACAGATCCGGCAACACACCCCGCTCTCGCCAAACTTGCAGCCAATGGCTTGCGCGTCGGCGCGATTGAAACAGGTGTCGGTACAATCGACCTGGGCCTTTTCGATCATCTGCACCGACGCAGCATCCCAGGCTCTCTCATCCGGTTTCCTTACTACTTTTTCCGCCATATCAAACTCTCTTGCATTTCTTCGCGTTCTTCGCGACTTCGCGGTTAATCCGTATTTCCGGCTGCCGAAGAGAGCAACCGCGAAGGCGCGAAGGACGCGAAGGCCAAATCCAAAAACGCATCCAGCCGCCGTACCACTTGATTCTGGTCCGGCAACAATTTCAAGCTCGCACCCGTTTCATTGTAATCCGCCAATTCCTGGTCATCCGGCAACAGCAGCAGATAATCCGCCTTGATGTCACGCTGAAGTTCCTCGATTCCCTCGGGAACGCCGGCGTGCCTCATCCGATTAATGACAATCCCCAACTTCTTAAACTTCACGCCCATTTCACCGGCCAGGTCGTACAGCCGCCGTAGCGTTTCCACGCCACGCTTGGACGGGTCGGCCACGATCAGCATCAAATCCACATTCGTCACCACCCGCCGGGAAACGTTTTCCAAGCCGGCCTCATTATCGATCACCAACCAGGGATAGTTCGCCGCCATGGTTTGGATGGCCTGCTTCAGCACGTTGTTGGCGTAACAGTAACACCCGGGGCCTTCCGGGCGGCCCATGGCGATCAAATCAAAATCATCGGCCTCGACCAAACTCTCGGCAATCTTCATCTCCAGAAGCTGCTGGGTGGACGCGCCGCCGGCCATGCCCTTGCCGGCGATTTGCCGGGCCTGCTCGCGGATACCGCCGATGGTCGCCGCCGCTTTCACACCCAGGGCCGCATCCAAACAGCTATTCGGATCGGCATCCACCGCCAGCACCGGCGTGCAGCCGCGGGCAATCAACCGGGAAACCAGCAACGCCGCGACGGTGGTTTTCCCGACGCCCCCTTTGCCCGTGATGGCGATGGTGTAAGACATAATTCCAACGATGCCGATTGCCAATTAAAAATACAAGATACGAAACGCCTGCTTTCTTCCAATCGGCAATTGGCAATCGGCAATAACCTAGAATCCGTGTTTCGCCTTCAGCGCCTTGGAAGTCTGCCCGAGCAAGCTAAACACTTTCTCCGCATCCTCCACCGCCATCGATCCGGTGCCGCACGAGGGCGTAATCAACGCTTGTTCCAAAATAAGTGGCTTGCTGATCCCGGCTTTGGCGGCCAGGTTATCCACACCCTGCTCAAACTTCGCCACGAGTGTATCAACCGTCTGTTCGCGGATGGCCTTGGAAGTCGGCACCACGCCCCAGGCCAAAGCGCCGCCGCGTTCCAGATAAGCCTTCACCTGCTTGCCATACATGGCAATCGTGTCGGCATACGTGAAGGCGTCGAAATTGACGATATCCACGCCGGCATCGATCAGGATGCTCCATTCGGTGTTGCCGCAGCAGTGAATGCCGGCAATGCCCTTGTCAGCATGAACGGCATCGATCACTTCCTTCAGCAGGCCCACCACATCCTCGCGCGTCACCGAAACGTAAGTGGAACTGCCAAACGCCGACAAAATCGGCTCGTCGATAAAGCAGATAATGTTCTGCGCGTAGGGCTGGAATTTTTGAATCTGCCAGCGGCACTTCATCGCCAAAGCTTTGACGATCATGTCGCGGAATTCATCATTGTAGTAAATCGCCCGCTTGTTCTGGTCCACCATGGTCAGGGCAAACGAACACGGCCCGGTCGTCTGCACCTTCACGAACGGCCGTTTGCCGCCGCCAGCTTTGAGCCGCTTTTCCAATTCGTAAATGCCCTTGGAAAATTTCGGGCTGATGGCCATCGCCGCACAATCGCCGTTGCCGCTGTCGGCATCCATCGCCGCCATGTAGTTTTCGTAGAAGCCGGCGAAGGCATCGGAATAATCTGCGGAGGTGTCGAAATACATCCGCTTCTTTTCCTCGTCGATCACCGCGCTGGGCATGCCCTCGGAATATTGAATCTCCATCTGCTCACGCAGCCCGGTGCTGGATAGCTGCGGCCAGATCGGGGCATCGGGGATATTGTTCAGGACCACATCCACCGCTTTGGCCGGATCGCTGTGCGGCAAGCTGCCAATGGCCGTGGCCAACAGTTTCGGTTTGAAGTTCATGATCGGTTTCCTCTCGTTATGGGCGCATTGTAGAGATGTCGATGGTATCGGGGGTGCATTTCATTGTATCTATGGCTCTTTTTGGTATCCACGGCTCTTAACTGACTTGCAAACCGGCTAATATCGCCACAAACGCCGCCGCGGTTTCTGCCGGGCAACCCTCCAGCACGCTCTGCCCGCGCCGGTCGGCGGTGCGCAACTGCTCGCAATACGGAATCATCCCCAGCACCGGCACATCGCCGATGGCGCTCCTGATGAACTGCTCGTCTTCACTACTGGTAATCTTATTCGCCACCACGCGCAAATCGCGCAGCCCAATTTGCCCGGCCATGGCGAATATCCGCTGGGCGCAATCGATCGATTTCTGCCCCGGCTCCACCACCACCAGCAAGGTATCCACGCCCCGCGCCGTGGCCCGCCCCAGATGCTCAACCCCGGCCTCAAAATCCATCACCAGCGCCTCGTCCTTATGCAGCACCAAATCCTGCACCAGCGCCTTCAGCAGCACGCTTTCCGGACACGCACACCCGCCACCGCCCTGCTGCACCGCCCCCAACACAAGCAGCGACACGCCCTGGTGCGTGTAGCCGCAAATGCCGGCGATATCGCCAACCTCCGGATTCATCTTGAAGATCTGCCCATACTGCTTGACCTTGGCCCCCGTGCGCTGCTCGATCAGCGCCTTGCGCTGCGATATCGGCACGATGGTTTTCTGCACTTCGCGCGCGATGCCCAGCGCCGTCGCCAAATTGGCCGCCGGATCCGCATCCACCGCCAGCACTTTGCGTCCCTGCCGCGCCAGCAGCAGCGCCAGCGCCCCCGCGAGGGTCGATTTGCCCACGCCACCCTTGCCGGAAATCGCTAGTTTGATGGAACGAGTCATAAGGTATAGATACTATCGCCGGGCGAGCGAAGCAGATAGTGGTGAAGCTGACAAGGTGCCCGATATAGGTTTTCACCTTGTCGCCTTGGCACACTTGGCCGGACAATCATGGCCCGACATTTGTTCCTTGGCAATAAACCCATTTGAGACTTTTGATTAACTCTCCATGTCGTGATGACAGGGGTTAAAATTCTCCTGCCAACGCTGCCGCGGATGGTTTTTCGCGTATTTTCGGCC
>Ga0316217_10005186_pt1 | contig 13635 bp, 10 predicted proteins | sample 1anoAmetaG_FD_203633 | JGI IMG/M metagenome (GOLD analysis project Ga0316217, IMG submission 203633) | Freshwater microbial communities from Trout Bog Lake, Wisconsin, USA - 1anoA | ecosystem: Environmental > Aquatic > Freshwater > Lake > Hypolimnion/Profundal zone | place: USA: Wisconsin...
ATCAGCCACGTTGGCCAGGTGATAGGTTGGCATACCATCGCTTTTAAAAAGCACCTTATCATCTAACTGCGAAGTGTTAAAAGTAACCCAGTCGCGTATTTCATCATGAAACTTTACTTCTTCGTTACGCGGCATTTTAAAACGGATTACATAGGGGTCGCCATTCTTTAACCGCTTGTCTACCTCATCATGCGGTAGTGTTAAAGAGTTTTTCATGTATTGCCTGGTCACCGAGTTGTAAGCCGGACTGGCAACCCCCTGGGCCTGCATGTTAGCGCGCATCTGGTCAAGGTCTTCAGTCGTATCAAAAGCATAATAGGCATGTTCCGAAGCCAGCAACTGTTCTGCAAATTTGCGATATAAATCCTTGCGCTCGCTCTGACGATAAGGTGCATGAGGTCCATTGCCAAAACCCACCCCTTCGTTGGGTTCAATGCCACACCATTTCAGGGTTTCAATAATATATTCTTCAGCTCCGGGAACAAAGCGGTTTTGGTCGGTATCTTCAATCCGCAATATAAAATCGCCACCTGTTTGTTTGGCCAACAGGTAGTCGTAAAACGCTGTGCGAATACCCCCCAGGTGTAAAGGCCCTGTTGGGCTCGGCGCAAATCGAACTCTCACTCTTCTACTCATAAAGGTATTTATACCGGCGAAAATAATTATTCGCTATTTAGATGCAAGGTAAATCAATAGATTTGCGAAATGCCCTGGTGATTAATTGTTTACTGGGGGCCCGGTTCTGATTCATTGAAATCGTAATTTAATTGCATAGATGCTCGACGCCCTGCTATTAACCAAACCTCCAACGCTGTTGCGTTCTGTTTATCGTAAATGTTTATGGACCATGCCCGCTACCGGCAAAACCATTTACCTCACTTTTGATGATGGCCCTATACCTGAAGTTACGCCGTTTGTTTTAAACGAGCTAAAAAAATTTGGCGCCAAGGCCACTTTTTTTTGTATTGGAAAGAATATTGAGTCCAACCCCGAAGTTTTTAAACGCATTATTGAGGAAGGGCATAGCATCGGAAACCATAGTTACGACCATTTGAATGGATGGCAAACCAACAATGAAGAGTATTACAATAACATTGAAAAATGCAATAATACGCTCAGCGAGCACAATATGCCCAATAAAGCCCGCCTTTTCAGACCGCCATACGGAAAACTGAAACCAGCGCAGTATAAATTTTTGAAGGAGCGCTACAATATTGTTTTATGGGATGTGCTGACCTTTGATTTTGACGCAAAAATGAGCGATGAAAAGGTTTTGAATAACGTTATATCGAATGCTGAACCCGGCTCGGTGATTGTTTTTCATGATAGCCTGAAGGCGCAGCAGCGCGTGCAATATGCCTTACCCAGGGTATTAGAACATTTCTCGGCAAAAGGGTTTAAGTTTGAAAAATTATGATGCTGATTGACACACATTGCCATCTCTACCTGTCCAAATACGATTATGATTTGAAAGAGGTGGTAGACCGCGCCATGATGAGCGGGGTGAAGAAAATATTTTTGCCTGCTATAGACTCAGAAACACATGAGCGCCTTTTAAAGCTGGCAGATAAACAGTTAACTGCGCCTAATGGCACGGCCATCAGCAAAGCGGATTTTGAAATTTTGCCTACCATGGGTGTTCACCCTTGTAGCATTAAAGAAAACTTTGAAGAAGAACTGGCCATAGCGCACGCCCACCTCACCAGCGGACGAAAATTTTATGCGGTTGGCGAAATAGGATTGGATTATTACTGGGATGTAACGCATAAAGAGCAACAAATACGTGCTTTGGAACGCCAAATTGAATGGAGCATAGAAATGAATTTGCCAATAGTTATCCATAGCCGAAACTCCACGGCCGATTGTATTCATGTGCTTCGTCAATACGAAGGCCGGGCAAAAGGCATTTTTCATTGTTTCAGCGGAAGCGTGGATGAAGCACGTGAAATAACGCAGCTTGGTTTTTACCTGGGCATTGGCGGAGTAATTACCTATAAAACCAGCGACCTGAAAGATGTTATTGCCAAAATAGGTTTGAAAAATATTGTGCTGGAAACCGATGCGCCCTACCTAACGCCCCTGCCTCATCGCGGAAAGCGCAATGAACCATCGTACATAAAACTCGTTTGCGCAGCTATAGCCCAGTCATTAAATAAGGATATGGACAGGGTAGCGCAAATAACCAGCGAAAATGCTTTGACCGTATTTCAAATGAATTCTTAAATTCGCAGTCCAAATTTTAGAGAGGTGTCCGAGTGGTTTAAGGAGCACGCCTGGAAAGTGTGTAAGCGTTAATAGCGCTTCGAGAGTTCGAATCTCTTCCTCTCTGCTAGACAAATATTGCAAATAAACGCAATATACCGCAAAAGCCCGCCAGCGTTGAGCTTCGGCGGGTTTTTGTTTTTTTAAGGAACCTCCAAAAACGCATCTAAAGCACCGACCAGAACACATGTGCCAACACGCAATTCGATTGCACTTTTAATCAGCCAATTTATGGAGAATCACCTGTACTAAGGAAGGGAGCCACATCCGAATATACCGCAACTTTGATATGATGGACGGATCCCGTTAATTTTACGTACATCGGGGCTGGGACTGGTAATAACCTACCAAATGCAACAGATTTAGGATCTGGGGAGAGTACTTCTTCGAATCCAACCACATCAACCAGTAGTGAGGGGGGTTAGTGAACAGGAGAAAGAAGAGTCCAATGAGAAGTCGGAAGATCGTAAGCAAGAAACTGAACCGGCAAAAGTTTTGTTATTTATAACCCACCTCGGCCATAACGTATTGGATGGAGCTGGGGCTTCGGAGCACTTGGCTGAACACTCAATTCGCAAAACTTTATTTGATGGTGCTGGGCCAGTTATAGTTTTATTAGACGTTTTTTTAGATTATCAAGAGGGAAAGAAAAACGGATGGCGAACTGGAGATATCGTTAAAGTTTTTGGTACCGCAATTGTAGGAGGCTTAAGTGTTGCCACTGCAGAGTGCCCCCCGGTCTCAATTGGATTATCTACATTTGGACCGATAATTGTTGATGCCATAGGAGATCATCTTAATAATCACCCTGAAATCATCATTGGAGCTGGCCAACAGATCATGAATAACCCGTATCATATCTATATTCGTTAAACATACTGTTATGTATAAATACTATATATTACCATTAAGAATTTTTTTCACTGATTATAAGAAAGGGGTGGATGAGCTTAGTAAATTTAATAACTATATTATTTTGTTACTAATTCATCTTACCCCTCTAATGATTTCAATCTTTGATGTTATGGAAATAAAGTTACACATCAAAAGTAGAGCCATATTTTTTATTACTGCGTTTCCGGTTGTGATGGTTCTTTATCTAATGTGTAATCGATTAGCTTTATGGTTTATAGATAAATATAATTTGGACACTGAAGAGATAAGGGATAAAAAGCTCTACCGCGTTGGCTTTTTGATTTTTATAGAACCAATTGCATTTTTTTTTCTTTATTTTTTTTATTCGGTTTTTCGTTATGGTAGATAATAATCATAAATTGTGAAATGTATATTAATAACCGCTTTAGGTCTTTTAGGAATTGTTGAAAATGCAACTACCCAAGGTATTAGCTGTGCAATAAAGACAGTGTAGGGTGAAGGCAATTCACTCTGAAATCCAAGTTGTCAATCCTAAAGTAAGGATCACATTTGGAGCGTCTTGGAATGAAGAATCTGTGGAAGCTAGTGTTGGACACGATTTTAACGACTGGGTTCGGTACGGGCCAGCCCCTGAACTTCTCTGCAAGTAATTTTATCTGGGTTCGCTATTGTTTGCCCAACTGTTTTTCTAATACATAATCGAGCCCAACGCCGGTTAAATTTTTCCCAACTATCTGTCCCTGTGCGTCGATAAGAAAATTCGCCGGTATTTGATTGACACCATACAAACCTGCAACTTTATCGTTTTGCCAATCATCAAGATTGCTTACGTTGAGCCAACCGAGTCCGTCTTTTTTAATAGCATTTATCCAGGCCGCCCTGTTTTGGTCGAACGACACGCTTAAAATTTCGAAACCCTTGTTATGGTACTTTTTATAGGCATCAACCAGCACCGGGTTTTCGCGCCGGCAGGGACCACACCATGATGCCCAAAAGTCAATTAGGATGTACCGGGCTTTTATATTGGTAAGCCTTAACATTTTTCCTGAAGTGTCGGGTTCAGAAAATTCAGGCGCATGCGTACCTGAGATTGATGATTTAAGGTTGAGTTGTAGTTGCAGCAACTGGCGGGCATATTTTGATTGCTGAATTTGCCGGCTTAAAATACTTAGCAGGGCAATGCCTTTGTTAATGTTCCCTTCGCCCGAAAACTTATAGTACAACAAGTAAGCGCTTACATATGAGTCAGGATGCTTGCGTACAAATTGTTCAGTAAAGGTTTCTTCTTCACTCATAGATAGATAAAAATCATCCATATATTTTGCATGGGTAGCAGAATCATCGGATGCGTGGGGGCCAGAGATAAAAGACTCAAGCGAACTGCGATAACGGGTAAACGAGTCAGCGGTTTGTTTGTAATCATTAAATAATGAAGTGCTATTGCCACCCCTGGTATTAATGTGCGAAGATTTTGAGGTATCACCCTCCATAAAAGTTGAACCTGCTTCGAAGAAAAAATTATCGTGAACAGGGGAGGATGAAAAGTAAAGAATACCAAATGTGGGGGTCTGGATTTTTCCGGTAAATATGAAATGCCCTCCGTTTACCAGTGCGGAATCGGTGTGGTGCTGGTTTGAATCATCCTGGTAGTCAAGGTAAGCCATTTGATGATCAATACCTTTAACATGGCCTGTGATTATAAAATCGCCTGCGCAGAGCCTTGTGTAACTTGCGGCCACTAAAATCACTATTACGATCAACCGGTTCCATTGCATTAAAGCTAAGGTAGCAAACCGGGTTGAATCAATTGCAGGTTTCCGTCCGACTGGTTTAATAAAGATGTTACTAATACGATTCAGTAGCTTATCGGTATCATCGGAACGGGCGGTTTATTTAGACCGATTCTATGTTTGTTATGCCTGACAAATGTTAGGGTTTTTTATTTGGTAAAGCCTAACATGGGTAATTTATTTGTATACATAAAACAACTATGTAATGAAATACAACTACCTGCAACTTTTCTTTACTGCTTTCATTATTTTCTGTAGTCCGGGCGTTTATTCACAGTGGCAATACCTGGGGCCGCAGGCTTTTTCCTCTGGCAGCATTGGCTACTCCTCTACTGCTGCAGATAAAGATGGTAATATTTACATGGCTTACCAGGACCAAAGCGATAGCTTAAAGAAAATAACCGTAAAAAAATATACCTCGGGGGCATGGGAAAATGTGGGTCCCGAGAAATTTTCGTTGGGCGAGGCTGATTTTATTTCGCTGGCTATTGACAGTGCCAGCGGTACCCCTTATGTGGCTTACCAGGATGCTCAGCTTTCAGTAACCGTCAGAAAATTTAACGGAACTAACTGGGATACGATTGGCCATTCAGGATTCACAGGGGCTATGGCTACCTATGAATCGTTGATAGTTTTAAATGGAACTCCTTACGTTGCTTATGAGGATTTTAGCGCTAACGATTTTGCCAGCGTGTCAAAATTCAACGGTACTACCTGGGTTCAGCTTGGGGGAGCGGGGATAAGTTCCGGCGATGCGTTATACTTCTCCTTGCTTGCCGACCACCAGGGTAACCTCTATATAGGATACCGGGATATTGCTACCAGTAATGCCGGTATTACAGTGCAAAAATTTGAAGGTAGTCAATGGTTTATCATGGGTGCCTCAGGGTTTTCTACCGGCGGGGCCAAATGGATTTCGCTGGCGGTTGATAACAGCGACAACCTGTACGCCGCATTCCAGGATGGAGGAGCTTCAATAGGCAAATCTGCTTCCGTTGTGAAATGGGATGCAGCAAATGCGCAATGGGCGAATGTCGGTTCAGAAGGATTTACACCGGGTGAAGCGGATTATGTTTCATTGGCTATTAACAAGCAGGGTATTCCGTATGTGGCTTATAGCGATGTAGCGAATGGAAGTAAAGCATCGGTAATGGAATTTAATGGTTCGATTTGGACACCCACCGGCGCAAGCGATTTTTCATCGGGAACGGCTCTATATACCGGGCTGGCTTTAGATAGTACGGGTGGCCTGTATGTTGGCTATGTTGATGGCGCCAACGGCAATTTTGCTTCTGTTCAAACAAATGCCCACCCAACGGCCATTTCAGCAATAGCTGATGAGGTTCATTTTAAAGCTTTCCCTAACCCCAGCCGGGGGAACTTTGAGGTTGAGATGCAAACGAGCGGCAACTGGTTTAACCTGGCTGTGTTCGATTTATTGGGCCAGTTAGTTTGGAAAACAGAATCCAGGACTATAACGAGCGGATATTCTACTCCCTTAGACTTAAGTGGCCTTTCCAAAGGATCCTACCTTCTACGCCTTCAAACTGATCGTGGAGTAGAAACTCAAAAGATTGAAATAGAGTAATACAATTTAAGCTTCTGTTTCTTCATCCTCGCGGTATTTCATCACCTGGTCAAGCGCATCAGGTACCACATCGCTGATAATAGTGATGAAAGAACCTTTGGCAGCGTTTTTGATAGCGTAATCAATTGCCTCGCTTTCTTTTTTCAGCACGGTAATTTTCTTATTGGGGTCGATGTTGTAAATGCCGGTTGTAATTAGCCTGATAATTTCGTCATCAGCTTTGCCACGCAGGTTTTTATCCTGCCTGATAATAATTTCATCAAACACCCGCGCCGCTTCTTCACCCAACTGAATCGTGTCTTCATCTCTCCGGTCACCAACACCGGCTACTATGCCCACTTTGGAAGTAGCATCAATTTTGCCCAGGTACTTGCCAATGGCCTGCATACCGTGGGCATTATGGGCATAATCAATCAGCACCGAGAAGTGTTTAAACTGGAACATATTCATGCGCCCGGGAGTTTGAACCGGCGATGGCACAAAGGTTTCCAGCGCCAGCTTAATATCCTCAATTTTAAAATCGCGCAGGTAAGCAGCCAATACTGCGGCCAGTGCATTTTGGATATTGAACTCGGCCTTGCCCCCAAAGGTAATGGGCACATTGCTAACCTTATCAACCCTTATTTTCCAGCCGCCTTTTAAAATAGTTATGTAACCATGCTCATACACACAGGCTATACCGTTTTTATCGCAATGCTCTTTAATGCGCGGGTTATCTTCAGTCATACTGAACAATGCAATTTTGCATTCCAACTCCTCCCGCATTTTATAGGTCAAATCATCATCTGCATTTAAAATGGCGTAGCCGGTAGGTAAAACGGCGTTGGGTACTACGGCCTTTACCCGGGCCAATTGTTCCAGTGTATCAATGCCCTGAAGTCCTAAATGGTCGGCGGCAATATTGGTAACTATAGCCATATCGCAGTTATGAAACCCCAGGCCGGCACGCAATATCCCGCCGCGGGCACATTCCAATACAGCAAAATCTACGGTAGGATCTTTCAAAACAAACTCGGCACTAACAGGGCCGGTGCAATCGCCTCGCATCATCATCTGGTTTTGTATGTAAACCCCATCGGTAGTTGTAAAGCCAACCTTGTGCCCCATCTGCTTCACAATATGCGCAATCAAACGGGTGGTAGTGGTTTTACCGTTGGTGCCCGAAACAGCAATAATCGGAATACGGGCCGAAGATCCTGGTGGATATAACATATCAATAACTGGCTCGGCAACATTACGGCCAATACCTTCTGTCGGGTCTAAATGCATTCTAAAACCCGGTGCTGCATTCACTTCAAGCACAGCGCCCCCGTTTTCACTCACCGGTTCTGTCAGGTTGGGCGCCATAATATCGATACCACAGATATCCAGGCCAATAATGCGTGCAATTCTTTCCGCCATAAAAATATTAGAAGGATGCACCAGGTGCGTTACATCATTGGCCGTGCCACCAGTTGAAAGGTTAGCAGTGGTTTTTAGCCAAAGTTCCCTGTCCTTTTCCAGTACCGTATCAAGCGCCAGGTTTTTATCTTTTAAAATGTTCAGCGTAGAGTCATCTACTTTAATGGCAGTTAAAACTTTTTCATGACCATAGCCCCTGCGCGGGTCGCTGTTTACAATGTCAATTAATTGTTGAATGGTATGAACCCCGTCTCCGGTTACTGCGGCGGGTGTTCTTAGCGCAGCGGCAACAAATTTATAATTGATAACTAACACCCGGTAGTCGCGCCCGGTTATAAACTTTTCGCAAATAACAGCGCGCGAATACTTTTGTGCAGCGGCTAAACCCACCAGGGCATCTTCCCAGGTACACAGGTTGGTGGTGGCTCCTTTTCCATGGTTGCCATTGAGGGGTTTGGTTACTAACGGAAATCCGAATTTATCAATGGCGGCTTTTAAGTCGTCCGCATCATAAATAACTTTTCCGCGCGGAACAGGTATCTCCGCGGCCTCCAGCAGGTTTTTGGTATCTTCTTTATCGCAGGCAATTTCAACTGCAATAGAGGATGTAGTTGACGCAATGGTTGCTTGTATACGTTTCTGGTTTTTTCCATAACCCAATTGAACCAATGAGTGACGATTCAACCGAATCCACGGAATTTGTCTCTTAATTGCCTCATCTACAATGGAGCCGGTTGATGGCCCCAGTCGCTCATCCTCGCGTATCTCCCGCAATTTTTGAATACAGGCGGGTAAATCGTAAGCGGTATTGTCTATCAAAGCCTGTGCAATATCTACAGCGGCCCGGGCCGCGTAAATACCGGCTTTTTCTTCGTAGTACGAAAACACCACGTGGTATACCCCTTTTTGCGAAGTTTCACGCGTACGCCCAAAGCCACAATCCATACCAGCCAGGGTTTGAATCTCCAATGCAATATGCTCAATAACATGCCCCATCCACGTCCCTTCTTTCACCCGTGAGAAGAAGCCGCCCGCTACACCCTCACTACACCGATGTTCAAACATGGTGGGAAAAGTGGCCTCCAGCCGCTCAGCGAACCCGGGTATTTTATGCGTGGGCTTTTCTTCAGTCTCTTGCAAATCAAGGCGCATAACTATCAGTTTGTGTCGTTTGTTGCTCCAGTAGTTTGGGCCCTTCATTACTTTAATGTCGATAATGTTCATGGGTATAGTATTAAGTATTTAGATAATGCAACTAGTAAATGGGGGAAGGCCTAAGCTTCTTGCAATTTAAAGTTTTAAGCCAATTGACAGGCATTGTTGAAAAAAATATTTCATAATGGGCCTGCTTTTCTCATTTTCGGTTTTTAATTGTGAAGTCAATGACACCCAAAGGAAAACTGATAGCCATAGGCGGGGCCGAGGACAAAGGCACTGACCTGGAGGCGGGAATAATACAGCGAAGCCAGCTCAATTTTTTTGAAATAGGCATTTTGAAAACTATCAGCGACCTGCTGGAAAGTAAAAACGACCGAATTGAAATTATTACCACAGCCTCTTCGGTGCCTGATGAGGTGGGCGAACAGTATATCACGGCTTTCAATAAATTAAGCTGCGGTAACACGGGTCACTTGAAAATAAGGGTACGCGAAGATGCTGAGAACCCGGAATACATCGCCAGGCTTAAAGCATGCAAAGCCGTGCTGTTTTCAGGCGGAAACCAGCTTCGGCTTTCATCCATTTTTGGTGGAACGGAGTTTTTGGACATTTTGAAACAACGCTATACCGACGAGTATTTTTTGATAGCGGGTACCAGTGCAGGCGCTATGGCCATGTCGTTAACCATGATATATGAGGGGAATGCCACCAACGCGCATTTAAAAGGGGAAGTAAAAATTACAACCGGTCTGGGCTTTATTAACGGTGTAATTATTGATTCGCATTTCAATAAACGCGGAAGATTTTCGCGCCTGGCGCAGGCCGTGGCAGCCAACCCCGGCACAATCGGCATTGGTTTGGGCGAAGACACAGGAATTGTTGTAACAAACGGAGAAGAATTGCAAGCCATTGGTTCCGGTTCTGTCATGATTTTGGATGGCCGTAATATTCACTACAACAATATTGCGGATATTGAATTCGACCAGCCTATTTCGGTAGAAAATATAGTGGTGCATATTATGGCCAAAGGAAATAATTATAATATCCGCACACGTAAGTTTAAAGGAGCTGAGGTAGTAGTGAAGCCCGCAGAATAAAACTTTAAATTGGCCTAAGTAATTATTTACTTGTAAATAGCTACTAATTCTGAATCGGCATTTTTCATGGCACGGTACATTCCTTCGCTGTTAAATGGCATTTCAATATTTCCGGCTTTGTCAATAGCTATTAGCCCGCCTTCGCCTTGTATTGCAACCAGTTTTTTCATTACCACCTCATTGCAGGCTTCTCTCAGCCTAAGGCCTTTGTATTCCATTAAACACGAAATATCGTATGCCACTACTGACCGTATAAACAATTCACCGTGCCCGGTGCATGAAATAGCGCAGGTGTTATTGTTAGCATAAGTACCGGCACCTATAATGGGTGAATCTCCAATACGGCCAAATTTTTTGTTGGTCATGCCACCGGTTGATGTACCGGCCGCCAGGTTTCCATTCGTATCCAGCGCAACGGCGCCAACAGTGCCAAATTTTTTATCTGCAGCAACATTCACATTATGATCTAAAAAAGTTCCTTCGCTTTGTGCTGCCTGCTTCCATTGCTCAAATCGAAATTCAGAATCAAAATAGCTATCAGGCTCAAAAGGCAAATTCACCCTACGTGCAAATTCTTCGGCGCCTTCACTGCACAGGTAAACGTGCTCACTCTTTTCCATTACTGCCCGTGCCAGGGATATAGGGTTTTTTACATTGCGTATCAGCGAAACTGCGCCTGCGCTTATGTCTTTGCCCCACATAATACTGGCATCCATTTCGTGTTTCCCGACACTATTATATACCGCGCCTTTGCCGGCATTAAACAGGGGGCTGTCTTCCAAACATTTAATGGCGGCTTCCACTGCATCTAAAGAACTGCCTCCTTTTTGTAAAATCGAGTAGCCTGCATGTAAAGCTTTGCTTAGTACGTCCCTGTATTGCTTTTCTTTTTCAGCTGTAAGCGATGAACGAAGAATGGTTCCTGCTCCTCCATGTATAGCTATTCCCGGTTTAATCATATGCCTTGTTTCTGATTTCCTGCCTCTGTTTAAAGTTAAACCATTTTAATGCCTTTCTCAGTAAGCCGTTTGTAAATGGTATTGAGTACCTCGCTCCTGAACTCCTGCTCTTTATAGATGCTGTTAATCCAAACATTTATCTGGAGCTCAACCGATTTTTCGGACAGATTATTCAGCAAAATGTCAACCGGTAGCTCATGTATAACAAATTTATTTTTGTTCAACTCCTCCATGATGGCATCTTTGGCTGCTTGTATTTCGGAGGCCTGCTCTATTTGTATGGATAATTGGGTGCGCCGGTGGTTGTTGCTACGGGTCCAGTTTACCATGTGGCTGGACAGAATATCGCCGTTGGGAAGAATTACTTCCGAGCCATCAGCAGTAACCAGTTTGCTGGAGCGGATGCCGATATTCTGCACGCGTCCTTTTTTATCGGCTACTTCAATATAATCACCAATTTGCATGGGTTTTTCAAAAATCAGGATGATGCCTGAAACCAGATTGAATACAATGTTTTGTAACCCTAAACCAATTCCCACTCCCAGGGCTCCCAGAACCACGGTAACTTTATCGACCGGCAGGCCCGAAGCTACCACTGCGAGAAAGAACCCAACCATAATAATGGCCAGCCTGAACAACACCAATTTCGATTCTTTTTTATCCAAATCACCCAAAAAGTCTTCCTCCGTTTCGCCAAAAAAGTATCCTACATATTTTTGCAAAATGCTTACCATGTAAATGATAAAGATAAAAGTGAGAATGTTGCCAATGGAAAAAGCTGTGCTACCCACCATTCGGGGGGTGTTAAGTAATCCATCAAGGAATGAAACGATGGCAGGATATATTTCAAGATTAGTGGCAAAAGTGATCAGCCAACAGAAAATGGCAGCGGCTGCAAGGAGATTGTATAAGCCTTCCTTGATGTCGGTGTAATCAAATTTTAAGCTCATGCCACCCGAAAGCCGCCGGCTTTTCATTTGCAGGTAAAATGCCTCCACAAGCATTGGCACAAAAACAAAGAGCCCCGTTATTTGTGTAAGTCCGACTATAGCAGTTGAAGTAAAGATTTTCCCTACAGTAAGTCTACCCGACACATTGGCAATTATGGCCAGCAAATTCATGACAATGTAGAGTATAGCAACCCATTTTACAATTCGGCCCAACGACATATTCTTATTATATGCTGATAGGAAGCGCAAACCCAGTAACACAGAAGACAGGTTAACCGCCATCAGTAAAAACCTGAGTGGCCAGCCTGGCGTAATAATGGCGTTCATAACGAATATTATTGCCGATAGCAAAACGAATAAGCACCAGTAAATCAATAGCTGTTTTGACCAAAGTCGCCAGAATACAATTGTGAGAGGAATCAACATGGCAAGATGCAGGACCTCAACATAAATGGCAGGTTGATTTAGCCCGTAAAACGGCGCTATATTCAGCATAAAAACAAAAGTGCTTAACACCGGAACCGGTAAAAGATAGGTGAATTTTAAATCTTCCTGGTTTTCGGCTGTGGTTGACGCTTTCACATTTCTGAAATTCCGGAAAGCCCAAAAAAAGTAGAGCAGGCCTATAACTAATATTGATAACCAGTTACTGATATTAAGTTCCAGGTAGTATTTAAGCGTTTTCATGCGCTCATTGAACGATTGTTGGGTATAACCTATAACATCCATTATGTTGGGGGGATTCTGCAGGCTCCAGATGTAATTATATTCTTTCGCAAAAGCCTTGGGTAATGCACTTGACAAGTCATTATTGACCATATTTTCCAACTCAGTAACATCAAAATAGTTGGTTGAAACCTTTGCCTGCAATGCACTTATCCGATGAATATTATCTTTCGTTGTTGCGCGGGCTTCCACCCATTTTTCTTGTAATATCAGCATCTCATCCAGGTGCAGATTAGCAAATGCGGTATCAGCGGCAACCTTTTGTGTAAATGAATCCTGAACAAACGCATGCATTTCAATAAACATGTTTCGCAATTCCTTGTGGTCGGCTGATAGCAGCTCCCGCCAGGTCAACAACTGAGTTTCCATATCTTTTAGCAAAATGCGATACATCTGTAAATTGGCGATGCTTTTTATAGAGCTGTCCCGGTGCATGCTTTGGCTAATAACCTGTATTGCATCGGTCATTCGCTTCAGGTCTGTTTCAATTTTAACCGTTTTAAATCCGTATTTCGATTCATTGGTAATGTTATTGAGGGTGGTATGCAAATGCTCGATCTGCTCTAGCAGGCTATCAACGTAACTGCTGCTAAATGTTCGTGTAACTACATTTTTGCGGATAGAATCTGCTAAGGCATGCCGGTGTACCAGCACTGCTTTTTTCAGGCTATCAGCTTCAAGCATATGCTTTGTTTTAACTGCAAAGACATGTTGAGAAACAAGGATTAATAAGGCAATGAAAGCAGCGTGTTTAAACATATAATACTAATTCACGGGTTATTAATATAGCAATTTGGGTGGCCTGAAATTAAGCAATTTAAGGACCCG
>Ga0316217_10005187_pt1 | contig 13634 bp, 13 predicted proteins | sample 1anoAmetaG_FD_203633 | JGI IMG/M metagenome (GOLD analysis project Ga0316217, IMG submission 203633) | Freshwater microbial communities from Trout Bog Lake, Wisconsin, USA - 1anoA | ecosystem: Environmental > Aquatic > Freshwater > Lake > Hypolimnion/Profundal zone | place: USA: Wisconsin...
GACGTGGTCGGGCACGCCGGGGAAGCCCACGGCGCCCAGGAAGATCGCGTCGAACGGGCGCAGCTGCTCGATCCCGTCCGCCGGCATCATGCTGCCATGCCTGGCGTAGTATTCGCACGACCAGTCGAAGTGCCGCCAATCGATCGAAAAGCCGTATTTTCCGGCGGCCGCGTCCAGGACCCGGATCCCCTCGACCATCACTTCCTTGCCGATCCCGTCGCCGGGAATCGCGGCAATGCTCAGCTTGCTCGACATTCGTCCCCCTGAACCGCTGTTTGTGGGCAGATCCCATCTGTGCGTTGATTCAAAGGTAGACTTTCCCGAAAGCAGGCGTTGCCGAAGTCAGTACGGCCCGCAGCAGAAAATCGCTTTTCGCCGCCGGGACGGAGAACTCAATGCCGCTGGCCTCCGCTGAGTCAGCCTACAAAAACCGCTCGGGATCAAAATCTTGTTCCTGGCGAAGCACGGTCACCACCCGAAGCACGTCGCCCTCCACCTGGTACACCACACGGAATGGGCGGGCGGTCAGGATTTCCCGATAGGTCCGCCCAAGCTCCGACACGCAGGGTGCCATTTCCGGGAACTCGGCGGCATGGCCAACGGCGTCAATCACGCGCCGCCACAAGCGCTTCGCCGCCTCAGGGTTTTCCGCTTCGATATAGCGGAGCAGGCGATCCAAGGATTCTTCAGCCAACCGCGACCAGTGAATCCTCAGCCCATCTACCCCCATCGCTTCGCCATCCTCTCCACCACTTCCTCGTGGGTGCTGGAACGGCCTTCCCGGAAGTCCCTTTCGCCTTCGGCGATAGACTCCAGCAACTCCAGACGCTTGAGCATCCCGCGATAGGTCCCCACATCCAGCATGACTGCGGCCTCGCGCCCCCGTTCCGTGATCAGGACCGGGATCCGATCCGACCGCAGCTGGGCAATGATCTCCACCGCATGGCGCTTGATGTCAGTTACTGGCTTCAGGGACGGGAGCAAGGCGCACCTCAGCTTCAAAGTGGCACTTTTGTGGTCTTGGCGCAACCACAAATTGCGCACATCCCGGGTGGGGTACCGAAGCCGTTATCAAGATCCACCAAGGCCACCCCTCTCTGGAAGGCGGATATCGCGAACCGGCCGGGTCCGGTCCAGACGTTCCTGGATCTGTGGACCCCACAGGCCCGCCGGGGGCTGACGCCGCCACCGCTCCCGCGCGGTCAGGCCCCGGCCGCCGGCTGGGGATCGGCCTCGTGGACCATGTCCTGCAGCCGGCTGCCCGGCGGCACCAGCGGGTAGACGCCGGCTTCCGGATCCACCACGAATTCGATCAGCACCGGTTCCGGGCAGGCCCGGGCCTGGTCGATGGCTTCGATCGACTCGCCCAGGCTCATGGCGCGCATGCCCTTCATGCCGTAGGCCTCGGCCAGCAGCACGAAGTCGGGATTGGCCATGGCCACCGCCGAGCGCCGGTCCTGGTAGAAGTGGGTCTGCAGCTGCCGGACCATGCCCAGGGTGCCGTTGTTGATCACCGCCACGTTGATCTTCAGCCCTTCCTGGACCAGGGTCATGAACTCCTGCGAGTTCATCTGGATGCCGCCGTCGCCGGCCACCACCCATACCTCGGCCTCGGGCCGGGCCAGCTTGGCGCCGATCGCCGCCGGCAGGGCGAAGCCCATGGTGCCCAGGCCGCCGGAGGTGATCAGGGTGCGGGGCTGGGCGTGACGCATGACCTGGGCCTCCCACATCTGGTGCTGGCCCACGTCGGTCACCCAGACCGCGTCCGGGGCGGCCCGGTACAGGGCGCGCAGCACTTCGATCGGGCCCATGCCGGCGCCGGTGGTGACCGGCGGCCAGGGCTCGGCCTCCAGGTCGCTGTGCGGGCCCTTCAGTTCCTCCAGCCGCTCCAGCCAGGGCGCCGATGGGCCGGCGGCGAGGTCCGGCAGCATCCGTTCCAGCACGTTGCGCAGATCCCCCTGCAGGGCCAGGTCCACCTGGATGATCTTGCCCACCTCGGCCCGGTCGATCTCCACGTGGATCTTCTTGGCGTGCGGGGCGAAGGTGGCCGGGTCGCCGGTGACCCGGTCGTCGAAGCGCATGCCGAAGGCCAGGATCAGATCGGCCTCCTGGATGGCCAGGTTGGTCCAGGGCGAACCGTGCATGCCCATGAAGCCGAGGAACAGCGGGTGGCCCGCGGGGAAGCCGCCCAGTCCCAGGAGGGTGGTGGCCACCGGGAGCTGCGCCTTCTCGGCGAAGCTCAGCAGGGCGGCGCTGGCGCCGGACAGGATGACGCCGTGCCCGGCCAGGATGACCGGCCGGTGGCTGGCCTGGATCATGGCCAGGGCCTGGTCCAGCTGCGCCTTGGGCACTTCCGGCGGCAGGTGGCGCAGGTGCCGGGTGGGCGCGGCCGCCTCCCAGTCCAGCTCGGCGAGGGCCAGCTGGGCGTCCTTGGTGATGTCCACCAGCACCGGGCCGGGCCGGCCGCTCTTGGCCAGGGCGAAGGCTTCGCGGATGGTGGCGGCGATCTGCTCCGGGCGCTGGATCAGGTAGTTGTGCTTGGTGATGGGCAGGGTGACGCCGGTGACGTCCACTTCCTGGAACGCGTCGGAACCGAGCAGGCCGGAGGACACCTGGCCGGTGATGGCCACCAGCGGCACCGAATCCATCATGGCCGTGGCCAGCCCGGTCACCAGGTTGGTGGCGCCGGGGCCGGAGGTGACTAGGGCCACGCCCACCCGGCCCGAAGCCCGGGCGTAGCCGTCGGCCATGTGCGCCGCGCCCTGCTCGTGCCGGGCCAGCACGTGGCGCACGGACGAGTGGGCCATGGCGTGGTAGGCGGGCAGGATGGCCCCGCCGGGGTAGCCGAAGATGACTTCCACGCCTTCGCGCTGAAGGCATTCCCAGAGAATGGTCGCGCCGGTCTGTTGCAAGGTGGGTTCCGATCGGAAAGTCCAGGCGGCCGGGTGGCGGACCGTGGAGAGTGGGGGGTGCGGGCATCAGCAAAAAGCCCCGCGACCTTGGGGGTGCGGGGCGGCGGGTGATCCTGGTCGTAAACCTAAGTCGCCCCCGTCCCGAAGGAAAGGCCTACCAGTACCAGCAGGGCGGAACCGGCGAGCAGGGACGCAAGCCCGGCCGGGCCGGCGAGGCCGGCGGTGCGAGCGGGGGTCCGGGGGAAGATCGACATGCCCAAGTTGTATGGATTCCCGCGCCTGAAGTCAATGGATAAGGTCCAGGATTAGCAATCCGCATAGACCTATTCGCCGGGAGTGGCCAAGCCGAAGCCCGCCGCCACTGCCTTTCCCTGATCGCATCGTACCGGCCCGGTTTTTGGCATTTTCTGCCGTTTCGTCAAAAGCCTTCAGTGAATAATTCTCATTCAAAATTTTATACTTTCCTATCATCTGATTTCTTGAACACCCACATCTGGACGAGCCGGCTGGCTGACCTGGAGCCAGCCCCAACACATGATTGGTGATGATCTTTCCCGTCCCGGGAGACAACTGGTTTTCTGCCTGAAGGAGTGCGACTGGACATGTTACTTCAAACGCTAGTCACCGGTCTGGCCATCGGGGGCATCTACGCCCTCATGGCGGTGGGTTATTCCCTGGTGTTCAGCATCATGGGCTTCAGCAACTGGGCCTATGGCACCATAATAATGTATGGATCATACATCGGTTACTACAGCCTGACCAAGTTCGGCTGTCCGTTCTGGCTGGCCCTGATCCTCTCCATGTTCGGCGGCGCCGCCATCTGCGTGATGAACGAGCGGATCGCCTACGCCCCCCTGCGCAAACGCAAGGCCCCTTCCCTGTTCCTGATGATCAGCGCCATGGGCACCGCCATCTTCCTGGAGAACATGGTCTACGTCATGATCGGCGCCCACTACTACTCGTTCCCGGACGTCTTCCAGAACCAGGTGTTCGACTTCATGGGCGCCTCCATCGGCATCCTCGACCTGTTCGCCATCGTCTTCTCGTTCACCGCCATCTACGCCCTGAACTACTTCATCAACCACACCCGCCTGGGCATCGGCATCCGGGCGGTGTCCTACGACAACACCGTGGCCCAGATCAACGGCGTCAACCTGAGCTGGACCATCGGCCTGGTGTTCGTCCTCTCCGGCTTCCTGGCCGGCATCTCCGGCACCTTCTTCGGCATGAAGTACATGGTCTACCCGACCATGGGCAACATCACCAACAAGGCCTTCATCGCCGCCGTGATCGGCGGACTGGGCAGCCTGCCGGGGGCGGTCATCGGCGGAGTCATCCTCGGCGTCCTGGAGTCCCTGGTCAGCGTCTACGTCTCCAGCACCTACCGGGACGTGTTCAGCTTCTCCTTCCTGATCGTGCTGCTGATCTTCCTGCCGCTGGGGCTCATGGGCAAGAACCTCGAAGAGAAAGTCTGAGGAGCAGAACATCATGTGGTTTTATATCCAAGGCATTCTCGTCCTGGCCATGATCAACATCATCGCCGTACTGGGCGTGACCGTGTTCACCGGGTTCACCGGGCTGTTCTCCCTGGGGCACGCGGCGTTCATCGCCGCCGGCGCCTACACCGCGGCCATCCTCACCCACTTCTACGGCGTCAATTTCTACCTGGCCCTGGCCGCCGGCGGCATGATGGCCGGGCTGCTCAGCCTGGTGATCGGGATCCCGACCCTGCGGGCCAAGCTGCGCAGCGACTACTTCGCCATCGCCACCCTGGGCTTCGGGGAAGCCTTCAAGATGATCCTGGAGAACATGGACATCACCCAGGGCGCCCGCGGGCTGCCGGGCATCACCACCTACGCCAACATCTGGAACGTCGGCATCATCACCGTGCTGGCGATCGCGGTCACCGCCCACTTCGTCTTCTCCAAGTACGGGCGCATGGCCGTGGCGGCGCGGGAAGACTACATGGCCGCCGAGATGATGGGCATCAACCTGTTCCAGGTGCAGCTGCGCTCGCTGTTCTTCAGCGCCGTGCTGGCGGGCATCGCCGGCGGGCTGTTCGCCCACTACCTCGGCTTCATCCAGCCGAGCCTGTTCACCGGCTCCCAGTCCTCCATGCTGGTGATCGCGGTGGTGACCGGCGGCATGGGCAGCATCAGCGGGCCGATCCTGGCCGCGCTGCTGTTCGCCACCATCCCCGAGGCCCTGCGCCTGGCCAACATGTGGCGCATGGTCACCTATGGGGCGGTCCTGGTGGCGATCATGGTGCTCCGGCCCCAGGGCATCCTCGGCTACAAGGAGATCACCTTCAGAGGCATGGCCGGCCTGTTCCGCCGCGGCAAGGCCAAGCCCGCCGCGGCATCGAAAGGGGCGCTGTCCTGATGGCCAACATCCTGGAAACCAAGAACCTGACCAAGCTGTTCGGCGGCATCGTCGCCTGCAACGACCTCTCCTTCAACGTCGAGGAAGGCAAGATCAAGGGCCTGATCGGCCCCAACGGCGCCGGCAAGACCACGATCTTCAACCTGGTGACCGGCGTCTACAAGCCGACCGGGGGCGAGATCTTCTTCCAGGGCAAGCAGATCGGCGGGCAGCAGCCCGACCGGGTGGTCAAGCAGGGGATCACCCGCACCTTCCAGAACATCCGGCTGTTCAAGAACCTCTCCCTGCTGGAGAACATCGTCATCGCCCTGGATCTCAAGCACACCGACTACCACATCTTCGGCGCGCTGGTGCGCGGCCTGGGGGTGCGCCGGAAGGAGAAGGACCTGCGCCGGCAGGCGCTGGAGTACCTGGACATCGTCGGACTCGCGGACCGGCCCCAGGACCGGGCCGACAGCCTGCCCTACGGCCTGCAGCGGAAACTCGAGATCGCCCGGGCCCTGGCCCTGGAGCCGAGGCTGCTGCTGCTGGACGAGCCCGCGGCCGGCATGAATCCCGAGGAGTCCCTCGGTCTCGCCCAGCTGGTGCGCAAGGTGAAGGAGCAGTTCGACCTCACCGTCCTGCTGATCGAGCACCACATGGACGTGGTCATGGAGCTTTGCGACCACATCGTGGTCATGAACTTCGGCGAAAAACTGGCGGAAGGCACCCCGGAAGAGATCCAGAACCATCCGGCCGTCCTGGAAGCCTACTTGGGTGAGGACTACCAACGTGCTTAAGATCAAGGACCTCAATGTGTTCTACGGGCAGATCCACGCGCTGCGGGACCTTTCCCTCGATGTCCAGAAGGGCCACATCGTCTCCATGGTGGGCGCCAACGGCGCCGGCAAGTCCACCCTGATGATGACCATCGCCAGGATCCTCAAGGCCCGGAGCGGCACCATCACGGTCGACGGCAAGCCGCTGCGCAACGAGGCCAGCCAGGTGCTGGCCCAGGGCATCGGCCTGGTGCCCGAGCGCCGGCGGCTCTACGCCAACCTCACGGTCAAGGAGAACCTGATCATGGGGGCCTACCTGCGCCGGGACAAGCACGGCGTGGCCGAGGACATGGAGAAGATGCTCGACCTGTTCCCGATCATGCGCACCCGGATCAAGCAGTACGCCGGGACCCTCTCCGGCGGCGAGCAGCAGATGGTGGCCATCGCCCGGGGCCTCATGGGCCGGCCCAAGATCCTGATGCTCGACGAGCCCTCCCTGGGCCTGGCGCCGCTGATGATCCAGCTGGTGTTCAACACCATCCTGCAGGTCCGGGAGCAGGGCACGACCATCTTCATGACCGAGCAGAACGCCTTCAAGGCGCTGGCCATCTCCGACTACGCCTATGTGATCGAGACCGGCCGGAGCATCCTCTCCGGCCCCGGGCAGGACCTGCTGCGCGATCCCATGGTCAAGCAAGCCTACCTGGGCGTCCGCCACTGACCCGCCCAGCCGTTGCCACCGCCGACAGAAAGGGGGCTCCCGGCCGAACCGACCCATCCGACCCGTCCACCGCGTGCCACACCCCGCAACCCCACCCCCCTCCCAAGGAGAGAAACATGAAGAAGGCTTTAAGTCTGGCGATCATCCCCCTGCTCGCGCTCGCCGCCAACGCCAGCCGGGCCGCCGAGCCGATCAAGATCGGCCAGGTCGTGACCCTCACCGGCAGCAACGCGCCCTGGGGCATCCCCGAGAACAACGCCCTGAAGACCGAAGTGGCCAAGATCAACGCCAACGGCGGCATCCTCGGCCGGCAGGTGCAGCTGATCGCCTATGACTACAAGGGCGACCAGCTGGAAGCGGTCAACGTCACCAAGCGCATGATCGGCGACGGCGTGGTCGCGATCATCGGCGCCGGTTCCAGCGGAGCCAGCATCGCCATGACCGCCGTGACCGAGGCCGCCGGGATCCCCATGATGGCCACCTCCGCCACCAACCCGAAGGTCACCTTCAACTACGACACCAGGAAGCCGATCCACACCGCGTTCCGGGCCTGCTTCATCGATCCCTTCCAGGGCTCGGTGGCGGCCAAGTTCATCACCTCCGACCTGAAGCTCAAGAAGGGCGCCATCATTTTCGATGTGGGCTCGGACTACTCCCAGGGGCTGGACCAGTACTTCAAGGAAGCCTTCGGCAAGTTCGGCGGCACCGTCGTAGCCCGGGAAGGCTACCGTTCGGGCGAGATGGACTTCCGCGCCATCCTCGGCAAGATCAAGACCACCAACCCTGAGTTCATCTACCTGCCCACCGACATGACCCAGGCGGCCATGGTCATGAAGCAGGCCCGCGGCCTGGGCATCAAGGCCGTGTTCGTCAGCGACGACAGCTGCGACACCCCCGACCTGATGCCGCTGGCTGGTCCCGCCGCCGAAGGCTGCTACTTCACCAACCTGACCAGCCTGGAAGACCCCACCATCAAGACCTGGATCGCCGACTACAAGAAGCAGTACGGCGCCGAGCCGATCCTGCCCAACTGCGTCATGGCCGTGGACGCCATGCGCGCCTTCACCTGGGCCATCACCACCGCCAAGAGCACCGAGCCGGCCAAGATCATCGCCCAGCTGGAAAAGATGAAGAACGTCCCCGTGCTGACCGGCAACCTGAGCATCGACGCCGGCACCCACAACCCGATCAACAAGCCCTGCGTCGTCGAGACCGTCAAGAACAACCAGATCAAGTACCTGAAGCGCTTCACCAACGTCGACTAGCCCGACCCGGCGCCCCATGGGCCGCGGGCGCTAGCCCATGGCCCATGGGACCCCTCCACCCCGCCCCACCCGGCTCCGAAAACCAAGCTCAGCATCCCCTCACGGCCCGGCCGTATTGAAACCGCAAGCACCCGAAAGGAACACCATGAAAAAAGGCTTGATGACCACCCTGACCCACATGGGGTCGAAGATCGAGATGCCCGGCACCTCCATGCCCAAGGTGGCGCCGCTGTACATGAATGCGGCCTACTGCTTCGACGACGCGGAAACCCTGGCGGCGGTGGGCGCCGGCGAAAAGGACGGCTACCTCTACGGGCGCACCAGCAACCCGACCAACGACTGCCTGCGGGAGATCCTGACGGCCATCGACGAAGGCGCCGATGCCCAGGTCTACAGCTCCGGCATGGGCGCCATCTCCATGGCGGTCATGTCCAACATCAAGGCCGGCGACCACATCATCGCCAACAAGGTCATCTTCGGCACCAGCTTCAAGTTCTTCCGGGCCGAGCTGCGGGACAAGTTCGGGGTCGAGATCAGCTTCGTCGACTTCGCCAACGACGACATCGAGAAGTATTTCAAGCCCAACACCAAGATCGTATACATGGAGACCATCGCCAACCCGACCATCGACGTGCTGGATATCCGCAAGGTGGCCGCCAGCGCCCACGCCCACGACTGCCTGCTGATCGTCGACAACACCTTCGCCACCCCGGCAGTATGCCGGCCCCTCACCCTCGGGGCCGACATGGTGGTCTACAGCGCCACCAAGTTCATGTGCGGGCACAGCGATATCCTCGCCGGCGTGATCGTCGCCAACAAGAAATCGCTCATCGACCACATCACCGATGTGGGCCACTCCTACGGCCCGATCATGAGCCCCTTCGACGCCTGGCTGCTGATCCGCAGCCTGCGCACCCTGGAGATCCGGATCAATCAGCACAGCCGCAACGCCATGCAGGCCGCCGAATACTTCCAGGGCCACAAGCAGGTGGCGCACACCCTCTACCCCGGCCTGGCCTCGTCGCCGGCGCACCGGGTGGCCAGCGAGATCTTCAGCCGCGGCCTCTACGGCGGGATGCTGAGCATCGATCTGGGCAGCGAACAGAACGTCAACGACGTGATCCGCAACTTCAAGATGATCAAGCTGGTCCCCAGCCTGGGCGCCTTCACCACCACGGTGAGCGACACCAAGACCTCGCACGGCGCCATGACCAAGGCCGAGCGCGACGCCTCCGGCCTTTCCGACGGTCTGCTGCGGGTCTCCATCGGCCTGGAGAACGTCGAGGACATCATCGAAGACTTCGAGCAGTCCCTGCGCAAGGTGGCCCGATGAGCGAACCCAAGTACACCCGGGAAACCGGCATCCTGCACCAGGGCGCCTACCTCCAGGGCCGCCGGGACACCCCCGAGACCGCCCCCATCTACCTCACCACCGCCTTCAACGTGGACGACCTGGACGACCTGGAAGCCACCTACGCGGTCAAGGGCTACACCTACCAGCGGACCCGCAACCCGAACCGCACCGCCCTGGCCGAGCTCATGACCTACCTGGAGCATGGCGAGCGCTCGCTCATCTTCAGCTCGGGCATGGCCGCCATCTCCACCGTCCTGCTGTCCATGCTGGGCAGCGGCGACCACCTGCTGGCCGACAGCACCCTCTACGGCGAAAGCATCACCCTGTTCAACCAGATGTTCCCGCACTACGGCATCGAAGTGACCCTGGTCGATTTCACCGACCTCGGCGCCATCCAGGCTGGGCTCCGGCCCAACACCAGGGTGCTCTACACCGAGACCATCTCCAACCCGATGATCACCCTCATCGACATCGAGGCGGTCGCCGCCATCGCCCACCGGAAGAAGGCCATGCTGGTGGTGGACAACACCTTCACCACCTCGGTGAGCATGCAGCCGCTCGCCCTGGGCGCCGACGTCAGCATCAACAGCCTGACCAAGTTCGCCAACGGCCACAGCGACGCCGTGGCCGGCTCCGCCACCGGCTGCGAAGCGGTCATGCAAAAGGCCTACGAGCTGCAGGTGCTGCTGGGCACCACCGTCGACCCGTTCACCGCCTGGCTGTGCCAGCGGGGCATCCGGACCATGGACCTGCGGGTCGAGAAGCAGATGGACAACGCCGCCAAGCTGGCCGTGGCGCTGGAAGCCAACCCCTGCGTGCTGCGGGTGCACCACCCCAGCCTGGCCAGCCACCCCCAGCACGAACTGGCCAGGCGCATTCTCAAGCGCGGCTTCGGCGGCATGCTCAGCTTCGTGATGCCCGACGACCGCAAGCTGATCAACGCATTCATGCAGAAGCTCAACCTGGCCCACTACGCCATGACCCTGGGCGGCTACCGCACCACCCTGTCCCACCCGGTGCTGTCCTCGCACCACGGCGTGCCCGAGGCGGACCGCCTGAAGATGGGCATCACCTTCGGGCTGATGCGGGTCTCGGTCGGCATCGAGAACCCCGACGACCTGATCGCCGACTTCAACCAGGCCCTGGAGGTTTTCAAGTAGCATGCGCATCACGGTCAAGCTGTTCGCATCGTTCCGGACCGGGCGCTTCCAGGAGAAGGTCCTGGACGTCCGCGGGGGGGCCAGGGCCGGCGAAGTCGTCGCCGAGCTCGGCCTGCCCGCCCCGGGGATCGTCCTGGTGAACGAGCGCCATGCCGGGCTGGACGACGTGCTGCGCGAAGGCGATGCGGTCCAACTGTTCCCACCGGTCGGCGGAGGCTGATATGCACCAGGCTGAACCCGTCCCGTTCAACCCGGAAGCGGTGACCTTCGTCCGCTGCACGATCGATCTGGCGGACTGGACCGCCCGGCTGGAGACGGTCCGCTGCCGGACCGTCGAGGACGTGCTGGGCGGCATCGGCCGCTCCCTGCAGCTCCTGGCCGGACGCACCATCACTGACGCCTACTGTCCCGAGAACCCGCTGATCGTCAACACCGGCCTGCTGACCGGCACGGCGGTCATGACCGGGCTGCGGACCTACTTCTCCGGCTACAGCCCGCTGAAGCACTCGGACCTGGGCCTGCCCGCGGCCATGTGGGCCGCGGGCAGCGACAAGTTCGGCGCCCGGCTGAAATGGGCCGGGATCGACGACGTGGTGTTCGAGCACCGCTCCGCGACCCCGGTCTGCGTGGTGTTCAGCCAGGGCGAGCACGGCCCCGCGGTCGCGTTCGAGCCGGCCGGGCACCTGCTCGGGCTCGACACCCACCGGAAGATCATGGCCCTGCACCGGGACCATCCGGACGGCCACTTCGCGGTGATCGGCCCCGGCGGCGAACACTACGACTCGGTGTACATGGGCGCGGTGGCGCTGAGCACCGAGAACCAGCTGAAATCCGGCGAGGACAAGTGCCGCTTCGCCGGCCGCGGCGGCATGGGCAGCCTCATGGGCTACAAGAATCTCATCGGACTGGTGGCCACCGGCGCGGACCGGATGCCGGCCATCACCCCGGCCATGCGCGAGGTGAACCGGGACCTGGTCAAGCCCAAGGCCGGCGGATCGACCCGCTACCAGCCGGTCCGCCAGGGCGGGGGCGGCGGCACCTGGGCCAACCTGGAGGTCATGCAGGCCTTCTGCGCGGCGCCGGAGAACAACTTCAGGCCCACGGGCCACGCCGAGGTGGAGCGCATGTTCCGGTCGAACGTGGAGCGGGACCTGGAGATCCGCTCGGAAGCCTGCTACCGGTGCGGCATCCGCTGCCACAACAACGTGTTCGCCCGGGACCCGGACGGCGGCAAGGCCTTCATCGCCAAATTCGACTACGAGCCGCTCAACCTCCTGGGCAGCAACCTCGGCATCCACGACGGCCGCCAGACCGCCCTTCTGGTCAAGCTGGCCGACAACCTGGGCCTGGACGCCATCTCCGTGGCCGTCACGGTCGCCTACGTGCTGGACTACAACCAGCGGCACCCGGACCGGCCCCTGTTCAACGGCGCCAGCTTCGGCCAGTACGATGGGATCCGCGAACTGATCGTGATGACCGGCGAAGGCAGGCTGCCAGGGATCGGCCGGGGCGTGAAGCGGCTGTCCCGCGGCCTGGGCGAGACCGGCTACGCCATGCACGTCAAGGGGCTGGAGCTGCCCGCGTTCCTGCCCGAGACCAACCCGGGCTACCTGTTCGCCATCGCCGGCGGGCACATGTCCATGCAGACCCAGATGCTGCTGGCGAAGGAAGGCAAGACCACGCTCGGGCAGTGGACCGAGGTGATCACCCGGCTCGGGCTCCTGCAGGTGGGTTTCGACGCCATCGGTCTGTGCAAGTTCACCGGCATCTGGATCAACAGCGAGGTGATCGCCCGCGCGGTGGGCGCCGCCACCGGCCTGGAGATCGGCGCCGAGGCCCTGGAGCAGGCGGTCCGCAGGATCTACCTGCGCGGCTTGGCCCTGGAATGGCGGCAGGGCTACACTGACGCGGAATACACGCTGCCGGCCCAGGTCTTCGAGAACCCCAACCCCGCCATCCGGTTGCCCGCCTTCGTCACCCTGGACTTCGTCCGGGCCCTCAAACAGCGCGTATGGGAGGCCTTCGGGCCGGAACTGGAAGCCCTCGCCCTGCCCTGCCCCCCCAAGGAACCAGCATGCTGACTGCTGATAGGAGTTCGAAATGGAGCTAACGGAATTCAAGGTACTGTCCTTCGATTGCTACGGAACCCTGATCGACTGGGAGAAGGGCATCGGCGAAGCGCTCAAGCCGCTGGTGGCGCGGACCGGCAAATCGTTCACCCGCGACCAGGTGCTCGAGGCCCATGCCCGGCAGGAGGCGGCCCAGGAGGCCGAAACCCCCGACAAGCCGTATTCGGAGCTGCTCACCCTGGTCCACGACCGGATCGCCCGGGAGTGGGGCGTCCAGCCGCGCGCCGAGGAGGCCCTGGCCTATGGCCGCTCGGTCAAGGACTGGCCGGCCTTCGTGGATTCCGCCGCGGCCCTCCAGTACCTCAAGAAATTCTACAAGCTGGTGATCCTGTCCAACGTCGACCGGGAGAGCTTCAAGGCCAGCCGGGCCCGGCTGCAGGTGGAGTTCGACTACGTGTTCACCGCCCAGGACATCGGTTCCTACAAGCCGGACCTGCGCAATTTCGACTACATGATCCGCGAGCTGGCCAAGGACGGGATCCAGAAGCACGAGATCCTGCACACCGCCGAAAGCCTGTTCCACGATCACCTGCCCGCCAACAAGGTGGGCCTGGCATCGGCCTGGATCCACCGCCGGTCCGGCAAGAAGGGCACCGGCGCCACCCATCCGCCCGAACACATGCCCGACTACGATTTCCGCTTCACGAGCATGGCCGAGATGGCCAAGGCCCACCAGGACTCGCTCCGGACCAGCTAGTCACGCATGCCTGAACCTTTCTGGATATTCAAATGAGATGAAATCGGGTTTGGCTTTTCTCGGCGAGCCTCGGCTGCCTCGGCGTCCTCGGCGATAGGCCTTTTCCAGGGTCTGGTTGTGCCTGTCGTCAATGCGCCGAAGCACCAGTCAAAAGGCCTATCGGTGGAGTAGGGGAGGAGTTGCCCCCTCCCCCCTCGTGGAACCGGACGTGCAGATTTCCCGCATCCGGCTCGCCCATGAACTCTTTCACCGCAAG
>Ga0316217_10005188_pt1 | contig 13632 bp, 8 predicted proteins | sample 1anoAmetaG_FD_203633 | JGI IMG/M metagenome (GOLD analysis project Ga0316217, IMG submission 203633) | Freshwater microbial communities from Trout Bog Lake, Wisconsin, USA - 1anoA | ecosystem: Environmental > Aquatic > Freshwater > Lake > Hypolimnion/Profundal zone | place: USA: Wisconsin...
CAAAGTGCCTGCTACTGTCCAACTAACATCCGCCGACGGAACCTTTATTGAAATCGCGCCATGGACCGGCTGTATCAAACCTTCTCTGCCGAAATCGGGCTGATTATGAACCTACCCAACGCCATTGAAAAGCTCCGGAACGTCGTCTGCCGCCATGCAGATTGCCTGTACCGGAGCGCCAACGGCGCTTTTGACAATCGTTCGCAGTTGAAGCTGCGGGCTTTTGTCAAAGCGTCCTTGTGGGACGGGGAAAGCTCGAGCCACGGTCATAACGCAGCACGACGACGAAGACGATTTGGTTGCGGCCTCAGCCGCGCTGTGTTCTTTTGTGGCAATTCAATCTCGGAAGTCGGGTTGAAATTGGTCCGCCCTTTCACGGCTGGGATTTTCTTGGGGTCGCGTGACCCAGGGTGTTGCCCTGGGCTGGCATGTTTAGCGTCTTCAGCGCGCTGAGGCCCCATAAAATGGCTTGTTCACTGCATCTTTCACAGATCCCCAGTCTCCCGCCAGTCCGAAACGAACCCAGATTTCAGGAGCCGGCTCAAACCCAACCGGCTCGATCCAATTGTCGTATCGAAATCCGCCGCATTATTTATTTCAGTTTTGGAATCGAAAGTGCTATCATGAAGTCAAATCAAGCGATCAAACTGTGGATTGAGACCAAGCAATTGAATAATCATGCGCATTAAGAGCCTTTTTGCAACTTTTTTGACCGGGCTGGCATTGTTCAGCGCGCTGGACAGCGCCGCCAGCTTTGGCGCTGATTGGAAAATTTTACCCGGCCATGTGCCGGTGGACCTGTCTAAAGTGCAGGTTGCCGGACGGGTGATGCCGACGAATCGGCTGCGGCTGGCCATCGGGGTGCCGTTGCGCGATGTCGCGGGATTGGACGATTTTTTGGCGCAGCTTCAAGACCCCGCCAGCGCGAATTTCCGCAAATATCTAACGCCGGAGGAGTTTACCGCCCGCTTCGGTCCCACGGAACAGGATTACGAGGCGGTAAAGCAGTTTGCGCTGACGAACGGCCTGAGCATCCAAAAGACCTATGGCAACCGGCTGGTGCTGGATGTGACCGGACCAGCTTCCGCAGTGGAACAGGCGCTGCATATCACCTTGCGCACGTATCAGCATCCGACCGAGGCGCGGCAGTTTTTTGCGCCGGATTCGGAACCGACCGTCGCGGCGGACTTGGCGGTGGTGGATATCCAAGGCTTGAGCGATTTCTCCAAGCCGCATCCCAAATTCAAGCGAATGGCCCGGGCAAAGGCCGGATTTAAGGACGGGTCGGCTCCGGACGGGTCGGGCGGTTATTTCGGCGATGATTTTCGCAACGCTTATGTGCCAGGAACCAGTTTGACCGGCGCGGGGCAGACGGTGGGCTTGTTGGAATACGACGGCTACTATGCGAGCGATATTGCCGCTTACGCCTCGGATGCGGGCGGTGGGCGGAGCAGCATTGACGTGGAGAATGTGTATGTGGACGACTACGACGGCTCCGTGCAGAGTCAAGGCGGCGATTCCGAAGTGTCGCTGGACATTGAGATGGCGATGGCTATTGCGCCTGGGCTGGCCCAGATTCTGGTATTTGAAACCGCAAACGGCAATCCGCAGAACGACCTGCTCAATGCCATGGCATCGTCTAATTCGGTGGCCTGCCTTTCCTGTAGTTGGGGATGGAGCGGTCCCAGCACGACGACGGACACCATTTTCAAGTTGATGGCTGCGCAGGGTCAGTCATTTTTCAATGCCTCGGGCGACAGCGACGCCTTCACGGTGGGCGCGAACTCTGTGAACGGCGTTGACAATACCAATTTATATAACGGGCCGTCCAGCTCGCCTTACATTACCCAAGTGGGCGGCACGACCCTGACCATGAGTGGCACAGGCGCGTCTTATGCTTCAGAAGCGGTCTGGAATTGGGGGTTGACGCAGGGTGCCTACGCTGGCAGCAGCGGTGGCGTGAGTTCCTATTACTCGATTCCGAGCTGGCAGGCGGGCATCAGCATGACCTCCAACCGGGGCTCCACCACCCAGCGCAATATTCCGGATGTGGCGCTGACGGCGGACAATGTTTGTGTCTACGATGGGGGTAATGACGGTAATCCTGCTGACAATTTGGGCGGCACCAGTTGCGCGGCGCCGTTGTGGGCTGGTTTCATGGCGCTGGTCAACCAGCAGGCGGCCAACCTTGGTCAAGCGCCGGCCGGCTTCATCAATCCTGCGATTTATGCCATCGGCAAAGGGCAGGCCGCCAGCAATGCTTATGCCGCCTGCTTTCACGACACCACCGCGGGAAATAATTATTGGTCAAGCAGCACTTCCCTATATCCTGCGGTTGCGGGCTACGATCTCTGCACTGGCTGGGGTACGCCGAAGGGCACAAACTTGATTGCCGCCCTTGCTTCTCCACTTGGCAACCTTGCCGTTTCACCCCAAATCCTCTTGCCTTTCAGCGGTATTGCCGGCGGACTTTTCGCGCCGAGTTTGTTGGCGTTTCAGTTGACTAATTTTTCCGCGACCGCAACCAAATGGTCATTAGTTAACACCTCGGCTTGGATCCATCTGGCGATTAGCAATGGCACGCTGGCGGGGTATTCGTCTGCCACTTTGGGGGTGAGCGTCACGACTGCGGCCAACTCCTTGAAAGTGGGCACTTATTCAGCTTCCCTGACCGTGAGCAATCAAACCCAGAAGTTGCGTCAGGCGCTTGCGCTCACGCTTCAGGTGAATCCGGCGCTGTCCGTGTCGCCGCTCCAGGGATTCACTGCGGTCGGACCGGCCGGTGGCTCCTTCACGCCGAACTCGCAAAGTTTCCTCCTCTCGAATGCGAGCGCCAGCACGCAGAATTGGAAACTCATCAGGACCAACGCTTGGATGTCCGTTTCGGCCACCAACGGCGTCTTGGCGGCAGGAGGACAAACTAACATCTTTGTGAGCCTGACCACTGCGGCCAACGCCTTAAAGGTGGGAACCTATGCGGCTTCCCTGGCCTTGAGCAACCAAACGCAAAAGGTGAATCAGGAGCTTGCGTTCGCGCTGCTAGTGGCACCGGCGCTGTCGTTGTCGCCCACCCAGGGGTTCACCGCGGCTGGTCCGGTCGGCGGCGCATTCGCGCCCAGCTCGCAAAGTTTTGTCCTCGCCAATGCGAGCGGTGGCGCGCAGAATTGGAAACTCATCAGCACCAACGCTTGGATGTCCGTTTCGGCCACCAATGGCGTCTTGGCGGCGGGCGGACAAACTAATATCGTGGTGAGCCTCACCACTGCGGCCAACGCCTTGAAGGTGGGAACCTATGCGGCTTCCCTGGCCTTGAGCAACCAAACGCAAAAGGTGAATCAGGAGCTTGCCTTCGCGCTCCAAGTGGCACCGGCGCTATCGTTGTCGCCCACCCAGGGGTTCACCGCGGTTGGTCCGGTCGGCGGCGCCTTCGCGCCCAACTCGCAAAGTTTTGTCCTCGCCAATGTGGGCGGTGGCGCGCAGAGTTGGAAGGTGATCAACCCGGCCGCATGGCTGTCTGTTTCCGCCACTAATGGCTCCGTGGCGGCGGGGCGTCAAACCAATGTGACGGTGAGCTTGTCGTCCGTGGCAAAAACCCTCAAGGCCGCGGTGTACAGTGCCAATCTTACTTTTACCAATGCCTCTGGATTGATCGCGGTGGTGCCCTTCACTCTGTCCGTGGGGCAGCCCTTGGTGGCCAACGGCGGCTTTGAAACCGGTAATTTCACCAATTGGACTCAATCGGGCAACCTCGATTACACCACTGTGATTCGGGGCAATTCGTCCTATATCCACAGCGGTTCGTATGCCGCGGCATTGGGGCCGTCGGGCTCGCCGGGGTATTTGTCGCAAACGCTGACGACGGTATCCGGGCAGGCTTATGCGCTCTCACTCTGGCTGCGCAATCCCACCGGCAGCACGCCCAATTGGTTTCAGGTGCAGTGGAATGGCACGACCTTGTTTGACCAGCAGGACCTCACCGCCACGGGCTGGACCAATTTGCAATTCGTCGTCTCCGCGACCAGTTCCAGCTCCGTGCTGCAACTGGGATTTCAGAATGAGTGGGATTTCTTCGGCTTGGACGACATCAGCCTGAAAGCAACGGGCACCACTTCAGTGAAGGCGCTGGCCGGCAAGGCTGGCGATTTCCGCTTGGTTGGAACCACCCATTCCAACTCGGTCTATCAGGTCCAATTCAAAACAAATTTAACCCAGCCTGACTGGATTAACTTGGGAGAACCCGTCACGGCCAATGCCGGCACGCTGATGCTAACGCATACGAATGCCCTCCAGAGCTCTCCGCAGCGTTTCTATCGCCTGCTGGAGCTGCCTTGAGTGGTTCCGGAACGTCGGCAGCCCGGATATTTCGCAGCGCGGCTGGCGCCGTAACCCAATCGTCCTCGTCGTCGTCCTCGTGCTCGAAAACCGGAAAATTCGGGGACGAGGACGAGAATATTCGCGCAGGCGGCGAACAATTTTATGACCAATAGCACTCGTTCGAGAATTGTCCTGGCAGCATTGGCCGTCATGACCATTTGTTCCGTTGCGCAGGCTGCGCTAAAGACCTTGCCGGGGCATGTGCCAGCGGTGACTTCGTTTATCGCCCCAGTCGGCCGGCTGGCCGCCGACATGCGGCTGGATCTTGCCATTGGTCTGCCGTTGCGCAATCAGGCGGCGCTGAACGCTTTGCAGCGGGAACTCTACGATGCGGCCAGCGCGAATTTTCACCATTACCTCACCCCGGCAGAATTCACCGCGCAATTTGGGCCGACCGAGCAGGAGTATGCCGCCGTCGTTGAGTTCGCGCGGACCAACGGGTTGTCCATCACGCATCGGCATGGCAACCGCGTGCTGCTGGATGTGAACGGCAACGCCTCGGATATTGAACGGGCTTTTCACGTCACCTTGCGCACCTACCGGCATCCGACTGAGGACCGGAACTTTTATGCGCCGGATGCCGAGCCGAAAGTGGCGGCGGAACTGCCGGTCCTGGAGATCAGCGGACTGAACGATTTTGCCAAGCCCAAACCGATGGTGTGCCGGAGGTCGGCCAGTGAACTAGGCGAACCAGCCGCAGGTTCGGGCCCTGGCAATGGATACATCGGCGCGGACTTTCGGAACGCCTATGCGCCGGGCACCGCCCTCAACGGCTTTGGCCAGATGGTGGGCTTGGTTGAATTCAGCGGATATGATCCCAACGACATTTTTGCCTACGAAGCGCAAGCCGGTTTGCCGAATGTGCCTTTGCAAAATGTCCTGCTTGGGGGCTCCATCGGAGATGAAGTGGGCGTCCCTGACGCGGAGATTGAGGTCTGTCTGGACATCGAAATGGCCTTGGCGATGGCCACCAACCTGGCGGCGGTGGTGGTGTTTGAGTCGCCCTACAATGCGGCCAACACGGCCTATTGGAACGACATCTTGAATGCCATGGCGGCCAGCAACCAGATCAAGCAGTTTAGCTCCTCGTGGGGATTTGTCGGCAGTCCCAGCCTGACCTCGGAGCAAATTTTTCAGCAGATGGCCGTGCAGGGGCAGTCTTTCTTTCAAGCCTCTGGTGACGGCGATGCCTGGACCTACCCCATCGCGCAGCCATCGGACAGCACGAATGTCATCGTCGTGGGCGGCACCACCCTGTCCATGACCAGCGCTGGCGGTAGTTATCTGGGCGAAAAAGTGTGGAACTGGGGCAACCACGGCCAGGTTTGGGGACTCAATGGCAGCACCAATGTTTATTGGGGCAGCGGTGGCGGTGTGAGCACCGACAACGCCATTCCATACTGGCAGCGCGCGGTGAACATGACCGCCAATCTTGGCTCCACCACCATGCGCAATATTCCAGATGTGGCGCTAACCGCGGACAATGTCTATGTGACTCACGCCAGTGGCGCCAATGCCATTGTGGGCGGCACAAGCTGCTCCGCGCCGCTCTGGGCCGGCTTCATGGCATTGGAGAACCAGCAGGCGGCCGGCTCGGGTAATCCCTCCGCCGGTTTCATTAATCCAGCGATCTACGCCTTGGGTGCGAGTACCAACTATGGCGCCTGTTTCAACGATATCACGACGGGCAGCAATACTTGGAGCGGCAGCCCCAATCTGTATTTTGCCGTGCCAGGCTACGATCTGTGCACGGGTTGGGGAACCCCCGCTGGCACCAATCTGATCAATGCCCTGGCCGGCGGCGCGGCTGACTCGTTGGTCATTACGCCGTTGGCTGGTTTTATCGCCAACGGTCCGGTGGGCGGCCCATTCAATTTGAACTCCCAGACTTTCGCTCTGAAAAACGCCGGGACGACCGCTTTGAGCTGGAGTCTCGTCAACACCTCGGCTTGGATTTCCGCTTCCCAATCCGGCGGAATTTTGGGTGCTGGCAGCCAGGCGATGATTACTGTCAGTCTGACGCCGGCGGCGAGAGCTTTGGCGGCGGGTAATTACTCGGCCGATGTTTTCATTGTCAACCAAGTCTCCCAAGTGGCGCAACCGCGTCTCTTTACCCTCCAGGTCGGCCAGTCGCTGGTGCGGGACGGCGGGTTTGAATCCGGGAGCTTCTGCCATTGGACGCTGGCCGGCCGGACGGTCATCAACAGCGGCGCCATTATTGAAAACGCGGTGGAAAGTCCGCACTCCGGTTACAATCCGGTTCATTCTGGAAACTACGGCGCCATGTTTGCTGATTCAACTCTGGCGGTTTTGTCCCAGGCGCTGCCGACCTGCCCCGGCCAGAAATATCTGCTCTCCTTTTGGCTGAGAAATCCAACCAAGGGATCGGGCGAGGTGTTTGAGGTCAACTGGAACACGAACGGTGCCGCCACCAATACGATTCTTTTGGTGCTGAATCCGCCCGTTCTCGCTTGGACCAATTTCAACTTCGTGGTTACCGCCACCGGCACCAATACCACGCTGCAATTCGGAGCCTACAACGACCCCAATTACTTTGGCTTGGATGACATCAGCGTGACCCCGCTTGGCCAGCCGCCCCAGATCAGGACGGAACCGGCCGGCAAGTCAGCTCCACTGGGCTGCACGGTCAGCTTCAGTGTCGCGGCGTTCGGGAGCAAACCGCTGGCGGAGCAGTGGTGGAAAGATGGAAATCCATTGAACGCACAAACCAACGCGACCTTGACGGTGGCCAACTTCCAGTCGGGCGACCTGGGCAGCTACAGCGTCGTTATCACCAATTCGTTCGGCTCGGTGACGAGTTCACCTGCCATCCTGAGTGTGGGTTATCATCCCCCCGTGGCGGGCGCGGATGTAGTGCAGCGCTTTGCTGTCGGCGGGGTCCGGATCAGTGTTGCCGCTCTATTGGCCAATGACCTGGACACGAATGGCGACAGCCTGGCGATCATTGCGATCAGTGCCAACAGCGCGGCGGGAGGGGCGGTGGGTTTGACGAACAACTGGGTTTATTACTCCCCACCGGCGGGCTGGACCAATTCCGACACGTTCGCCTACACGGTGAGCGACGGCCTGTGCGAAGCGGATACTGGCACGGTGCTGGTCCAGGTGACCGCCGCCGACCCGCAGCCGGCGCAATTTGCCATTGCCACCCAGGCCAGCGGTCCGATTCAGTTGTCCTTTACCGGTATTCCAGGGAACCAGTATCAACTGCTCTATGCCGACAGCTTGGCCAATCCCAACTGGCAGATCCTCACGACCCAGTCGGCGGACGAATTTGGCGTGTGCCAGTTTACGGACTCGTCTTCGACGAACTCGGCGGCGCGCTTTTACCGGGCCGTGTCGGTTCTGGAGTCCCAGCCGTGACCACATGGGTGCGTTGCAAGAAAGTTCTAAGATCGAATTTGCGTTTTTTTTTGACGAGTAATATCTAGTCCGCCAAGCCGCCCTGCGGCGCGGTTTGGCCCAGGCGGCTGAAGCTATCTTTTTGGCGGACGGAGCGGCTTGGGCTTGGGAAGTGGCCCGCACTTGCTTCCCCTTGGCCGTTGTTATCGTCCTCGACACCATGCCGCCAACGGTCTGGTGGAGTTTCACGAAGCTCGTGTTGGCGGCGAATTCAAACTGTAGGGCGGTCATGCCTGACGTGACGGGAACGAATTACATTCTGGCTGCGGATTTGTCCGGCGTGGCGTCCATTGTTCAAAGCCCCACCAACGGCGCGCGGTTGCCGCTCGGTACCAACGTGGTGGTGAACTATGTATTGCAGGCGGCGACGAATCTTTCCGCGCCAGTCGTCTGGCTCGATCTCGCGACCAACACGCTGGACCCGAGCGGGGTCTGGCAGTTCACCGATTCGCAGGCCACGAACTTCACCCAGCAATTCTATCGTCCCTGGCCCGCGCCTTGATGGGCGTGCGGCAATATTCTAGGTTTAAGAAACGCCTGCGCATGTGGCTGCTCGCTTTTCCGCCCCGCCGGGGCGGGGGAGCGCACGCGCCTCGCGTGCCGCGGTTGACGCCTCGTCAACCGCGCCTCTGCGCGCCATCGCGCGTGGACGCCACAGGCGATGGCGCCTTGGCCTTCGGCTGGCGGGGCGCCAGGCGACACATGCGGGGCGCATGTGCTCCCCGCGAAAAATTGAGCAACCGTCCCCTGACCGGCTGAACCGATCCGAAGCCAGACCAGCAACGGGGAAAATGAACTTTGGAAACGGGCGATTTCACAACCAGGCACCCTGGGCGTGATCATTTAACTGCCACCATAAACACTGGTTGTCAGCGGTCCAAAAAGATGCCTTGCGATGCTACCGTCGTGGTGCTTCAATCGCCGATGATGGTGACAGCACAACTCAAGCTGGGTGTGAAACTGCGCTTTGGGCCAGCCGGGGTGCAATGGCGGAGCTTGCGCACGCGGATGCCGTTTGCCATGAAACAAAATAAACTGCCGGATCCACACCCAATACGCCTCCTCCATGCGCAGGGAAAATTGCTTGAAGCGCATCACCTCCTGAAGCTGTTCGCGCAATCGCAGCTTGGGATTGGAAATATATCCCTCACGCCGCTCGGTGGTTTTTGCCGGGTCCATAATTTGAACGTCTTCTAAAACAAAACCACTGGATATGCCAGAAGAATAGGAGTAAAACCAAAACCATAAAAAGTGATAAACCACAAGACCGTGGCCCACTATTATGTTGGCGGCATTACAGGCTTATGAAATACACGCATTATTTAATACTGGCGCTGATTCTTTCGGCGGTTGCTGTTCTGGCTGCCGATTCGCTCATCGTTGAGCCAGGCGTTTCGAGCAGCCACGATGTTGTCCAGTTACCAGTTTTGAAGGTTTTCACAGCCAAAGATGGAGAGCACAGTTTTTTGGCTTACTTGGTAAAATGGAAGGGAGCAGAGGTGATCGTGAGCGACACGCTCGCGCGGAGCAGCTACAAGGTTGGAGACACGCTTCCAGTTTTAGTTATGAAGACGAGTCATGATAAAAAAGATGGCACCAAGATTCATGCTTTGGCATTTTGCGTTGGCCGGCCAGATGATAAGTGATAACACCATGCCGCCCAACAGTCGCCGGAGCCGAACGGCGTTGGCGCGGCCAGTTCCGCTATCGCGGTTCACGTCGCGAGTCGGCGGTGGCTCAGCTTTTTTCGTTGGATGTCTCTAGCGCATTGCATGAACCATCCACTCCAACCTATTCGAGATTATTTCCTCGACTGTTTTCGCCAGCGCATCACGAAGGCTCGCGGCGAGCTTGACCAGGTTGTTTCGGAGCTTTTGCTGGAGATTCCGAGTCTCAAGCATCCAGAGTATTGTTATCGGCTTTATCGTGCAGATATGATCGGGAAGCGAGACGACAAACCGCAGATTTCGGAGGTTACGGTTGGCGGTCGAGAGATTTTAGATTGGAAGTCAGCCGTGCCAGTTGGTGTTACTTTGGACGCGCCGATGGTTTGGTATGGTATTGAGTTTGAGGTATCCGGTGCGCCGCCAGACGAGCGAGCACTTATTGATTGGACGACACGAGGGATGAATATTTCGGATAGTCGTTTAGACGCTTCGGCAGAGTTTCAGCAGGTTGTGCACAGCGTCACGCCGCCACGAATCACGGATTCCGGTTTCAGCATTTCGGTGGATTTCGGCAGTGCCCCGACAGCGGCGTTTGATGAGTTGGTGCAGCTTTTGGTGCGAGACGCGCGCCGAGTGTCCGTGGGTTCATTTTTTCTTTCGCGTAGCACAGTATGAGTTCGACCGAGGCGCCGACAAGTCACCGGAGCCAACCGCTCCATCCTCCGTAGCAGAACTACTGCGGAGGACGGGCGTTGGCGCTGGCCGTTCCGCTGTTCCGCCTTCGTTTTACTCCGGCGCGACAAGCACGGTTCACGTCGCAGGTCGGCGGTGGGTAAGCGGTCCACGTTAGGCCAGCTTGCCGCGCACTTTTTATGCCGCCGTCACTTGATGATTATCTGCCGAAAACGCGCTTCCAATTGCCGGGAGGAGATTGCTTTGTTGTCGGCACGATGTGGGATGAGGATTCATGCCGGTAATTGGAGTTACCAATGTAAGACGTTGGTGTCGAGCAAATACATGGCTCAATCAAAGGCCGGAGCGGGTGGGCCAGGTATCTGGTGACGTTCCGCTTCGATTTGCGCGAGGATATTTAAACGCAGAGAGGCGGAGAAGGCGGAGGAGCGCAAAGTTCTCAAACTACCTTTGCGGCTCTCTGCGTTCTTCGCGTCTCTGCGTTGACCGGGAACTCCTTCCGCTCGGTTTTATCTGTGTGCATCTGTGTTCATCTGTGGCTGAGTTGAATGGCGGCGCCGGTTGCGTCATCCCGCTGCTTGCCCGCGACGCCAAAAGCAAGCAAGCTGTCCGTGTGAGCGAATTCCTCCAACGGGTCGCAAAGGCCGTGGACCAGCGGTGTTTGCTGGTGCGTGGCCAGAAGATCCTCGTCGCCGTCTCGGGCGGCGTGGATTCCATGGTCCTGCTGCATGCGCTCCATGCGCTGGCGCGCAAGCAGCGCTGGAAAATTCTCGTCGCGCACTTCAACCACCGGCTGCGCGGTCGCGCCAGCGAGGCCGACGAAAAACTGGTGCGGCAAACCGCAGCCAAGTTGGGCTTGAAATTCATCGGCGGCGGCGCGGAGGTGCGGCAACTTGCCGCGCAAGCGAAAATTTCCCTCGAAATGGCCGCGCGCAAGTTGCGCCATGAATTTCTGGCCCGCGCGGCGCGCGACCACGGCGTTGCCACGATTGCCCTGGCGCATCATACGGATGACCAGGTGGAATTGTTTTTTCTGCGGCTGCTGCGCGGTGCGGGCGGCGCGGGCCTGGCCGGCATGAAATGGCGTTCGCCCTCGCCGGCGGACCCGGCCATTTCGCTGGTTCGCCCGCTGCTGGCTTTTTCGAAAGTGGACTTGCTGGATTTTGCGCGTGCGAACCTCATTCGGTTTCGTGACGACGCCACGAATGCTTCCACCGACATTTTGCGCAACCGGATTCGCCACGAGTTGTTGCCGCTGCTCCGCAAGAATTACCAGCCCGGCCTCGACCGGATCGTGTTGCGCCTGATGGACCTCGTCGGCGCGGAAGCCGAGTATGTCGCCGCGGCCGCCAGCGACTTTTGCCGTAGCCAAGGCGACGAGGCTCAAGTTAAGAGCGGAAGGCGGAAAATCAAAACCGGCAAGCGGCAACTGGCCTCTGCGCAGCTTGGGTCATCATTTGCCATTCGTCATTCGTCATTCGTCATTTTCGACGAGCTGCCCCTGGCGGTTCAGCGCAAGGTGCTGCAACAGCAGTTGGCCGGGTTCGGTTTGGCGGCCGATTTTGAATTGGTCGAGCAGCTCCGGGGCAGGCCGGGAAAGGCCGTGAGTGTTTGCGCCGGCGTGGCTGTGGCGCGCGACGCGGCGGGAAAGGTCTCCTGCCAGGAACAAGCGGCAAACGAGTTTAGCCCGGCCGAACTCCGCCTGAAATTGTCAGGCAAGCAGGGCAGGGCGGAGTTTGCGGGGCGGTTGTTCCATTGGCGGTTGGAGTTGATGCGGCGGTTCCGGCTGCCGCGGAAACAACGTGCGGGCGAGCCGCCCGCGCTCCTGGAGCTTTTCGACGCCGACACGGTTGGCGGCGAAATCATCCTGCGCCACTGGCGACCGGGCGACCGGTTTCATGCCATCGGCTTGCCATCGGCGGTGAAACTGCAGGATTTGTTCGTCAACGCGAAAATCCCCGCCGCCCGTCGGCGCGAGTTGGTTCTGGCCGCCACGCAGGCGGGCACAATTTTCTGGGTGGAGGGCCTGCGCATTGGCGAGCAGTTCAAATTGACCCCAAAAACCCGGCGAAAGTTTGTTTGGCAACCTGCTGGGTGACGAAGAAAGCAGTTCATCTTCGTCATCTTCGTAAACAGCACTCGGCGCCTCGTCCGAATGGGTGTATTTTCTGCCGCATGATAGTCACAGCGGAAATCAGGGCAGGACAACTTGCTGGCTTGGTCAAACAGGTGCAGGCTGGTTCGGAGGTGTTGCTGACGCAGGGCAACAAGCCGATGGCGGAACTTGTGCCTGCGCTGGAAGCAGCCGATGCCCCTCGCCCGGCTCTGCATGTTCGTTCACTTTAAAGGCCATCGGGTTTTAGCCCCCTTCATTTCACAATCGGATTTGACTGAGGATATGTTTGACCGACAGTGATTGGCTTGGATTGCACCCTGAAATCTGTGTCCATCCGTGGCAAAAGACTGCGGCAATCAAAAATTCTGAAAAAAGTATTGCACGGCGGCATGTAATTGCTATTCTGCTCGCCCGCTTTCGCAAAAATGGGAAGTGGGATTTTTTAACAACCATTAACAGACAATTGCTCTTTGTATGGCTCAACGTATTAGAATTCGCCTCAAGGCCTATGACTTCCGGGTCATAGACCAGTCGGCCCGCGAAATTGCCGACACCGTCAAGCGCACTGGCGCGCGCGTCGCCGGCCCCATCCCGCTGCCCACTCGCGTGGAACGCTTCACCGTCCAGCGCTCGCCGCACTCGGACAAGAAGTCCCAGGAAACTTTCGAACAACGCACCCACAAGCGGCTGATTGACATCCTCGATCCCACCGCGAAGACCGTGGACGAATTGAAGAAGCTCAATTTGCCCGCCGGCGTGGACATCACCATCAAAATCTGATTTAAGGAGACTACCATGCCCCTCGGACTCTTAGGAAAAAAACTCGGCCACACCCGCGTCTATAACGCGCAGGGTGTGTTGATCCCCGTCACGGTCGTGCTCGCCGGCCCCAATCGCGTGCTGCAGGTAAAGACGCAGGCGGGTAAGGATGGCTATAATTCCGTCCAGCTCGGCTTCGACGACCAAAAGGAACAACGCGTGACCAAGCCATTGCTCGGTCACATCAAGAAACACAACGGCGTGGCCGTCAAACGCATCAAGGAATTTCGCAACTTCTCCAAGGAAGTGAAACCGGGCGATGTTGTCGGCCCGGAGCTGTTTGCCGCGGGTGATTTTATTGACGCCATCGGCACCACGAAAGGCCAGGGATTTGAAGGCGTGATGAAGCGTCATCATTTCGCCGGCGGTCCATCCACGCACGGCCACAAGGGCTGGCATCGCCGCGGCGGCGCCATCGGCGAGCGTCTGTTTCCCGGCACGGTGCTCCGCGGGTTCAAAATGCCCGGTCACATGGGCCAGGTCACCCGCACCACGCAAAACCTCGAAGTGATTCAGGTGCGCGAGGCGGATCATTTGCTGCTC
>Ga0316217_10005189_pt1 | contig 13629 bp, 9 predicted proteins | sample 1anoAmetaG_FD_203633 | JGI IMG/M metagenome (GOLD analysis project Ga0316217, IMG submission 203633) | Freshwater microbial communities from Trout Bog Lake, Wisconsin, USA - 1anoA | ecosystem: Environmental > Aquatic > Freshwater > Lake > Hypolimnion/Profundal zone | place: USA: Wisconsin...
CAACCCCAACCCCAACCCCACCCCCAACCCCACTATTTTCATAACAAATATCGATTTTATTATTTGGAAATTTTAAAGGCAATCTCGAATATTATTCATTCTTTTTCGTTTTGAAGATGATAAATTAGATAAGAGACTGTTTTTTACTTTTTTCTTAGAGTTTTTCAAATTTAATCATAGCTTTTATTAAAAATAGGTACTAATAAAATGTTAAAACTAAGGAGTTATTTCAATTTTGAAATCTTTAGAAGTGTTCTCAGTCTAAAAACAATTCGCTAAACTTTTAGAATTTCTTACAAAAAAAATATATATGTAAATAAGTAAAATACTTAAGATTTTGAATGCTTTATCAAAAAATCTAGCGTAAAGTTCAGTACTAAAAGTTCACAGAGAGTGACTATTTCCCTTACAAACATCCTGGATTTTCTACTCTGGCTATTCATGCCGGTCAGGAGCCAGAACCTATCCACGGAAGTATTAATGTTCCCATCCATATGTCTTCAACCTATGCCCAAAAAGACATCGCAAAGCCTTATGGAAACTTCGATTACACAAGAGGAGGAAATCCCACTAGAGAGGCACTCTAAAAATGCCTGGCAGCAGTGGAATATGGCGTAAAGGCTATTACCTACGCCAGTGGCTGTGGAGCCACAGCGACCATTCTGCATACTCTCAAGCAAGGAGATCATATTGTGGTTTGTGATGATGTCTATGGAGGAACACAAAGATACATGCGGAGATTTTTCTCTGAGAGACATGGAATGGAACCTGAGTTTGTTGATATTAGCGTAACTGAAAATGCCTTGAAAGCAGTGAGGAAGGAAACAAAATTTGTTTGGATAGAGACTCCCACCAACCCCACCATGAAACTTATTGACATCGAAGCTGTATCCAAAGGAGTTAAAGCTATCAATCCTGACATCAAGATCATCGTTGATAATACCTTTGGCTCTCCATACATCACTTCTCCCTTGCTATTAGGAGCTGATGTTTCTTTACACAGCCTTACAAAATATATTGGAGGTCATAGTGATATAGTTATGGGAGCTTTGATCTTTAAGGATGAAAAGTTCCATAATTAGGTTTACTTCGCATCCTATAGTTTAGGAGCAAATCCAAGTCCTTTTGATTGTTACCTTGCTTTGAGAGGAATAAAGACTTTGGAGGGAAGAATTCTTCAATCCACATGCAATGCTTATCATTTAGCTCATTTTATGGAAAAACACTAAGCAGTTTAAAACGTTATCTATCCTGGATTAAAGTCGAACAAGTACCATGAAGTGGCTAAAAAACAAATGAGAGGTTTCGGAGCTATGATCAGTTTCAGAGTTAAAGGTGACTAAAGATAAGTCTCGAAATTTCTCAAGGCGCTCAAGATATTCACATTAGCTGAATCTCTGGGAGGAGTTTAAAGCTTGGCCCAGTGCCCTGCATTCATGACTCATGCTTCTGTTGATCCCAAAATCCGAGCTGTACTTGGAATTACCAATAATTTGATTCGCCTTTCAGTAGGAGTCGAAGATTTGGACGACCTGATTGAAGATATAGATCGTGGACTGAAAGCATCCCAATAGTGATTGAACTATTCTTGAAATTAGCAAATAGATTAATTCATTAGTTAGAAATAAAGATTTCCATAGAAAGGATTTATGTAGATTTTACTTAATTCTGAAGGATTTTTAGGGTTAAATAAGTGCAATTTAATAATCACTAAGTTTTTTGCAGTTTGGCTGATTTTTCTTTAAGTTTTTCTGCTGCAGTGCGCTTGTCCCCAATCCCTTTTTCCATCGCTTTCAGAAGTTTTCTATTCTTATTGCTCATAACATTTTTGGCTATCTGTGTAAACTATTTTTGTTCTTTAAGTTTATTTGCTAACTTTTTCTTGCTCTGCTTAATGATATCATAATTCTAATCCTTTTCTTCTTCATCCTACTCGTCGATTTCTTGATTGTTTTAGGCAAGTCCTTTCAGCTCTCTTTCTCGATCAGGAACGTATCTCTACTGATCATTTTAATCAACGAAGGGAGATAAGTGAGGAGGCAAAGTCTAAATAATCAAAAATGTACCTTTCCAGTATCGTATTCCTTCACGTTTAGTAGCTTATTGAAGTTTATCGAGTCGTAGACCCACTGGGGTTGCACATACTCTTTCGTCTTCTACTTTTTGATGTTATCACGATCAGTTATCACGTGAGTTATTGTGCTATCGTTTTAGGTAAGTGAAACTTGCCCTCCGAAAGCTAGAATTACGTACTCCAAAGAGTATCTTGGAACCTCAGAACTAAGATAAAATTTCAAGTTGGAAAACAACAAATTTTTGTTTTCATCTTCTTTTTGCTTGAACTCCTCATCTATCTTATATCTTTCATCTTCTTGCTCGTTTGAGTGAACTTTTTAGATTTAGTAACCTTGGTAAGTTGTATTATCGTTCTAAATGGGAGGATATTGGAGATTTAGGCTTGAGTAAAGCTTGAAATTAACGAATTTCAACAGAACTGTATAAAAGTCCAGGAAAGTTACCATAACTCTATAGTCTACATCAATAGGCAAGCTGGCGGGATACTTAAATGGAACGATATAAGTTATCTTTTGTCCAGAAATCTCGCATTGATAGTAAATTCCCTTAATGCTTACAAATACTTTCTTCAAAGCATGGGACTGAATAACGTAAAGCTAAAAGTGACGTAAAAGTCTTGAACAGAGCTCTACCTTATCCCCAGTTAGATTGAATTCTTTGTGGGAGGGGAAGATGGTGAACAGAGCCATGAGTGATAGAGGATCATCTAAATCTCTAAGAGCATCTATGAATTCTGGATACCTTTATCTCACCAAATGACTCAGGGAAAGTTTAGGCTTGTGTTTGGCCAAGTAGCGAATTTTTCCAATATCTCCTTTTGCTTTTGCCTTTTTATATTTCTTAAGGTAGACCTTTTGGCCACGGATCTTTTCAATCAGTGGGTCAAGGGCCATGAAGTTGATATCTTTGAGGTGGTAGTAGCTTCTACTTGTCTTTTTTAGTTTTTTTGGTGGCTCACGAGGATAGACGCCTTTTAAAATGCATAGCTTCCTGAAATCTTTGAGGGACAGCTGTAGTTTGCGGATGGCCTTTGCTCGGCTTATGTACTTCACTGCCTCGCCTCGCTTACCTGCTTTTATTTTACGCATTATGATTGTTGATTATAAATTATAAGACTACACACCCATCACAAGTGCTTATATTTATAGCTAACGCAAGAGCAGAAAAACATTTGATTTACCTTAGTATAGAATTGATAAGGGTAGCTCTCTTTCAAAATTGAGACCTCACACTTAAGATCTTTTCATAATTTTGTAAAATTTTACCTCAATCCAGTCATAAAGTATTGCATATTCACTCCAACAACAAATGGCGGAGTGAATTACAAATAGATTGCCAGCTAATTGCCATCACAAGATGCTTATCTATTAATATCGGAAAAACTGGAAAGAAATAGCGTCTGAAAGATTATTTAAGTAATCTTAATACAAAAAAAGATTTTTTGTTGATTCGTTTGCCCTGATAATGCTTATTAAGATGCGATTGATATTCAGTTATTCAATCATAGACGTGCTACAGGCTTACCAGCAGCCACTAGACTTTCTCCAGTCATAAACTTTGCATCATCTGAAAGTAAGAATCTCACGACTCCTGCTATATCTTCAGGGGCTCCCAAGCGTAGAGCTCCCGATTTTTCTGCAGCTTTCTTTTAGTCGCGACTCCATATTAAGCTGCTGAATTTGGTTTTAATCAAACCAGGACAAACGCAATTAACTCTTATTTCGTCACGGAGCAGTTCTTTCGCTAGAATTTTCGTCATAGCGACCAAAGCTGTCTTTGTGACTGCATAATGGCCGATAAGCGAGCTTGGCTCATAGGCAGTAATGCTCGACAGGATAACAATAGATCCTTTTTGCTTTTGGAGATAAGGTAAGGCTTCCTGTATCAGGAAAAATGTTGATTTGTAGTTGATTTCTAGCATTTTTTGGATTTGATCATCCGTGGCTTATAAAAATCTTCCCGTTTGAGTAGAGACTGCGGCGTTAGGCACTAAAAAGTCAATTTTCCCATACTTCTAAATCGTTTCTTTGATTAGCTTTTGTCGGTCAGCTGGTTTTCCGACATGGCATACTATTCCATGAGCCTCATATCCCTTAGCTTTCAACTAATTGACAGTCTAATCAATGTTTTTCTGGTCCCTGCTTGAAATGATAACTTTAACTCCCTAGCTAGCCAATCTTTGAGCTATCCCTTTGCCGATTCCGGTCGAAGATGCGGTAATTATCGCTACTTTTCCTTACATCAAATATATAATCTACTACAAATACGTCATCAACTTAGAAAAAAAGCTTAAAGGGTTTGATTAGACTAAAAAGTGTTAACTTTTGATCTTGATGGTGATTAATAGTAGCTTTTGTAAACTAATAGAATCACTAGGCCAAGAGTTTTGACTAATAAAATTAATAACACAGAACTGATAGAACTAAGTGTGAATCAATAACTAGCATTTTACAAGTTAGTTTGTGATAAAATTCAATCTTTATCTTTTTATTCACAAAATCTATGTTTTGATTAAAATAGTTGTGCCTGCCCACAAACTTAAACCCCTTATTCAATGTTCATATAAATCGCCTCTTTATTTAGCTCGAATCAGACTGCTATTCGCAGATGTATGTAGGTCTGACACATATACAAATCTTCTTTATTTCGCCGAATCTAGATTGTTTTCACTTTAAGGAGTTTAGATCTAAACTTGAAAATCGTTTGTTTTTGGAAATTACGCGTTATTTGCAGTTAGGCAATATAATAATTTCAATTAATGCAGAATATTTTACGATAAAAGACTAGCCTCAATGAAAAAGAAAAGTAGTATTAAACTCTTAAAAATATTCAAGAAAGCATTGAATAGCAACTGAAACAACTAAAACACGAGGAGGAGGTTATACTTAGTTTAATAACATAGTAGGAAAATAAGCTAGCTCGCCAAAAAAGTGACCCAAATAAACCCTCGAACACGAATGTGCTTAAGGAAGAGTGATTTGTTCAAATTTAGCAAATAAAATGAATTACTATACCTTTATTGCCTCATTTAATTACCCTTAGCTCAGTTTTTTCAAGAAAGTTGTGAGCTAATTCTAAATTTTATCAAATATAATTATTGGAAATGACAAGCAGATATGGTACATTAGACGTGAGTGTCGACAACAGCAAAAATGACCGCAGGAAACTCAACAAAACACTTGAAATATCAACTTAAAAAGACGAAGAAGAGTCAAACCAGGCTGATAACAATGACGATAAGTACTTACTGCAACATTTAGAGTAAACAAGTTCAAAGAACTATATTTTAAAAATTAAAAGCTCAGAAAAGAACTCAAGATACTCAACGAAAAACTCAACGAAAAGTTATAAAAGCTCAAACTGCCAGTTGTTCGAAAAAAAGCATTATCTGTGGATTTTAACCAAAGCCCCATAAACCCTCCCAGCAGTAAGGAATATAACATTTAGAAGCTTTAGTCAGGTAACTAGAAAACGGATACAAGCAAATCGCAATGTACAAAAAGCAAGTCTAGACACTTAAGGGAAAAGAAGATTCAGCCTAAAACTATGATAAGTAAAACTGGCATAAAAAAGATTACGCAATACCTAAAATATGATAACCTACATGGACAACCAGATAAGTTAAGTACAAGAGCAACTCAAAAGTATAAAAAACGTGAAGAAAATGCAATAAAAGGGTAATTAGTTCAATATTAAGTAATGCAGGAAGATGTAGACAATGCTGAGATTAAGCAAAGGAAGACTGATTATTAAAGAGAAATAAAGAGTTTCAAAGACAAACTCAGATAAATTTAAAAGAAGAGAAGAAAAAGATAAGAGGATTTCAAGAAGCAGCAAGCCTATTTAGTATCCCTCTAGAAGAAAATAAGGAAATTTAAAGCCTAGTAGCTTGAATTAGACAAGCCAGAGCCCTAAAAACCAAAAGAAGTCAACTAATAAGATTTCAAGCAAATCAAAGAATAGCTAAAAAGGGAAAAACAAAACTATGATTAAGCCATTAAAAAGACAGAAACCAGTAGGATACAGCTCAAAAATATCAAATAACAAAAAAATTTAATGAATTAGAAAATCCAAGAAAAAGATAACACTATCAAGCAACTACACATACAAGTTGAGACCTTTACAAGGCTGTTAAAGGATCTTGAGCTGAAAAAGTATTAACAGACAGGAGTCAAAGACGAAGATAACAAGCTCATCTAATCTGCTAATAAATTTTTGAAACTATCCGAAATTTAGGATGATAACTAAAAGAAAAATTAATAAAGGAGTCTTGCAAATAAAAGTTAGCCACCTCCGCAAATTACTTAAGCCCAAAAACCATAAACAACAAAAGATGAACGATAATGGAAAGGCAAAATGAGGAAGGTTTCGATGGGTTACTCAACTCCCACAGATACAATGTTTCAATAAAGTGGTATCATTCTGGGCTTCAAAGTTTACTTCGACTAAAACAGATATATCTCAGGCCTTTGTACAGTTTTACTTGTGAACCAAGCAAGGGTTTAGGGCAAAGTTTACGGAAACTCATCAAGTTCAGAAATGAAGTGGGAAGTTCAACCTGGAGACTACATCAATAAAATTAACGGCAGCTTCACCCAGCAAGGATATTTAGCATCTTTAGGTCTTTCTACCTGGACAGGACAGGGAAATCAGTTTGGTACTATAGAAAAAGATGGTTTTCAGTTTAGCTTAGAATACGGCGAATTTTTCTCAGGGATTTTCGGGGGATTTAGACGTTTTGGCCAAGATGCTAGAATTACTTAATTAGGATTTTGGATATCTAAACAGTGATTTAATTTTTGCCTATCTTAGTTATTGCCGGCAATAGAAAGAATAATAAGACGTTAACCTGTTAAAGATGCGATTTCTTCTTTAAAGAGCTAGTTTCTACTTTTATTTCAGGCAGCTTTCAAAAAAAAATATTTGTTTCTTGAGTGTTGATAAGGAATTAAGCTTTCAGTCAAGGCCTTTAATTGCGATTTTGGAGTGATTGGTGGTTTCACAAGCATTTAAATATCACTTTTTGACCTTCTTGTACTAACTCCTTCCGCCTACTCTTTTTTTATAAAAGATATCATACAGCCTCTTGACTTCTTCTTCAAACTTTTGGCCACAACTCCTATTGCATGTAGCCTTCTCGAACTAATTCATATTTCTACAGCCCTAAGCAGCAAGTTTATACTCATCTTCGATCAGAGTATAATCAGCTACAAGTTCCTTTGCGTTAGTTTCTCTTTCCTTCTCAATTTCACGGAAACACTCATAATACTAGTGCGGATCGCTAGCGTATTTGTTATAGCAGTGTATTTTTTTCTCAACCTGCTGCAAGGAATAGAGGTTTTGCAGTCCCCTATAGTCGTTCGTAATCTTTTCCAACACTTTATAGTAGTATTCCCCGTATGTGGCCATAATTAATATTAAGAGTTGCTTTAAATTATAATTTTTTATTACTCACATCGCTTTATACCAGCCTATGTAGATAGCCATCTAGACCAGCGAAGAAACTGTCTTCTATTTCAACAACTTCAGCATTCTTAGTCCGCCTGATATTGGCATGCTGTGTAAGTATAAGCTGTTTATGGAGAAAATGATCATGAGACTTGGTGAGGATTGGCGCATTTAATCGCATCTGCTAAGTGCTGACATCATAGAAACTAGGTCCAAATAGAATGCTGAGGCTGATTTCGGAAATTTCAACATTTTCAACGAGTTTTTGTCTGACTTCTTGAAAGGCAAAATTGGTAATTAGCAGCAGTTTACCAATTATTCCCCAAACGCTATTCAGGAGGCATTCTATGATTACCTTAACTAAAGGTTTCCCTAGGAAAGTAGTTTTGGTTCTATCTAGGCATCCAAAAATGCTTGACTTTTAAAACCTTAACTTTGGGCTTTTACATAACTGGAAATGATGTTTGGAATAAATTGTTTAGAGAACCGAAAAGATAAGAGAAGATGATAAGTAGTATACAGGCTTTCGGCAAAGTAAAAAAAGTGATTAAAAGTCAATCAAACATCAAAATAGACTCCAAGTCTTAGTTGAGAAGTATAAATGAGTTTTCTTCTATCAGAGGCAAAATGTAAAGAATAGAACTCATCAGCTTTAGTGAAATGGACAACCAAAGTGAAAGGAACTAAGCAGCCCCTCAAGTTAGATCTATTTGGAAATAAATGGCTTAGGGTGACCTTTCAGAAGTCTAGCTCAAGCTTATACACTCTACTATCAAGAAAATAAATCATAATGTCTCCAAAACTCAAATTCTGTCAAATTTTGCATGTTTCGTAGACTAGCTTCGCTTTAACAGTGGAATCAAAGTTAGAGTGTTTTCTCTTTCAAACTAGTTTTATCTTTTCGCATTTATAGTCTGGCTGATTTTTAGCATCAAAACTTTTTTCGAACTACCAGCTGACGATTATGTTCGATACTCAAAATAGCTGATGTTAGACCAATGGAAAGAAGAGTAACTTTAATTTTACGTAGATATGAAAGACCTTTACAAAAATTTCAGGTGACCATCGAAAAAGAGCGATATAAGCTACTAAATGACTACGCAGTGAATCTACACGACGATGAGGCAGTGCTTATCAAATTAGCTGAAAGATTGCAGGCAGAAATAAAGAGGGAGTGGGACTAGAAAATAAGCAATATGAAGGAATGCTTTTAGAAAGAAATATGATGTCATCTTCTTTATTGAGAAATCATAATCTGAGTTACTTAGTCGATAACAAAATAAATGGACTATCATAAAATTTATTTTCAATGACAAATCACTCATCAAGAAATGCGAGTCGGAGTTTTTCCTTTTCTTGCCCCTTTTGGAGGATCTTTGGCGCTTGACTGACTAGGTCCTGCAAAGAGGCTCACTGTTGATTATGGAAGATGAGGATTGAATAAATTTTTGGCCCCATCGTTGTTGCTGCTGCCAAAACTTCCTGTTATGAAACTTTTTTGCCTTGCTTCAGTTGGTACTATAGGACTTATAGACTAACCTTCAGATTGCTTAAATCCTGTTTTAGTATCAAATAGAGAATGACCTGCGTTTGGTAAAAAGCTTTTTGAAAAATCTGAAAAGCTTGGAGTGTTTAAATTTGGGGTTGCAGTAATTACCTCTTTTTTATTCTATTTCTTTGGGAGAATCAGCATCTCTTAAGCCATAGAACTAGGTTGGAACAAATTTTTGACTTGCAGGGTAATGCTATTGCTATTAAAGATCTGTGAGCCGAAGGTGTTCGTGGTAGGTTTTGCCAAAGTTCCAAACTTTTGAAAAAGACTGCTGGCAGTATCTTTTTACATGATTTCATCCATAGAGAGAGTTTTTACTGGGCTTGTATGTCTTAGGAATGGGTTATCTTTGAAGTCGAATCTCTGTTACATTCTGTTAACTATTTGAATATTTTCTGTTGGTTTAACCTGAGGCGGAGTTAAAAACGGCTAAACTTTCTACTCTTTTTTCTTAGTAGGTGTACCCAATAGCTGTTTAGGACTTTCTTCCTTTGGCTTTTATAATGGGGCTTAAAGTGGCTTTTCTGGTTATGCTTGGAAAGGTGCTGGAGGTTATATTTTGCTAAGCTAAGGTTTATAATCTCCGAAAAATGTAATTTTAGCTTAAGGTACCTTATTTTTGTTAAAAAGCTTTTCCTATTCATCCTCTTTTTAGGCAATTTTTTAGGCCCAACTAAAAATTGCTTTGTTCTGTTGCTCTGCAAGAAACTTTTTACCCTTTTCCCAATCTGCTATCTATTAATCTTCTTATTGTATTTCACTTTGTATTTATTGCTATTAGCCTCCTATTCTTATCTCCACTTTTTTTCCTTAAATCTCCTTTTGTTCGCTTTGCTATCTTACTAATCTTTCTCTTTCCTATCTCTATTCTCTCTATCTCTGCTATCTTTATTACCTTTCCTTTTGTAACCTCTCTTGCCTTTACCTCTCTTGCCTTTACCTTTATATTTCGATTTGTTTTTGACGCTAAATTTATTTTCTAACTCTCTCTTCTTCCTCTTACTTTGCCTTTTTTTCTTTCATAAACTCTTGGTGCTGCTTTTATAGTGCTTCTAACACTTTAGTTGTGTTGTAAATTGGAGGAACATCCTATTCCGTATGTATTTTCTTTCTAGTGAAGGCTGGTTTTTTTTAAACCCCTTCTCTTTTTTGCTTAAGTAACTCACCAAGCTTATTCATACTTCTCCCCCCATCATACTGTGGGCCATATCCTCGTTTTCTCATATAATTTTCACATATCTAGACGGCTGATTCCGTCTAAGGTTTTTTTTCTTTTTCTTTAATCATTTTGTGTTGGTATAGGATTTTTGCCTGCTCTTCTGTAATCTAATTGTAAACCTGATTCCAGTGCTGCCTTACTTTTGAAGACTACGTCATCAAATATTGGATGCGTCTGACCTGCCTCTCTTCTGCTTAAGTGGTTTTGATTTTTTTGGCGCCCACCTTCCCAGAGTATTACTCGTCTTATATTTGGTAAGCTTTATCCTATGATATTTCAAGCAAGTCAGGTCTAAACATCAGCTTTCTTTCGACCTTATCTAAATCATTTTATTCATTAAGACTGGACTAGAATGATAAATCCGCAACGTCTGCATTAAAATTTAGAGCTCTTTTCTTATTTGGTTAATATTCAGTCTTTAATACAACGGGCATTTCGGGCTACGTTGCTTAAGCAGACGTCGGAGGGGGAGGGAGAGGTGATTTGAATACATTTTTATACCATGAGGAAAGACTATCTATAAAGTACCCACCAGCAGTTTTCATATAAGAGATCGCTTTGTCCATAGTTTTGACAGAGGGGGGATATGCCTCCCGCAATTTTAAAAGCAGTTGACGGTATTCTTCCGCCTAATGTGGTTTCATAACCTTCATGTTGTTAGCGTGTGTAACTATAATTCTCAATTATTAAGAGCACCATCTTAAACAAATCCACTATTTAATTAAAATATTAGCTCACCATCTTTATAATTATAAGAGATGTCGGTCTTGCTATAAACCTCATTTGGAGATATCGTCATAGATTTATATACAGATAGGGCACCCAATGCCTGCCTCAACTTCATCAAACTATGCAAAATCAAACATTATAATAACTCGCTCGTTGCCGAAGTGCAGAAGAGTAAAATCTATGATATGCAGACTATGTCGCTTATGTCAAACCTTCTGAACCCACCACCATCTGGAACGAAACTGGCCACAGGCAGCCCTATTTCAAAGATTAGATCGATGTATAGAGAAAGATCAACTAACTTGGCCTAATTGCGACTGCCAATACTGGGCCAAACTTAAATAACAGTGAGTTTTTCATCACCCTAACCAAGGCCAACATTACTTCCCTCTCTGGAAAACACACAATCTTTGGCAAAGTCTAATAAGGACTCGATGTATTGCGAAAGATAAATGATACTTACTCTGACAGCCAAAACAGGCCTCAAATGAATATCAGAATTCTGCATACCTTCGTTATCGATGATCCTTTTGAAGATGTGTAGAATACGAAAGTTCCAAGCCGCAGCCCATCTCCAATCAAAAATTCAGACAGACTTTAGGCGATTTAACATCTTGAAATGTTGTAAAAATGCAAATCTGAAAAGTAGATAATCTAGGCAACTCGGTAGCAAAAAGCTAAAAAGCAAGCAATGACCTTGTAAATTCTTGGCGACCTTCCCGACTCTAACTTGAAACCACCCTAAAACATACTTTTCATTTGCAAACTAAATCCAGTCACCCAATAAAAAGATCTATAAGTTATATTTTCACGTTTTGGTCCAGTCAAAAGTGTGTAAATAGTTAGAGACTGGAAAACAGGCCAAAGTCTGCAATACGGCTTCATTTAATTCGAAAACTCTACTTCCTGCGAAGAAGCTTACTTAAAGATGAACAATGTGGTCATAGATGACCGAAGAATCCAGGTCGATTTTTCTCAGTCAGTTTCAAAATTGCTGCATCGCAACAAAGGTTCTGGAATCGTCATTAGCAAGCCTAAGTTCGGAGATGCTGAAGAAAAGAGAAGATAGCTGCTTCCAAAATCTTTTACTGGAGGTAAAGATACTCGAGAAAAGTACGAGCTAATTACTAGTTACCAATAGGCATCTAATAAGAATGCTAAATACAAAGAACCTTAAGCAAGAGAGTATGAAAACAGAGAAAGGAGATAAAAATATGTGTAAAAATAAGAAAGAGATAACAAATCTCCAGAAAAAAGTAAAAAACGTAAGAGGTCTAGATCTCGTTCAAGCTCTGAAAGAGTAAGTAAAAAGAAGGAAAGACATCGCAGCAGAGATAGATCGAAATAGAGAAAATAGAAGCATAAATAAAAGAAGCATAAAAGAGATAGAAGTTCTTCAAGATAGAAGAGGTATAGATGATTTAACGTTATTGTGAGATTGAATTATCAAGCGTTTTAGCCTTGGAACATTGCCAGCAGTACGGTTTCGGCAAAGAGTTCATAGGCATCTTTGATGTCGCAATGCTTTAGCATTATTCGTAAGTTGCATACGTTTTTTATTACTTTCTATTTGTTTTTCGCACTATAGGAGAGCCCTAAGACAGGATTCAGCATTTCCTTTAATTTGTTCTTATGCTTAATAGTCTTTGTAAAGTACTCAATAACCCATTTTAGTTTTTTCATCACAATTTCCTCCTCATACATAAAATTTTGTTACGCAGACATAAGCGTAGGGATAGGCAGTTGTTTTAGAAGCTAGTCTTTATACTCGTCATAAAGATTGGTGTTCAAATCAATATCAAAATCAGTGTTGTTAGTGATTTAGCTCATAATATTATAAGAATACTTAAATCAGTCTAAATATTACTAACCAAACTCAAATTTCTCTTTTTGACACAAATGAAGTTAATGACCAATTTCCCCGCCCCATAAGCTAGCATTTTATTTTCCTTTAAATTTCTGATCAACAGTTTTAAAATTGAGTTTGTATTGAATCACTAAATAAATTAGTGCAGATGGAACCTCAAACATAAAAATAGTAGGCAAGTTACAAAGTCTCGATGACCAACATGTATGCCTGCAGCCCTATCTGTACAACATTTACTTCACAACCTTTCCAATTCATCATAGTTTTCCTCATTTTTCAGAGCAGCATGGCTGTCTACTTCTTGGTTACTAGGGAATTACAGAATGTTGTTCTTACAACTCTAACTATCATTTTTTACGCTCTAAGCACAGTAACTAGTCTGGCCTTTCCTTTTGTTGACCCTGGAATCATCCCTAAGATTTTATTTTAGTTTTAAGATCTTCAAAACTCGAGCATTCCCTTCAATGTGGCATACTTTCGGAGAGCTTTCGTTTCGGGCTTAGTGATTCAGAAGTAATACCTGATACAAATCAAAAATTATACCTTAGCCTCTAGATTTTGCAACTAATGCCTCATTTATAGACCTCCTAGAACCTCGCATTGCTATACTTGCAATGTCTGTGTCGAAAAACTTGATCACCATTGTCCCTGGCTCGGAATATGCATAGGCAAGAGAAACTATAGGCTCTACCTAACCTATATAATAAGTCTTGGAATCTTGCTTATTTTACTCTGCGC
>Ga0316217_10005190_pt1 | contig 13627 bp, 6 predicted proteins | sample 1anoAmetaG_FD_203633 | JGI IMG/M metagenome (GOLD analysis project Ga0316217, IMG submission 203633) | Freshwater microbial communities from Trout Bog Lake, Wisconsin, USA - 1anoA | ecosystem: Environmental > Aquatic > Freshwater > Lake > Hypolimnion/Profundal zone | place: USA: Wisconsin...
CGCGAGGGGTCAATGAAGCAAAAACACGATTTGATAGAATCGGTGGCTATTTGTTTGAGTTTAGGGTAAATCTAGCTTTGGAAATTGTAATCCTTTTCATTGTTTTTGGGCAAACTGTCCAAATATCTCTGCAACTCTGAGTAGGTAAGCTTATTCCCAGGTTCGTACTTCCCATAGCTATTCGAGTACTTCTGGATGGCGTCATTGGTTAAGTGAACGTAGCTATCGCCAATCTACTACAGACTCCATGTGTAACTCGAAGTTCTTATGTAGCCGTCTTGATACCAGTATCCTCTGAGTTTACAGTTGTTTACAGTGAGGAGCATATAGGTCCTTATGTCAAATTTTCTACCGTTATACAACAGGGGACGAGTTAGGTATTGCTGCAGGATGAGAGACCGATTTCTCATATTTCTCAAGGATCCAATCCGACTGCGGATTTCTTCAAGTTTGTTAGTGCAAGTAATGCCTTGTCCTCTATTGGAGAACTCTCCAGGTTTGATGATCCAATAGTTGTGAGCTTTGTTGGATTTGTTTTGCGTGAACTTTGTCATAAACTGCTTGAACTGATCATCGAGAAACCCCTTCTTGATGTGGAAGGTCAAAGGGACTGTCTAGAACACACTCCTACCTATCAGCTTATAGTATTATCTCAACATGTAGAACATAGCTTTTTTGTTGCCCAGCAGACCATTCAAAATGATATGGTTGTGGACTATCTGTGATTTCAGCTACTAAATCTCGACTATCCTAAACCCTTTCAAGTATCGTATTCTGTCGTTGAAACTTGTTCTTTTGCGCAACTGGACTTCATCCATGACCTACTTTTGACTTTAGATTTGCTATTTGGTCAGAATTCTTCTCTATGGTACGTTTCCTGGGATATTTCGTTCTCTGTATTTTCTAGTTTTCAAATCTTTTTTCTAACGGATTTGATATTAAATGCTTTTGTCGCCAAAAACCTTGAGGCTAGAGTACTACTCTTAGGTTTATTCAGTTGCTGTGTGCCTTGTGATCACTACAGATTCCTCACGCTTACAGCTTTTTTCTTCTTCGTTGATCAGCTCTTGAACAAGTGCCTACTTTTTGGTCATTTGTTCTTTTTGCTAAAAGATGAGATTTTGCTTTTAGTAGAGTGATTACTCTTTGAGCTGAGTCCAAACAAAGTTGGCTTCTTCTATGTTTTTGGTGATTTCGAACCAAAATCTGCGTTTCATGACAGCCTTTATGAGATTGCAGTTGTTACCTCTTCCAATGAAAATTTTGAAGTTACTTGTATATTTGGCAATATCTAACTCTCTGTAAACTTTGTTGGCGAAGTTTATCATAAAGATGAACTCTTTGAACTTATTGATTTTGATATTAATGCAGTTGTCATTTAAACTCTCTAAAGTTTTGAACTTTTCAGCTGGAAGTGTTTCAAATTTATGCCCTTTGGTGCTAATATGCCCCGGAATTGAGGGTTTTTTCTACTTTTTGATTCTTTCTTTTTTGGATTGAGTAGTTTTATTAGAACGAACTTAGTTCGAACCTTTGATGAGTTAGTTGATACTTTGTGCCTCAACTTGAATGCTGGCAGGGTTGAAGTAATTTTCTATAAGGTTCATGCCTTGAAGATTGAGATAACCTTTGAGTTTGGCTGCAGTAAACTCACTTCGAGTTGCAGTCTGCCTCCTGACTGCGGATTTGGGCACTACTTTTTTGACCGACACAAACTTATTTTTCCCACTGCTTTCGGAATGACTGTTGGCCTGCTTGTTGATCAGATCTAAATCGTTCAAGGGTTACTAGATTCAAAGGTCTTTTCCATAGATTTTATATTGTAATGTTAGATAATCCTTTTGAGTATTCCAATTTTTTGGTTGTTTGACTTGGGTTAGTAATCTACCTTCACCTCCCCCCATGCCTTTATCTCGCTGCTGCTGTTCCTGTCGTAACGCTGCACTGTGTTAGCAAATGCTTACATCGGGATTAACGCCAGGCTCTTTACTCGGTTTCGTCTTTTGTTTTTTAAGGAGTCAGTTATTGACTACAGTTGCTGCCGAATTTCATACTGGCGATATTTTTGACTTGAGTGCGGAAATGAATAATCTGCTTTTGAGTGTTGGAAGCCTGATTCATTTTTTTTTAATATTTGCTTTGGGTGAGTTCAAAGACATTTGGGGAAAGATAAACTTTGGGTTGGCTGCTTACGAGCTTAGACTCCTTCTTTTTGTGTTTCAGGAAATGCTCATCTTTGAATATTTCGAATTCTGCTGTTTAGCCTCCTTTTGTGAGATCGTCTAAAAATTAACTGTGTTTTTCTTATGATTGTTATTTCATTAATTTTATTAGGTTATTAGTTTAAAGGCTGAATTCAGCAAAACACACCTCATTCAGATGGAATATTCTCAAAGTGTAACAAAATAATAGTTATAATCTAGCAAGTTTAATAAACATTTTAGACATTAGATGGGACCAATTATATAGCATGGTCATCATAGAATTCCCAAATCGGACACAATTTTGATAAGTTGGCTTATTGTCTAACTATTTTAAGAAATAATAGCTATTATTATTATAACTGCAATGAATAAAAATCCAAGAGGGAGTTACGATGAAAGAAGCGGGACCAGGGTACCCCATCGAAACAACATAAATATCCAGATAAATTTTAACGTCAAAGACAAAAACCAAGGCTTTGTTGGCAAAAAGATTGACAATTACATGTAGGTCGAACAAAAAAACGGAAAAGCCGAACTGCCCTCCAAGCTGACTGAGGAAAAAAACAAAATTAAGAAGAAGGAGACGCAGGATAAAACTGATAAGTAAAAGTATTTCGATACGCCACTCAAAAACAAACAGTTTTAGAAGAACAAAGGCGCCAAAAACCTTGATGAAAAAACCCCAGAACGAAAGTCCATCGAAAAAAGAGAGGAAAGGTCGAAAAGTACAAACCAAAAACTTGTAAAACGGAAAAATGCCAAATCCATGTAAAATATAAGGAGTGGAATCAAGTACACTCGAAATAAAGAGACAAGTCCAAACAGTTCAGCAGATAAATCAAGGTCTCATTCAAAGAGCAGCAAGAAGCTGATAAGGAGCAGTGAACAAAGCTTGAAAAATCTCTACATGTTCACGAACTCAGGCATAAAGAATAAGCTAGGAAAATAGAAGATAAGCAATAGCAGAGAGAGGCAGATAAGTATCGCTAGCAAGAAGACAAACAAAGATGAAGATCAAGACAAAATCAAGAGGTTCATGGAGGAAAAGAAGAGAAAGTCAAAGCAAGATAAGAATAAGCAACTCAAGTAGGAGAAACTGAAGAAAGATAAAGTTAAAGAGTAACTGAGGAGGGTTGAAGCCTAGAGAAGAGCAAACGCAAGTAAGCCACTTCCTTATTCAAAGAAAGATTTTGTTCAAAGATAAGAAAGGCTGCCCATCTACTGCTTTGATGATGACGATTTTGACTAATCGAATTAGCTTTAGAATTTGAAAAAGGAAGTCAATCAGATCATTCATGAAAGCCCTCCCCCCTCAAATATAATGAACTCTGTGCCTATGAATACACTCAAATTTAAAGAAAGCTTTTAGAACTCTAGCTCAAAAAAGCTCAGAAAAGGTAAAAAATAAACTTTGGTTAGCAAGTATCTTAAGAGAACAATAAACTCTAAACAATACTAAGATCTTTAGGAAAAGGTAATCAAAATCCAAGCTTTTTGGAGAGGCTACACTTGTAGACGTCAGTTTTTCAAGAAGCTAACTGACGAGGCAATTCGATTTAGATACATTAAAAACAAAATAGACAACAAAAAAGGGATATTTTGGAACGATGCAGAAGAAAACTCAATCATCAATGTCCAGAAAGATTCAGGCACTATCAAGGTATATGATTCTGCTGGCTCCTCGATAAACTACGTTAATTACATAAGTGGTGGCAATAGCTAGCCTTCACAAAATGACTACAAGCTGACCTTAGACTAAAAGTAAAAAACTGACAAATTCAAAAGATTAAGCATCAATGTCGATCACTAAGACTCTCATTAAAATTAAAGGTAGATTTCAAAGGAAAGGTCGGAAAAAGAGACTTACGAGAATAGTAAAATGCTGAGATAGATATAATAACTCAGAAAAATGCTTGAAAAACAGACAGAAAAGTACAAATCTTTGGAAGAGGAGAATCAAACATTAAAAGCAAATATTAAAGTCTTAAGTTTGAAATAAAGTAGAGAAATAGCTGAGGAACAATCTGAGGATCTCATCAAAAGCGATGATTTCATAGAGATAAGGATGCCGAAAAAAATAGAATCGCCACAAAATCACAATATAAGAGCGACTGAAAATTTCCAAATTGAACCAAATACAATCACTTTCCATGATAGCTAAGCTAAAATCATTAACGAATAAAAGAATGTCACTTTAGATTCCTTCAAAAAGCAGTTTCAAATATTTGAATGTTCTTCACCTTCTAATGCTAGGCTTTAGGAGCAAATAAAGCAACTAAAAAATAAAAATATTGAAAATATTTTTTTAAAAAAAGAAATCAAAATCGACCAAAAATATGCCAAAAAGAGAGAAATGTTCGATAAAATGCTCAACGACAAAATACTAACTCCAAGAAGCTACAGCCAAAGGAAAAAGTAGCTTGAAATCAACCTCAAGACCGAAAAATAAGAAGTGAAGCAAAGAATAAACGAAGCAAAACGGGTTGTAGGTTTTATAGAAGATGTATCATCCTCTTAGTAGGATATGAACATAAGAGAGACACATTTAAATCAATTTAGTGATAAGGACAGTTAAAGCAACAAAAAGAAGATCTAGATTGAGCCTAACTTCAAAAAATAAAAGAATGTCATCGATTCTTTTACTAACACTTCTCCTCTTTAGATTAAAGAGATAGTTTTCAAAAATAATCTGACGCAAAAGAAGAAGTAAGAGCGTTCTGAAAGTGAGTATTCTTCTGATTCGTAGAAAATTTACAGAAAATACTGGACTGATGACATCTAAGAGGTGCATAAGCACACTCTTGAGATAACCAAGAAAATAGAGTAGGCTATGAATGCTCAAAGTTAAGAATCTTCAAATAGACTCAAGGAATAGGGCAAATAAAGCAGTGAAAGCTATAATAGTAATGAATTTCATAGCCTAGAAAGCAACAAAGCTGACAAAGAAGAGGCGCATAGTATTAGACATTAAAAGTCCAAAAGCCAAGAAGTCAGTTTGCAAAGTCTCAAATAGTCATATGAGCATTATTTGTAGTAAACCCAAGTCATACCTTCTTAGTCATAGAAAAAGGCAAGAGAGATATTCAATAAAATCGATTTGAGTGACTAAAACTAATGCAGATCTGAAGGGTCTCTCTAGAATTCACACTAAAACATTTGCCAGCTTCTTAACAATAGACCTCCTCATAACTCCCCTCACGTTTAAGACAAAAAACCAACAAAAAATCTTTACATCAGCTAGGCTGAGTTCAATAAAAAGAAAAAGATGTAAGAAGAACTGTCGAAGAGTTCATCTTTCGAGAAATCGAACAAATCTTTAAGTGTGAATAACTCCCAGCTTCAGTATAAAGGCTTTATTACAAACCTTACTTTTATTAAAGAATTTTGCATATCTTTCTGTGAATTTATAAGAAGCAGCGACCATTATAGGTAGATTTTCGTCTAAAACATCTCTTAAAGCATCAAATACAATCAGTTTTAATATTTGAGAGCCTACAGAATCACCGTTAATGGGGAAATCAAGAACAACTACAATAACTTTCAAGACGAATACGTGTATCCTTACTTTAGATACATCGCCTAAAAGAAAACTTGTTTGAATGATGAGCTATTTAGAGACTTTCTGAAATCTTACGAAGAAGAGAAATCAAAGGATCTGACTGTAATTCATCTCTTATTTAGTGGAATGACCCTTCAATAAACAAACACACGCGCGAAATGAGGTAATCCTTCCTAAGAAGCATAAAAGATAACTTTAATTAGTCTTTGGAGTATTAAAAGCCAGGTAGCGTTTACGGTGAACCCCTGCCTTGGCTTCATAATTCAAAATTTCTCAAAAACCACCAAAATGTTACATTGAAAAGCCTAAACAACGTTGACAAAAAGTACTCAAGTGACTCTTCCGATTACGAATAGCAAAATGAGGAGGCCAAAAGACTGGACCAGATTTTCGGTTCCTCAATCGCTAAGATAATTCAATGGGGAAGTTGCCTGTGTGGCTTCATTGCAGACCCCATGCCCATGTAAATGGGTGACAGCCAGATCGCCAACCTGAGCGATGAGCAATTGAACTCAATCCGCGAAAACCGTGTGGGACTTATGCTAGAGAAATGGCTGCTAGAAGAAGAAGAACAAATGACAAACTCAACGTTGGAGTACACTGAAGTATTGCTGTTTTTGAGTTAGAAGATAATAGAGTTGCTGATAGTTGAGTGTGCAGACGAAGTTTAGGAAATCTGAAGTGTGTGATTGTAATAAAGTTGAAAAACTATATTAGCTGTGATTATTGATATGATGTTAGGTGCTGAACAGAAAAAAGTTGTCAAGGGTACCAATAAAGTAATACAGTGGGAGTCTTGGGGGACAAAATAGTGGGCAAAACTTACTTATCTCACAGACTAGCTGGTCTTTCCTACGAAGGCTATACCTTAACCACCGAGATCACAGAAATGAAATCATAGTAACTTTCGAAAGGAACCAAGTTTGTGTATGTCGACAACCCTGCATTGGACTAGCACAGTATTGCCAATATTGCCTCCGTTCTAAAATTTGACGTCTTACTCTTTTTGTTCAAAGATTGCCAAAGCTTCACTAAGCTTTATGAATTTTTCGAAGCTATAAACAAAGCAATCAAAAATGGAGTGGATCAACATGTTCAGCACTACTGGCAGCATCTAAAGAAAATATTTGTGGTGTATTCTAATTTCTAGTCAAATTTGCCAGTACAGTTGGATCAGCTGTTTGAGATACTTACTGAAGAAATAGGCTACTTCTCCAGCAATTCCAACTTTCAGGCCTTTGCTTTAGAAAAGGGCAGTTAGAACTGGAAAGATCTGAAGGTTTTGATAGAAAAGGAACATGTTGCTATTTAACTTCATCAAGAAATATTAGAGATTTCTAATGCTGAGAAACTTTAGAAAATACTCGAAAAAGAGTAAATTTTAGAGAAAGAGCCACAAGAGAAAAAATCAACGGGTGTCTTATAGCTCAGTGAGGAAAGAGCAAACTTCTTAGAGTAAGAAAAATCCGAAGTAATACTTTTAAACAATGATGAATAGTAAATTAGGTAAACTGAAATTCCAGTAGCTTCAGCCTAGAAACAAAAAGATGGAGAAACAACATCAGCTGAGGTGATTAAAGCTTAAAGAAAATCAAGAGACAATAACGTAGTAATTCAGAGCTAAGAGATCAAAAATGAGAGCTAAAAGCCTCAGTAAATTATCTAAATTACATAAAAAGATGTCAAATAGATTTAAAAAAGCAATGACTAGCTAAACAAGAGGACATTGTAAAAGCCTTAAACATCCTAAAACGAGAAAGAGTATAAAATTGAGGAAGTTCGAATTTAATAAATTATTGAGTAGCCAATTACAGAAACAACTAAAAAATAAGAAATAAGAAGGCAAACAATCTTGAAAAAAATCCAACAAAGCTTCTTCAAATCAAGCATGCAAGTATAACTATCAAAAAACTCATACCTATAGAACGAAGATGTGCCCAAAGAGTATATCTAAGTGAAGAAACACAGCCCGGCCAACCTTTTGCCAGGTTTCAGAGAAACTCAATCATTGAGTGACCCAAAGGTGGATATCTAGCTCAATAAATACATTGAACAGAAGGTCTAAAAGCTCAAAAACTATGTAGAGATCTCCGAAGACGAAGCAAAGTTGCGATTGTCCAAAGAACAGAGGAACTCTTTGGAACAGTACAATGGTGACCGATAATTGATAGTTACTAGCACTAATCAGAAAAGTGATGGGAAGAATGGTCCTGAACTTTAGATTGATAACAGAAGAAGGCCTTTACGTTAATAGCAACCTCAGGGATAGGCAAAATGCAGCTGCTGCTTAATGTGATTCATCTTAGTTATTTTTCAAAGATTGATTTATTTACATTTAGAGTAGAATTTACATTCGGAGTAGAATTTACATCAGTTCAGGGTTTATCTTCCAAAAATAGGTTTTCTTTAATCCCTCTCAAACTCATAACCCTCAACCTTGGAATACTTAGCAATAATCATATTCTGCCCAGAAGGGCAATAGAATGAGATAATTTTGATTTCTAATGAACTGCAATCACTCTATTAGACCTAAAATACTAAGAAATGTAGAAATGTAGAAATAAATAAATCATCTTTTCTTTGTTTGCTTTCCTTTTATAGCCTAATCAATATCTTTGATGAGACTTTTAAAGATCTGCCAGCTTTCTATGTTCAATGTTATCCCTTTCTTAGTCGGCAGCCATTTCCCATCCTTTTCAAAAAATTAGCGCAAGTTGATGTTGATATTGCCCTTGAACTCTCCCACAGACAATCTTTTATTCTTGGTCAACTGCCAATACTATTCCCCATCCTCATTCACTTCCTTCTTTGGCTTGGCTTAAAACTATTCTTAGGAATCTTACTCAAGCTATTCGCTTTACTCTTCACTATTGGGTTCTTTTTTCTGTTTCTAGCGCTCGGCGGATTTGGCTTCTTTTTTCTTTTAGATAAGCGCTTTTTTGCTTGACATAAGCTTTGATTAAATATTATATTCAAAAAGTCAAATAAAGACAAGCAAGAAACTTCAACTCTTAGAATATTCTAATCAATCTTTAAAAGTATTTGCTATTGCCAATCGATGAAAGGCCTGATCCTTGGCGGAGTATGATAATAATATTTAATGGGTATTAAATCTCTCTAAGCAATTAACATCCTTTTGGCTAACATCTATCTAATTATGTTCGTCCAAATTGTCTCAAATTGGAAGGCTGCCGATTGCAGCACCAACTCAAATCTGTTCCAGTTAGGTTTCGTCCTCATTATGATTGCTCGGCTGGCCATACAGGAACTAGCTTTCAACCACGTCATCTCCAAACAACTCTATAAAGGACTATCGTTCTTTGCTAGTGCTATACTTTTGTTGCCTCTCGCTATTTATCAAAGCTACACCATAGCTAACAACTCTGATGCATTCTTTTATGATGCCAAAGCAAAGGTGGGAAACGAAATCTGCTTCCAAAACCGTATTGTCTTCGTGGGATAGATCGTAATAAGTTTCCTGACCTTGGCGAAAGACTTCTACTTCCATTGCTACAGTCAATAACCCTAGACAAGCGAACTCAAATGATATGCTTACTTTTAATTCCCAAAAGAAAGATACTTTAATTACAAAAAGGGAGATAGTCTAACTAAGAAAGAACAATAAGTAATTCCATCAACAGCAGCTCTTCTTCTTCTTGTTTTAGTTCACTTTCCCTCCCGTTACTTTTGTCCCCAAGTTAGAAATGGCCACACCCTTGCGCTTCATGGCCATCTCGCCCACAGTGTTGAACAGGTCGTCAATATTTTTGCCCTCCTTGGCACTCACCAGCTTCAGGATGGCACCCAGACCTGTAGAATACTACTTTATGTGCGCGTAATCCACTTCCTCTTAGTCGCAACGATCGATTTTGTTTCCCACCACTGCCAGTACGATATCTTTGGGGCCGTTCGCCTGCAGCTCTTCCACCCATTTTTTCATCACCTAGAAACTGCGCTAAGATGTGATATCATAGACGCAAAGGGCGATTTTGGCCTCCCGATAGTAGATGGGAGCAATGGAGCGGTACTTTTCTTGACCAGCAGTATCCCAAATCTGAATGCTAAAAGTGATACATGGAACTAGATCTGCTTGTTGTTGGGTAGTGTATGCTTCTTGGTGAGAAAAGCAGCCCCAAGTGTAGGCTCATTGTAGTCATTGAATTTCTAGTAAGTGAAGCGGGTGAGTATGGAGGTCTTGCCGACCCCGGAATCTCCAACTGCGATCAGCTTGAGCTGGGTGATCTATGCGTGTTCTTCCTCAACTTTCGACATAGGAATTAATCTCCCCTCTATAGTAATAAATGATAGCTCGTAATATCAATCCATTCACTAAAACACCTGACGTACTACAAAGAATCAGGCAGACAGATCTAAAGATATTCGGATTGGGATCTTCCTTTGAAAGGAGGATAGGCAGAGCCAGAATCCCTCTATAAGTTGTCTAAGTGCGACATTACAAAGATACAAAAGATGTTGAACTCTGATGTAAGGTATTATAACGATGGAATTGGAAAGAATGAATTAGTATTTGTATCATTTGAAAAGTCATAAATGCTGCAAAAGCTCTTAAAGTTTCTTTTTCGAGCTACTTAGTTCACACCCTAGCTATTTGATCCTTTCTATGGTCTCATTCAATCCCAAGGGGTCTAAAAAGCCGAGCTCGAATTACCTTTCAAGAAGAGACAGTTTCGACTCATTTCCTCTCAGTGCAGCCCGAATAGTGTTTGTTTCATCAAACTTTTCGTAAATGGCCTATATTGCCTTGGATGGGACTGACTCTTTCTTGGTTTTTTTGACTAGCTTTTCAAAGAACTAACGTTGCTGCGCTATATCCTGCATCAAATATTTTGAACTGATGCCATTTATCGCTTCTGTCGGTTCTTTTACTATGTGTACTAATTTCTAGGTACGATCTTTGGCTGTTTTCCTCGCTGCCAACCTTTCTTCTTTTTCCAGTAGCCATTTCTTTGATTTTTAGGCCTTAAGTTATTGGTAGGCTTCTGCCAATTTCTCAATGATTATTACCAAAGTTTCGCAAAACTCGCTGATTTCCGTGGATTTAGTCTCTATTCGCTCCTTTTTGAGGCGGAATAATGGAACTTTTATCTTAGATTAGAGTTCCGACCCCAAAGATTCGAGGTTCTTTACTAACTATCCTTGCGCTATTTTCATCAAAGGCTCCAATTAATCGATTATTTTGGATCCACCGTACTGCTGATTGTGCTGAAGCTGGTTTCTGCATTTGGAAAGTTCCTACAGCAAAGTCTAATTTTCTCGAGAAAGGAGCTGATTGCGTTCGACGAGAAGCTTGTTCTCAAAGAGGAGATGCTGCAAGTTCGTGGCTTGGAGCGAAGAGACGTGGTTCTGAGGCAATTAAATCATAACGTCTTTTATTAAATCCGATTATTCACTTTTAAAGAACCTTTTGTTAGAATTATCAAACAGCGTATCTACGTTCATTCAAAGCCTTCGAACGTCTTTAGCCTTTACTGGGACCACTTTGCTAATTTCGAAGCACAAAATATCTGAAAAGAGTTGATTTTGATATGAAGCTTATTTTAAGGGATAGCTAATATTTAACGCTGTAACAAAATCAATCTTAATTTATTTGGCGCCTGAATTTTTCAGGATAACGACTGCAGACCCTAACTCGTACGTAGCCTTACATACTTCCGCTTAAGCATAAAGACCGAATTCTGGGCACGCAAAGCGCACTGTTCCTTTCGAATCCAAACTAAAGGCAAAAAGCGAAATGCTTGATAGGCGTGTATCAGATCCAAAGACTGCGATAGTAAGCTGGAGACAAACAGCAGGCAACAGAAATGCTACTTACTCTTTAGATCAAGCAGCCAGCTGTAATAGTGAGCTTTATGCCCACAGTAGATGTTCATAGAAAAACGAATCATAACTTATGTCCTCCTCGAAATGGCCCAGGCACTGGATTAGCAAAAAGGTAACCATACTGGCTCGAGAAACACTTGATTTGGAAAAAGTAAGAAAAATGTAGAAAAAGGGATAAAAATCAAAGCTGGAATAGGGCAGAAGTAGGAAGTTTATTGACCAAAAAGGAGTTTAGAGCTTCCAAACCAAAGATAACTCAGCCAGCTTTTCTTCAGACTAAAAATAGCCTTGGATCAAAGCACCAGCTGCTATAGAAACAGCTAATTAGCAGAATCTCTCAGGAAAAATCTTCCTCTTTGGCTTCAAAGAACTTTTTCTTTGAAGGTGAATAAGTATTCGATGTATTCGATGAAAGGTTTTTTGTTAATGTTATTTTTAGCGTATAACTGTTGGGCTATGAACAAATATGAAGCAAAGAGGCAGCCTGCAAAAAACAAGGAAAACTGCCATCAGCTGAGAAGAAGACTGCCTCGTTGAAAACTTATTAACGAGGACAGAATTCATAGAAATACAACTTCTTTATTTCATAGTCCCGCCAAACTCTTTCTTGATTGTTTTTTGCTTCATAATTATTTTATATCAGGAAAAATATTCAAGGCTGCCTCACTTTAAGAGGTTTCCAGCCAGAAACGCAGCTTGCTAACCTACTGCGTGCTTCCCTCCCCATTGGAGATTCGCGAGTTACCGAGGGATTCTAAAAAACTCTTCTCATGGCTTGCAATCACTCTCAATATTTCCTTTCTATGGCTTCTTCAGATGAGCAATCGATGCCTCTCTCCTCTATAAAAGTCTCCTTTTATGCTCTACATCGTTGAAAAAAAGCTAAACGGAGTTGCGGCTAACATCGGACTTCATCTAAACTAATGGAAGCCAAGCAGAAATAACTCTTGTGAGCTCTATTTGATACCACCCTTCACAAAAACAACAGTCAAAACAACAGCCAAAACTACTTTAATCATCGAGATGTTCACTGAGGCCACTTTTGGCTGATGTTGAATTCAAAAAAAGATTGAAATTCTCATGTGTTTAACCCTCTTAGCTATAAAACGGTAGTTTTCAAGTCAGCAACCAATCAGCAGCAAAGTGCATTAAAAAGGCTCAAAATTTTCTTTAATTAAGTAAAAATGAAGTAAAAATCGGAGCATAACCTGACCTGAGACCAGCTGCCATAAAATAACGTGTTTTTCGATTTCTAAAAAGATAAGAAAAATAAAGAGTTGTGTGACTCATTATAAACAGATAACCTCGCTATCCTGCTAAACAATCAACATGTAATAACCACATTTTGATTTACCAATAGTTGACAAAATGAGCTATAAAAAGAATTAAAGAAATCACTCAGCTAGTTATCTCTTTTTGAGTAGTCATCGAGCCAATTTAACGAAAAGGTTATTCCTAACTTCAAGAACCACCTGAAAACCCTTTTGAAGGCAAAAGCGAACTGAAATGTTTCTTTATAAAATTTCTTTTTTCAAGCATCAGAGTTCGCTCAAAGTCAACAAATAACATAGTTTTGCCATTTAAGACATTAAAAATACAAAATGCCAGTAGCTGAAAAGTCACTTTTAAACTGCCCCCTAAAATCCATGATTATAATTATTTGAAAATCAAAGAAGAATGGACCAATAGCTAGATCGAAATCAGGGCGTATGGACTGCCAAAGAAAGCCTTTAATATGCAATTTTTCTGCATATTAACAAAAAGTTTCTTAATCAAAATAGAAAAAGGTAGAAATCAATATATTTAGAGATAGAAATTTCTTCGTCACTCTCGCTACGTTTATTGAGACTAGGAGTTGGTTGCAATGCCGCAACCATCACTATAAGACCTTGCGAAGGCTCAAGAGTATTAATGCCTCAATAAATTTTAACAGACAGCCAAAGTAGCATGTTGTGAAGTGCTTGCGAGGATGGATTGTACTTTTGTCCAATCCTCAACGAACGTGAAACTTTTTCCTGGGACA
>Ga0316217_10005191_pt1 | contig 13627 bp, 15 predicted proteins | sample 1anoAmetaG_FD_203633 | JGI IMG/M metagenome (GOLD analysis project Ga0316217, IMG submission 203633) | Freshwater microbial communities from Trout Bog Lake, Wisconsin, USA - 1anoA | ecosystem: Environmental > Aquatic > Freshwater > Lake > Hypolimnion/Profundal zone | place: USA: Wisconsin...
GAGTCCCACCTGCGTACCGTTCGTGACTGGAGTAAGTGCCAACTCGGTAGACCACTACCAACTGAACGTGACGTGTGGTGTGACTGCTGCTTCTCAATTCACGCTGACAACTACCGTGCATCCGAATACGTTCATTACTGCCCTCAATGTCTACGTCGTGCTCTATGACCCAGTCGGCATGGCCGTCCAGGCACTATACTTCGCAGACTACACCATGACCACAGCCTACCTGGGCACCCAAACCGCCGCCGCCTCTCTCCCCCACGGCTACTTCGATGCCAACTTCATCGGAGGAATTGACTCCTTCTCAATCCAAAACAACGTCGGGTTCAACATCAGCCTGGCCATCCCCACCAACAACACACTCTATGTCTCGATTACTTCACTCTATGACAGCGTCCCGCAGCTGCAGTTCAGAGTGCGCTTCTGCCCTGCTGCCTACCCCAACTACAACCTCCTGGACAGTCTGTGCTACACAGTGTGCCCCTCCACCACCTACTCCAACTCCACCGGCTTCGTCTGCTATGCCTGCGGGACTTACTGCTTGACCTGCCTCAACAGCACTGTCTGCACCACCTGCATCTCCACCATGATCCTCTCCTCCGCCAACACCTGCATCTGCCCCACTAGCAGCTACCTCTACAATGGCAGCTGCTATGGTTGTGATTACACCTGCATGACCTGCACCTCCACGGGCCAGTACTACAACTGCCTGTCCTGCAACTCCAGCGACTTCAGGAGCACCCTCAGCGGCAACAACACCTGTCCCTGCGACTCGGGCTACTAGGACTCAGGGGTCGCCCTGTGCAACTAGGTCTGCGGCGACGGCCAGGCCCTCACTGACGAGTGCGACGACGGCAACACCGTCAGCGGCGACGGCTGCTCCAGCACCTGCACGGTTGAGGCCAACTTCACCTGCGAACTAGACACCCACCAGTTCTCCACCTGCTACTACATCGGCAACGTCACCCTCACCATCAACGGCATCTTCAAGCAACAGTTCTCCAACCAGGTCTAGTTCTACATCCTGGTCAACCCCTACATCCCACTCATGAACCAACTCGCCAACTCCCTCACCCTCACCTCCAACGGCTCATTCACCAACGTCACCTACTCCACCTACTCCGACCCCGACACTCCCGACCTCGTCAACTTCGTCTACACAGTGACCTACTCGCAGGCGCTGCAGGACACCTACCTGCGCATCGATTTAAAGCCTACATCGAGTGGGGTGTTCTCGAGGCTGCCGCCGGCCAACATGACTATCCAGTGCGAGTCCAGCAACGCCTACTAGCTGATCGTCTACCAGTCGACCCAGTATGAGATTGCATCGTCCTTCCGGTACGTGTGCCTCGTATTTGGGTACATGATGCTGGCCACTGCCCCCCTCTACATCTTCGGCCGCCTCAAGTGGGTCGGCAACATGCTCTTTTTCTCTCTCCAGTTCCAATATCTCAACATGGCCATCCTGAACCACTTCAGCCCCATGCTTTCGGGGCTGTCGTATTTCAAGGCAGTGATGGGGTACAACTAGCTGTTGGGAGTGCACCCGCTAGACGTGCCCGACTACCCCGCTTTCCTGGCCCTGCGCTACAACATGACCTTCACCCATACCACCAACTTTATGGTCACTTTCCAGGCCCTGGGCCTGCTAATGTACGCCATCTACTACATCTTCTGGCGCCGCAACGAGCTGGTGTGCAAGAAGTACGGAGGCGACCCGGAGAAAACCTTCAACTCGACCCGCTGGGGCAAGTTCCTCTCCTTCTTCAACTGGTAGTTCTTCATGTTCTGGAACTTCTTCAACATGACCTCTCAAATCCTGTCCATGATCTTGAACAGCTAGGTGGACTTTGATATCCAGGAGACCATCTTCCAAGTCTTCTGCATGCTCTGCCTCTTCCTGGCAGTGCTCGCCCTCATCGTCAAGCGCAACTAGGTGCCGTCCTACACGCGGCTGCTGTACTACAAGGAGCGGGGACAGGAGGAGCAGCTGGTGACCATGGGGGGCTACGCGGTCATGTACCTGCTCTTCTACTTCGCCCGCACCCAGAACATGATCGCCTACTACGCCATCATGGTGGTGCCACTCTGCCTCATGATCTACATGTTCTGCCGCAAGCCCTTCCAGTCCAAGTGGGTACGCGCAGCCTACTACATCAACAACTTCTGCATCATCATGACCCTCATCTACAACCGCCTCACCCTCGACCTTGGAGACCTAGTAGACTACCTGCCTTTCGGCAACTTCATCGTCATCGTCTTCGACTGGATCTTCAACCTTGTGATCTGGGTCAGAGAGGCTTACATCATCTGCAAGTACGGCGGCTAGGAGGGCCTCCAGGAAATTCTCCAGTCTAACACCAAAACCACTGAGGAAGACGACGAGTTCAAGGGCTACGTGAACCCTGGTGCCCAGGAACTAGGCCGCAACCAGACAGTCCTGGACAGCATCATGAAGAAGAATAACAAAAAACTCACCAACACCAACACCCCCAACAGCCGCAGCAGGTACAGACGAAACGACAAGCAGGCCAACCTCGAAGAACCCTAGCACCTCCGCAAAGAAAAGTAGAAGATGATCGAGGAGGAGGAAAGCCAAGAGAGGGAACAGATCAAGAAGAAGCGGGAGGAGTGGAGCAAGGAGATGAAGGAGATGAAGTAGATCAAGGAGCTGCGGGAGCGCACCCGCTAGAACCTGCGCAACAGCAAACTAGGCACTCCCACCCAGAGCAAGCGCCTGATGCCCACCACCCGCCAGAAAGGCATAGACGAGAGCCGCATCTAGTCCATCCAGAACGCAGATATAAGATTGAAGTGATATCGATTTCTCTTTCCGTCTGACATCCTATCATGAGTGCAACCACTTCCTCATCACTTATTAACACTCTATTCCGTGAGTGCAACCCATTTCCCTATTGGCATGCTATTAACATGAGTAAAACTCATATCAAACTTGCTGGACAACCGGCGATTAACTATTATAATGTTTTAGGATAACATGGTTTATCAAGTTTATTTGATTTTTTACTGATTTAAGATTAACCAATGACTCGATCGTACAAACTGTTGTACCAGGAATGATTATCTTGGGTATTAAGGGATCATCGTGGCGAGTGTTTGCATCACACCATCTATTGGCTTGGCGTTCTCTGGAAGAAGGCTTGAACATGAGTGATGCAACTGTTCTAGCTAAATGCTAGAAATCGTCCCAAATTTACCCATAAATGGTAGTAAATCCTCTAGTTCTCGCTCATTCTTAAGCAATTCCGGGTTATTGTGACTTCGAGTAAACTACCACATCTGAACCAAACCAGTTGATTGGATTGTGATAGGCCTTATTGAGCCATTGTGTGTTTGGCGCATTCCTCAGGCAGTGTTTCAAGGGCTGCAAGCTCGAGCTGCAGCTGAATGTATATAATATTCGGGTTAGTTTGTACAAAAGATAACACAATGTCATAGTCTTCAATCAGGACATTAATACGGAGTTTCAACATGTTCGGCTTTGACAGTTTCTGGAAATCAAATGGGCACAGGTCCTACAGCAGCATTTGCGGCAGCCTGGTTTCTCTCCCCATGCTAATCATCATCTTCATAGTTCTAGTCCTAAAAATCATACAAATGGCTCAGTATGGCATAGTGATGACCAGCACACAGGTCAACTTCTCCAATGAGCCCACGATCAGTACCGTCAGCACCTTTCAAAACGACTCCAGCTATGCGCCCTTCATGCTAGCCTTCAGCGTCAACATCGACGCTTCCAGCTGTCCCAACAGTATCCTTCCCTTCTAGGTCTACTCCATCGAATCAAAGAGTTCCTCCGGTTCCAGCAACAGGACCACATCCAAAGTGCCAGTCACCTTCTAAAGCTGCACTTACGCCCACTTCTCCATGCTGCCAGGCCAACTGGATAAGCTGAAGCAATGGACCAACAATACGCTGAAGTGCTTGCCCCTCAACAGCTACCTGCAGTTCGGAGGGTCCAGCCTAAGCAGCAATCTCTACAAAAGCATACAGCTTAAATTATCTTGCCCTTCCTCTTGCAGCATTTCCAGCTGCGGCACTGTTGAGCTGTTCTCAGCCAGTGCTACTGTCAACTTGGGCAACTCGTCCTCTCCCTACTCATATGGGCTGACTAGGCACGTCTTTTCTGTCGATTCCGCCCCCAAGTATAAGATTTCCTACCAACTGGACTCCACTAACATGACTAGCGACAACAGTGTTCTCCCTTTCAGTGCCAACGCATTCAGTTCTAGCACCTCGGTAGGCAACGTCTTCACGGATATTCTCACCTCAGCAGGAGATAGCAGCACATACATCACTATCTAAAGATCTGACAAGTCAACGCTTTATCAGAGGAGCTACTACAAAGTGTTCGACCTCTTGGCCTACCTTGGCGGAATGGTCTATGGAATAATACTCCTGCTTTTCTTTCTCCGCAACCTTTCGAGAGTTGAGTTCGAACTAAACTTCGCAGCTGAATACTTCAGGATTTCGGACTCTAGGGAGATCTCTTTCCGAGGCTACTTCAAGCAGATGATCTATGAGATGCTGAAGTCCACAAGATGGAAACCTGACTGGAGGATGGCTGAAGTCAGAGAGGAGGCGAGAGAGGCGGCCAACAAAGTTCTGGACGTGGTCTATCTCAACAAACGGATTGCCTTCCTAGAGGAGGCCATTTCTTTGCTTTTCGATAAGCACCAGCTCAAAGGAATCCACCTCCTGCATACACTCAGCAAGTAGCAACTGCAGACCAGCATAGACGCCTACCACTTCAGGGACAGGGTGGTCTACTACTTGGGTCTAAAATACCGGCATCTCAAAAACCCCAAGTACAGCTAAATCAAAGATTCAGATGAAATGAAGCTGAGGGAAGCAGAGGGTGAGGAGAGAGGAAGCAAGTACAAGCAGGAAGTTAATCTTTCGGATAGCAGTAAAAGGATAAATCAACTTTAGCTAGATGATGAGCCTCAAAAGAACACAGATGTATAATATTTACAAGTGCCAAATGCTTATCAGAATTCAGGTGCCATCCTGAATCAAAGACCTAAAAAACTAACCCTGAGAAACCTGATTTCCCGCCAGAAGCAACTCACCTAGCGAAGGGTGCCTTCCAACTCGGAAGATAGCTTTATCATCAACGAAGCTTAAGAGTATTACTCAGAGTTGGCCTAGGAGGAAAGAAGAAGAAATATCATGGTGGTGAATAGTCCTGACGACAACCAACATCTCAGTACAGAAGTAGGTTTCATTGGTTGCTTGACCCCTGAAGAATTGCACGAATAGCTTTTGCAGGAGTAGCTCAAAAACGACATCAAACAGCTCATTGACGAAGGGTAGAAGAAAGATGGCAACCCAATTACTAAAAAGATCTATGAGAGGCTGGACCGCTGGCTCAAAAACTACCTGTGGGACACCATCAAAAAGCCCAAACCCCTGTGACCACTCAACAGCCTAAATGATATCACTTTATTTATCACTGTCGAAATCTATCTACTATAGGCAAGCCTTAGCAAGGGAGTGCTTGTGGGATTGTTGGGCTATTGAATAGTTTTCATAGTAAGATAAACACAAATGTATTATAAATGTAAGTTCAGACTGACAAGATGTCAGGATAAAGTGTCGAGCCCACCAGCAGGTCCTCATCTTGCAAAAACTACAGTGGAAACTACACCACGAACCCTTGGATTTATTTGTGCTCCTTCTGGTAGATTTCCACTTCGCACCTTTCTGCCTTCCACTCGCATATTTTTGTCAGTTTCTTGATCTCATTGTCAGGGTAGCAGTGGAACACCCTCCGATAAATCTCAGTGTTGTTCTAAATCAACGCAGAATTACCTTCGCCCTCCTTTTAATCGCATTGAGACACTCCACGTCTAGTGGGTCCTAGTAGCGCAGATCGCTGCCGAAGTGCTACTTCCACAGCTAAAGTCTCAAATTTTGAATGGTTTTGTTGACGAAGGCTTCTTTTTTGTTCATTGTTGTTTTGGATGTAGGCTTGCCTTGCACTAAGAGGCATAGTTCTGAGTCTCTACTCCCACGCATCGAACGGTCATTGATGTTGGCACTGCCTATGATCGCAGACAAATCATCTACGATCATGAGTTTGCTATGCAGATAGACGATTTCGGTCACAGGCCTGCTTTTTTCTTCACTTTCAAAGAACCCATGGGTCCTCAAACTTAGGAAAACTATGTAATCATCAGGGTTGACTCCTTCCTTTTTGAGTCTCCCTATAAGACTGCTTTCTCCACGAGCTATAGTGTGGTATTGCCAATGCATGATAACTCTTGGAATCACTGCTTAGGGGTCATCCAGCTCTCCAGCAAAACCTGGGATTAAAGGCAACACTACGTATACTTTGAAGTGCATTTTTTAGTGATAGGCTTTGAGAATGCGATTGAAAATGGCGTTGGCGATTTTGTTTTTGATCACATCACAGCCTTCAATGGCAGACACAAAAAACTGATTTTAAATGTAAATGAAGTTCTGTGAAGAGCCAATAAGAGAGAGGTAAGCGTTGTGAACAGATTGTTAGCGTAAGGAAGGACTGCACCCGATCGACCAACTTCCCACTGACCTCAAGACCTGGCAGGTAAAGCTTGACGCACAATCTTCTTCTTCCTCACTGATCACAGGCAATCTCTGATGCTGATTCATACCATTCGAAATACGTATGTCATTGATGTAGTCTATTTTTTCGATTTCGTCCTCCATTTTCTCAACTATTTCGTCCAGTTCAGAGACCGTCTTCTTGGACATCTTGAGCCTGAAGTTCTGCTCAGTGTTTTCTGATTGGTAAGTCAGCATTTGTTCCCTGAAGTCGTTGTTTTGATTGTTGGAACTATAGGTCCTGTGTGACTCAAACTGGATCTCTTGTGATGTTGGGGAACCGGAAGAACTTTTGCTTTTGGCCTCAAGCATGAGTTTTCCGTGACTGTCAGACTCTATCTATAGCAGCATTTTGGGCTATAGCTAAAGTTTGATCTCTTCAGATTTGATTTAGATGGGGAAGGGTTATACCACTTTGGGGTCATGAATGTTTTCTTCCTTCTTGTTCGTATTGAATAGCTTCTATTTAATCTAGTCAGCAAAGTTACGAATACTTTAGAGCTTGTTGCTGATGCCGTTTTTGATCCGTTTTATGAGAGGATGCTTTCTTCTGTCTTTTTACAGTATGAGCAAATATCTGTCTTAGTAGTGCGTTTGAAAGCTGGCGTAGTTCCAGTATTCTATGAAGTGGTGACATACATCCTGAGCTGCTTCTCCCGAGAAATGTACCCCTACATCATGCCAAGGCAGGCGAGCCACTTCAACCCTTGAAACTGAATCTTTCCAAAACTCACGCACGTTGGTGAAATCCTTTGTTCTTATGTTGTTGTACTATATCCCAGGGTACCACTTTTAGTCATTGTGAGTTAGTAGATGCTGAGGAGTGTCGTACCTGCCGTAGCATAAGTCCAGTCCCCCCATCAAAACTTCATTTTGGTCAACAATCACGACCTTTTCGTGATGGCTCCAGAAAGTTGGAAGAACTCCCAGGGGATGTTGCAGAATCTTGATATTGGGTGAGATCTTTTCAAAGGTTTACTTCGTATATGCAGAGTCGTTAGTCAGGAAGGAGCTTTAGTTATAAACAAGGATAAAAATCTTGATGCCTCTCCTCGCAGCCTTGCTAAGCACTGAATCCAACCTTGCATCTTTGTGTATATTTATTGGCCTTTTAAGTTGAAATTCTGGAGATATCATCCAGCCACAAATCATTATCTGCCACTCAGCTCGTTCAAAAGCGTCGTAAACTGCCTCAAAGTACTTCTCTCCGTCAATCAGAAACTACAGGTGTGTGATTTGCCGCATTGGAGCAAAACTTTCAAAGGGGTTTAGCTAAGGACCTTCAGCTTGTTTGATCGTTTACTTGACTTGGTAGATGAATTTACAAAACACTCTGCATTCTGAGGCAAAAAGCAGCAGTTTTCTGTGACTGGCTTCAAGTTTGATGCCATACTCCATGCCTGTCTGCTCTTTGCCATAGAGGATTTTGAATGATTTGCCAAAAGGAAGATACTCCTTGATCTCCTTGGTTGATTCAGCGTAGTAAAAGATGCCAGCTTTAATGATGACGAAATTGCGCTTTTGCCACTGCCAAGGGAGGCGGCAACAAAAGTAATCCTTGAAACGGCCACCAGATTTTTTAGAGAGCACAAAGCTACCTATCTTGCTTATTTGACTGTCCTCAATCTAGAGGAAGCTCCTCAAAGGCGCCCATTTGAACGTCTAGTTATGATAAGAAAGCGTCCTTACTCCTTCCTCATTGAATCGATCTAGCATAAGTTTGGTTTTGAACTTGACATTGTACTCCAGAATGAAGTCTTGTATTTCCTCAATGCTCTTCAGGATACTAGTTAGCTAGAAAGTTACTTCCAGGTACAGTTGTTGCGTGTGACTTCAAAGACTTCCCATATCTTGCCTATGCTTTTTTGATAGATCTGAACGCGGTCCTGGTCTGGCTTATCAAAGATGTCCTAGATGATTGATTAAGTATCTATGGATTGAACCCACCTCACTGAGAGTACCTACGTCATCAGTATGAAGACTATTACAATTATAAATAGAAGTTATTCGCTCTGGCTGCATTATTACCGTAAATAACATCCGCTTGATTCAAGCAGACAACAGTTGAAAGCAAAGAAGTAACCAGTCAAAACTTAGCCTTTCATAATATCATTGTCTTTGGCCTTTGCTCCTTTCAAATGTTTTTGAAAGGCCTAGTAGATATGCCTAATCTTTCAGAGAGTATTTGCTAGTTTTTGCTCAACGCTGCTTTCCGTGGGGATTACTATTGGTCGAAGAACATATTGGTCTTCTCGCCTGCGATGTTTCGCTCAACGACCTGCCCTTTCACGATCTGAAACTTCTATACACTGCCTAAATAGCACCCATAATACCAGCTTAAGATCTCATTTTTCTCCTCCTTATCCTCTACTCCAACTATTTGTCTTGAGAAGTGATATTGTTCTGTATCTTGTTTTAAAACCTCTTCATCTTCGTCTCAGCTATGTCTACTATTTCCTTAACTTTCTTCTGGTTCAAATGTTACGCATTAAGATACATCTGCAAATCGTACTCCTCTTTCCTCTCCCCTAACTACTTTCTCCGTGCTTACAGCAGGGTTTAGGAGTCTACTTTTCTATTCGAAGCCTTTTACATTTCTTCTAAGACTACTTTTTTCTTGATGAGGGTCTGGATTTTGTTATTGAAGTATTTGTAGCGCAAATCGGATTTGCTTTAAAGATGCTCGACTGCTATCTAGGTTGCAGTGCAGTTACCATGTAGAGTTGGAGCAGACGAGACAAGCACTAAATGCGAGAACCATTGAGTGAGTTAGTTGCTGCTCTATCTTAAAGCTCTATCTCTAGAGCCATCACCTCATACGCGAAGCCTTCTTGGGCTCTTTAGAGTGTATTCTAGATGAGGATTTAAGTACTCGTAAATCTTATCCTTTCCTTGCTGCTTTAAGGCTCATATATTCTAATATAACCTTTTATTGTTAGTTTATTAAATCAAAAAACTACAAACGAAATCATTTTTACCTATGCCCTCCAGCCTGATGGAATCCATCATTCCGAGTGTGGCTTGAAAGAAACAAGGATCAAATCTAAAGTAACTGTTTTTTCATAACGAAGGATATTCGATCCTTGAAATTGTTTTGGCCCGGTTTTGTTTGTTTTCGTATTTATGGTGCTAGGCATGTAAGAAGTGAATCTTTGTATGGCAGTTAAAAATGAAAAAAAACATTCCAATAAAATGATTACTTAGGAAAAGCAGCAAAGTATGCTTCAGATTTATACACAGAACCACGAATTGCAATCGAAAATCTCACTTTTCAATGAAACCCTTCTGCTTTTGAGGATTCTCCTTCTTTAATCCTCGATTCTCCTTATATCTGTTATAATTAATGGAGTACAAGGAGATATCGCTTGTCACTAAGAAGGAGAATATGGATGCTTTCAACAACAAGACTTTCAACTAGTCGTTGGGCTAAATCGCTCCCAGTGTGCCCGCTGTGAATAAACGGCTGCTGGAGTTGGAAGGCTAATGTAAGATCAAAAACTTTCAAGCCCTTAAAATCGACTGGATCAAAGCTATCTTTCTCATCATTCCAATCGTTGGCTCTGGCATTGGCCTGCTTCTGCTCAAATACTACAAAAGCTTCAGAGTGCTGGCCTTCTACAAAAAGTGCAGTCCTGATGAAGCCGACTACTTCTTCATTGAGAGCCATGATAACCATGAAGATATAGAGGGAACCACTCGCACAGACCAGGAGGTCTTTGTTTTCTTCAAAAAACTGAAATACAAACTCAGCAATGGCCTGCTCTGCCCAGTGGGATATTAGTTCGAGGAAGAGTTTTAATCTATTAGATCGAAAGACTATTGTTCAAGCGGACTTACTTAAACAAATATTCAAGAAAAGTTAGCAAAATACGGCACCAACGAGCACAAGGTAGAAATACCCAATTATTTGGAATACATGTTCTAAGTTCTCACCAAACCCTTCTTCCTTCTTCAGTACGTAATCTGCGTAATCTTGGGTTTAGAAAACTCAACTACATTCGTATACCTTTACTTGGCTACTTCACTTGCCACCACCACGGTCAACTATATCTTGCTTTACTCCAGCTTTCTCAAAATCAAGGAAATCGCATAAAAGTAGTACGATGTAAAAGTTTTCAGAAATGGACAATAACAGGTTATCTTGAGTCATCAACTTGTTCCTGGAGATATTGTGATACCCATAAAAGATGATGAACTATCCTTCGACGGAATACTTGTGCAAGGTGAAGTCTTTACAGACTAGTCTAGCTTGACAGGGGAAGGTATTCCTATCGGAAAGTTTGTAGTTCAAGATCTTCAATCAGCTAAACAGGAAAACAGCTGGGTCTTTTAAGGCTCAAAAGTGCTCTAGAGCCGTCCCAATACTAGGATAGTGGTCATTAACACTGGCTATACGACACGCAAAGGTCGAATCATCCGTAAAATTTTGACAAGGCCCAGTAAAATGCCCTAATTCTTCACAAAAAGTGTCACTTTTCTAGCTTAGACGTTAGTAGTCGGAGTCATTCTTTATTTGGCTACTTTACCCCTTATGCTTGGAAACGTAATCAGTTTATTCATTGGCTACAGATTTTTAGACGTTTTAGGCTGGGCATTTCCCCCTGCATTCCCAATTTACTTCAACCTAGCTTTCAGCTATTCCCTGATTCGCCTCAAGCTTGTAAAAATCTATGGCACTGAGCCCTAGAAAACCACAGAAGCTGCAGAAATTCGTACTTTTTGTTTTGATAAAACTGGAACTTTAACCTAAAATTAAATCGAAGTACACGAAATAGTAAAGTTCAAGAGCTAAAACTAAGGCTAGAAAATAACCAAATCTTTAGAAGACTCTTCAAACAGTTTGATCCTAAAGCTATTCGCTTCATGCCACACAGTGAGGCAAGTCTAAAACAGATGCCTAGGAGACTAAGTTGATTTGAGAATGTATTTGCACTCTAAGTACAGCATGAGTGTCCCCTAATCTCAGCAGGACATTAGGTTCATTGTTTAAGACGGTAAAGATGAAAAGATAGAGGTGCTGAAAATCAACCAATTCTAATCAAAGTTCCAAAACATGTCAGTTCTAGTGCGAGATGTGAAACTGCAGAAGCACTTTGTGTTTATTAAAGGAGCTCCTGAAAGAATCGATCGTAACTCAACATTCAAATTCAAGTAGTTCTAGCCTTTGCTAGCCTCATTTTCTTTTGGAGGCTACAGAACCATAGCCTACGCCTACAAAGAAGTACCACAGTAGCAACTGAAAAACTATCTTGAAGGGGAACGGGATCTCTTTGAAAAAGATATCACTGCTTTGGGCCTTGTTGCCTTCGAAAATAAACTTAAGCCAGATACGAGAGAAACCATTGATAGACTGATTTAGTCAGACATTGAGCCCAAGATGATTACAGGAGATAATATCTATATTGCTGCCTAGACAGGCTTTAGGGCTGGCATTATAAGACCAGGAGAAAAGGTCTTACTCTTATAAGGACGTAAGCAAGTAGCTAGCAGCTAAACTTGCCGTACTTTCAAAGGGACCTCAATATAGAAAAATGGTGAAGAAGTTATCAAGAAAAGTGTGTAGCTCAAGTAAGATGAAAGCTACTTAACTCAAACAGAGTACGCCATTGCAATTGATGATGATTTCCTAACAATGAAGCCTGAGCCAGTCCTAACAAGCAAGGTTAAACTCTTCGCAAGGATCTCTCCTGAGAATAAAGCCGATATTGTCAAACGCTTTATCAAGCAAGAACAGGAAGATTTCGAGAAAAAGACCAAAAGGGAAAAACTATTTGGTAGGGCACGTTGGAGAGTTGGGATGTGCGGAGATGGAGCCAACGATCTCATGGCCATCCGAGAGGCAGACGTTGGAATAGGCATTACTAACACCGATGCTTCTTATGGCTCTTCCTTCACCATCTCAAAGATGCTTGACGTCTAGTACATCATCAGGTAAAGCAAAAACTCAAGTCAGGGCATCATTGACATGATTTGCTATTTCGGAGGCACCAGCTTCCTCAAGATAATCGCAAGCATCTTGCTGGTGAGTGATGTGACCTCATTTGGCCCCTATGCCATGATCTACTACAACTTTGCCCACAACGTCTTCTTGGCCACATTCATGGGACTTTCTTCACCGCAGTAGTAACCTACCAAAAAACGGCCAGACACCAACATGCTTAGCTTCAGAAACCATTGGGTTTACTGGTCCAACGTCATCTTGCCTACAGTTGGGATGATCGCTGGCTATTTCTACTTTAGGTCTACATAGGTATTCGTTCCCAACCTAAGAAGGGTGGTCACTGTAGCCAAAGGCTATATTGGATTGGCTTGCCAAAGTCAAACAATCATGTTTTTGATGATAAACATGCCCTTTGTGTGCAACGCCTTTACTTGTTACACCAGCAAACCCTTCAGGAAGCCTATTTATGACGCCAAGCTGTTTTTGTTCACAATCGTGGGAAACCTTATTGCCGCTATAGTGTTCTTCTTTTACACTGACCACTTCCCGACTCTATTTTATTTTGTAGGCATACCCCACTTCGAATCCGGAATGGTCCTTTTGATAAGCAGTGCTTCGATCATTCTAAGCTACATCGTAGTGGAAGTTTATAAGAGGAAATTTGCAGAATAGTGATCTATCCCTATTATCATCAATTATATCTAATCTTCTATCATTTGACACCAAATTCATAAAAAGATTATTATGATCTTTTGAAAAGAAGGCAATACAAATTTTACTTAAGGAAAAAGGCAGTTAGCTCACCAATAATGATAACAATGATAACTAAGTTTATTGACCAAAGTAAGTAAAAATCAATAGCAAGTCTTCATAGTGGCTGGATCAACTGTATAATTCTAGTTACACTGCAAGCAATAGTCCATCGTAGGATGAGAGACAATGCAAGTGGGAACACTACTGCTTATCTGCTGATAAAACGACATAAATCCTGCTGAATCCTTGCATACTCCATTTACCGGGAAAAACCCTTTTGGGCAGCAAACACCTTCAACAGCTGTTTGTCCGTTTCTACAG
>Ga0316217_10005192_pt1 | contig 13624 bp, 10 predicted proteins | sample 1anoAmetaG_FD_203633 | JGI IMG/M metagenome (GOLD analysis project Ga0316217, IMG submission 203633) | Freshwater microbial communities from Trout Bog Lake, Wisconsin, USA - 1anoA | ecosystem: Environmental > Aquatic > Freshwater > Lake > Hypolimnion/Profundal zone | place: USA: Wisconsin...
GGTAGCGACGCACTACCGGGCGGTAGCGGCCTGCAACCCGGCCATCGCCGTCCCCGACCCGACGGGAGTCGCCGCCTCCGCCCCCGGAGTCGCGGACCCCCCTCCCTTCGCGACGCACTCCACCCGGTTCGTCGGTCCCTTCCCCTTCCTTTGCTTCGACTTCGCCCCGGGAGCGATCGCGACGAGGCATTCCGTCTCGTCACGAGCGCCCTCCGCGACCACCGCTACGAGGTTCACCATGGCCAAGAAGACAGCGCAGATCAGCCTCACCGATTACCAGGCGCTCATCGCCGGCATCCAGAAGTACGCCCCGAACGCGATCTTTCAGGTCGCCAGCCAGACGCTCACGGCCGCCCAGGCCGTGGCGTTTCTCCAGACGCTCCATGACTCCTCCGCCGCGCGCATCGCGGCGAAGGCGGCCCTGGCGCAAGCGATCCACGCGGATCAGACGCTCGAAGCCCAGAACGGGCTGGTGGCACGAGACATCCGGGACACCGTCGCGCTGATGTTCAGCAACGCGCCGGCCACCCTGGCGGCCTTCAACCTCAGCATGAGGAAGCCGCCCAGACCCCTGACGACCGAAGCCCTCGCGGCCCGGTCGGCCAAGGCCCGAGCGACGCGAGCGGCGCGCGGGACCAAGGGGAAGCTGCAGAAGGCGGCGATCGTCGGGAACGTCACGGGGGTGACCATCACCCCCGTCGTGACCCCGACGACGCCGTCCCCTGCGACCACGCCCACGGCGCCCACCACCACGACGAACGGAGCGACCCCGGTCGCCCCCGCCGCCGCGGCGAACGGCACCACGCACGCCTAGCCCGCACCGCGCGGGCTGATGGCGCTACAGAGGGGCGGGCGACGGCCGCGTGTCGTCGCCCGCCCTGGCATCCACCGCCTCCCCCGCTCCCCAGGCTCCCCGCTCTCCCCTCCGCCGCGAGGCCTCTTCACCGAGCCCCAAGCGAGGGGAGCCCGGCGCCGCGCGCAGGCAGCTAGTCTGCAGCGAGCGCACCGGCTGCCGGAGCGCGGTGCCGGGCTCCCCGAGCGCCCCCTTCATCGGGGCCGACGACTCGGCTACGGTGCCGCCACCATGGCGTTCGACTTCTCCATCGTTGGCAAGCCCACCGAGTCCGCGGCCTTCTCCTACACGTGGAGGGACACCGTCCTCTACGCGCTCGGCATCGGCGCGCGCCGGGACGAGCTCGACTACCTCTACGAGGGGCGCGGGCCCCGCGTCTACCCGAGCTTCGCCGTCGTCCCGATGTTCGGCCCGATGCACGAGGTGGTCCTCAAGAGCGGCGGCGACCTGTCGATGGTCGTCCACGGCGGTCAGCGCGTGCGCATCCGCAAGCCCTTCTCGGCCGAGGCGACCCTGCTCACGACGGCGACCGCGCGCGGCATCTACGACCTGCGGCGGCTGGCCAGCCTCATCATCGACACCGAGACGAAGGACGTGGCCGGCGACGTCGTCTGCACGACGACCGCCTCGATCCTCTTCCGCGGCGCCGGCGGCTTCGGCGGCGAGCCGCCCCCCAAGGAGCCCTCCGGCATCGACCTCCCGAAGGACCGCCCCGCCGACTTCCGCGTCGAGGAGACGACGTCGCCCGAGCAGGCGCTCCTCTACCGGCTCTCGGGCGACCTGAACCCGCTCCACGCCGACCCCGCGTTCGCGACGGCCGTCGGCTTCGAGAAGGGGCCCATCCTCCACGGCCTCGCGACCTACGGCTACATGGTGCGGCACGTCGCGAAGGGGGCGTGCGGCGGCGACGGGTCGAAGATCACGGGCTTCGAGGTGCAGTTCCGCAAGCCCGTGTGGCCCGGCGAGACGCTCGTGACGGAGGGGTGGGTCGTCGCGCCGGGGAAGATCGCGCTCACCATCTCCGTGAAGGAGCGGGGCGAGAAGGTCGTCACCGGCGCCTGGGCCACCGTCGCGACGTGACGGCGGCGCTAGCGCGTCAGCCCGACCGCGCGCTTGTCGACGAGGTCGCACATCGCGCGGAGCGTCTCTCGCCGCCCGAACGGTGAGCCGTCGAGGAGGTCGCCCCAGGTCACCTCGCCGTCGATCGAGGCGAGCATGAACTCGTCGACGTAGCCGAGGTCCATCGACGCGATGACGACGGGCGCCGCCCGCCGCACGGGGACGCACGGCGCGAGCTCCTCGCTCGCGAGCTCGGCCCCCGCGAGGTCGCCGAGCGAGAGGCGGTAGAGGATCTCGTCCACCGACGGGCCGAGGTGGATGTGGGCGACCACCACGTCGAAGCCGCCCGCGGGGCGAAGCCCGGACGGTCGGGGCGGCGGCACGGTGGGACGCTCCGACGCGAGGCGCGTGCTGCTCTCGAGCGCGCTCGCCTCGCCCCCCTCGGCCCGCCAGTCCGGGCGCGGGTCATCCTGCCTCGGGGCTGAGCGGTCATCGTGGCGCCTGCTTGCTTGCATCGGAGAGCTCCTTGTCGCGACCCGGTCCGTAGCAAGGGGTACGCCCGCGGCAGGACGACCGGGAATCACCCGTTTGAGCGACATTTCCGGCGGCTCGACGAGGCGGGGTCACGGGTCCTGGCGCATCCTGTGCCAGTTCCTGGCGCAACCGCTGCGGGGTGGCGAGAGTGGAGCGCCGGTCCGTCCGGGCCTCGGTTACCGCGACGCGGGCAAAATCCAGCGACGCGGTCGTTCCTTTACCCGGGGCTCCTTCTCGGCAAACATCGCCCGCAGAGTGAAACCCCACGGCCTCTCCCGCACCGCGTCCGCCGCCGTGGAGCTGACCGCGCCCCCCGCGAGGCGCGAGCGGAACGCCGACGCGACCAGGCGGTCGCTCCTGAACGCCGCGGAGGTCGAGTTCGCCGCGAAGGGCTTCGACGGCGCCCGGCTGCAGAGCATCGCGCGCGCGGTGGGGGTGCAGCAGGCCCTCATTCACCACTACTTCGAGGACAAGGACGGCCTCTACCGGGCCGTCATCGAGCGCGGGATGGCGGCCGTGACGGCCGGCAGCTGGAGCATCCTCGAGCAGGTCGCCCCCCTGCACGACCTCGCGCGCCGCAAGAGCAAGGCTCACGTCCGCGAGCTCGTCACGAGCTTCGTCGGCATCCTCGTCGACTTCGCGGCGCACACCACGCTGCTGGCCATCCTGCGCCACGACGCCGAGAAGCCCGCGTCGGTCGGCAGCCCCCCCGCGCTCCCGGCGCTCCGGCCGCTCCTGGCCACGCACTTTCGCCCGGTGCTCGACGCGGTCGTCGTCGTCGTGCTGGAGCTCCAGCGAGCCGGCACGCTCCGGAAGGACGTCGATCCTCGTCACCTCTGCGTCTCTGCGATGGCCATGGCGTGCCTCCCGTTCCAGGAGACGCAGATGTTCGCCGTCCTCTGGCCCGAGGCCGACTTCCGGGCCGCGCCGATGATCGCGGCGCGCAAGCACGAGATCGTCGAGACGGTGCTCGGCCGCGTCCTCCCGTAGGGTTACGGGGCGGGCGTCGGAAGGGCGCGAGCCAGGTCGCGGGCGATGCGCGACGGGAGCCGGGGCCCCTCGTAGATGAAGCCCGTGTAGAGCTGCACGAGGTCGGCGCCCGCGGCGAGGTAGCGGCGCACGTCGTCGGCGGAGCTGACGCCCCCCACCCCGATGACGGTCGCGTCGGGCCCCAGCCGGGCCCGGACCCTCGGCAAGAGGTCGAGCACGCGCGGGCGAAGCGGGGGGCCGCTGAGGCCGCCGGGGCCGATCGCGTCGACGACGGCGGGGCGGGAGGCGAGCGCGGGGCGGCCGACGGTCGTGTTCGTCGCGATGACGCCGTCGAGCTTCACCTCGCACACGACGTCGAGCAGGGCGTCGAGCGCGCCGTTCGACATGTCGGGGGAGATCTTGAGGAGCAGCGGCACCCGTCGCCCGGTCCCCTCGCTGTCGCGCACGAGCGCCGTGAGGAGCGCCCGGGCGAGCTCCTGCCCCTCGAGGGCGCGGAGCCCCTTGGTGTTCGGGGACGACACGTTGACGACCACGAAGTCCGCGACGCCTCGCACGGCGCGGAAGCTCGCGAGGTAGTCGTCGACCACCGGCCCCACGGGCGCGATCGGGACCGAGCGCGACTTGCCGATCGAGAAGCCGACCGGCACGCCCAGGGTGCCGACCCCCACCTCCCGCTCGAAGCGCCGCGCGACCGCGTGGGCCCCGGCGTTCGGGAAGCCGAGGCGGTTCACCAGGGCGCGATCCTCCGGGAGCCGGAAGAGGTTGGGCGGCGGGTTGGGCTCCTGCGGCTCGGCCGTCACGGTCCCGAGCTCGAGGAAGCCGAAGCCGAGCGCGGCGAGCGCGCGCGGGACGCGGGCGTCCTTGTCGAATCCGCCCGCGAGGCCGACGGGGCTCGCGAAGGTGAGGCCCATGCGGGAGCTGCGGAGCGAGGGCGGAGGGGCGCACGCCCGCTGCACGAGGTCGCGGAGCGGGGTGACGGCCTCGAGGGCCTGCAGCGCCGACATCCCCAGCGCGTGCGCGTCGGAGGGCTCGAGCGCGAAGAGCAGGGGACGGAGCAGGGAGTACATGGCGCCTCGATGGCTAGCACGCGGGCCACGCCGCACGGCAGCGCGAACGGCGGGGCGTCGATCAGCGGACCGCAGCGACCTCCGGGCAGCCCAGGTAGCCGCGGATGAGCGCCGTCTTCTCGGCGCGCTCCGGCAGCGTCCCGGGCGGCTCGCGCACCGAGGCGAACACCAGCGCGCCGACCAGCGTGAAGCCCACCACGGACAGGGCGCGTCGACCCGGCTCGGGGCGCCTGCGGCACGCCAGGTAGCCGAGCAGCCCTGCCGCGGCGAGGACGTGGACGGCCAGCAGGATGAGCGGCAAGACCGGAGCCGTGCCGGACCGGAACGCGGGCGTGACGCAGCCCGATCGGACCAGCGGCCACGCGAGGCTGACGAGCGGGTTCGCGAAGACGTGCGGGAACGCCGGGAACCCGACCTCGCAGACGGCGAGGGCGGCCGAGCTCGCGATCGCCAGCCCTGCGACCGGCGCGACCCATGGGTCACCCCTGCCAGGCCTGAGCGCGGCGGCGACGCCCACGAGCAGGAAGGGGATGGCCGGTACGAGGTAGCGCGGGCCGACCGCCCAGCCTGCCATCCAGTCGATCGTGACGAGGGCGAAGAGGTAGGTCGCCACCGTGACCGCGACGCACACGACCGCGTCGGCGCGCTGGGTCGGGACCCGCGCCATCCGGACCCAGCCGGGGATGGCGACGGCGAGGAACGGCGAGAGGAAGAGGAGCCCTCGCCTTCCGGAGAACCAGATCCCGAGCCAGCCGGCCGGGTCGGGTCGGCTGAACCCCATGAAGCCCTGCGCGTACCGCTCGGCGAAGCCGGGCTCGGCGTGGTGGTGGATGCCCGTCTGCAGCGGGTGCCCGAAGCAGGCGGTGTTGTACGCCATCCACGCGGCCACGGGCGCCACGAGGCCCAGCGCGTAGCCGGCCGTGCGCCAGGCGCGCCGCTCTCCGACCGAGGCCGTGAAGACCCCGAGCACGGGGATCGAGAAGGCGGCGAGCGGGTCGAACAGGAACGCCGACCCCGCCAGCGCGCCGGCCGCGGCGGCGTAGCCCACCCCGCGCCGCGTCCGGACGCGGGACGGGGCTCGGGACGCCCGGACGGCCATGAACGCCGCGAAGAGGGCGGCGCCGCAGGGGACGACGCCGAAGACGTGCGTCGCGTAGATGAAGCAGCTCGTCCCGAGGGCGCCCGCCAGCACGACCACGGCGGCCATCGCCTCGGAGCCGGTCCAGGTGCGGTACCAGCGGATGCCTGCGAGCCAGAACGCCACGGCCGGGACCGAGAGGCCGGCGACGCGGAGCGCGTACATGAGGCCGAGGTAGCCGGGGACGTCCAGCGGAGCGTGGCCCCGGATCGCCCCGAAGAGCCAGGCGAACGGGACCAGCCACAAGGAGGTCCCCGGAGCCTTGTCGGAGAAGTAGCGCCCCTTCCAGACCGACCGGTCCTCGGTGCCCACCAGCTTGAGGAGGGGGTCGATCGAGAGGGTCCGCTCCGACGCGATCGCGAGGGTCAGGTGGACCCGGCTGACCTCGTTCGGGTTGAGGAAGCGAGGCTGGGTCTGGAGCACGTAGACGTGCGTGAAGAGGAGGAGAGCTGCGGCGAGGCCCTTCAGCCAGCGGGGGAGAGGCGGAGCCACGGCGGGCGCATCCTAGCAGCGAAGGGGCGTCGACGCGGGGAGGGCCGGGCCGGGCCAGCGTCCAGGAGCGTGCTCCCCAGCGCCGAGGAGCCTTCAGGTTTGGCGCTCCTGGCCGTTCGGCCAGGGGGCTAGACTGACCGTCCCGCTGGGGGCGGACAGGGATGGGGGGAGAGGATCGAGCGGTGGAGACAGAGGGGACCACGGACGCGGGGACTGCGGCGAGCAGCGTGGCGCCGTCCATGGCCGAGGCGTCCGCGAGGCTCCTCGAGGCGCTGCAGCAGTTCGTCGCCGCGGCGGACCGGGCGCGGGACGACGCGACGACGGCGTCGAGCGCGGCCGACGGGGTCGTCATGAACGTGCGGATGGTCGGCGCGATGATCGGACAGCTCATGTCCGGCATCGACGAGGTCTGGACGACCTCGAACGCCCCGCTCCGCGCCGCCGACGAGGCGCTCGAGGCGGTCAGGTCGACGCTGGCGCGCGTCGCCGAGCTCTCCGAGATCGCGCGCCAGATCGGGGAGTTCGTCGTGATGATCGAGGGCATCACCCGCACCACGAACGTCCTCGCGCTGAACGCGGCGATCGAGGCGAGCCGGGCCGGCGACGCGGGCAGAGGGTTCGGCGTGGTCGCCACCGAGGTCAAGACGCTCTCCCGCCAGACGGCGGAGGCGACCGTCGGGATCGGCAAGAAGATCGAGCGGATGGGGGAGGTCACCCGTCAGACCGCGGCGTCGATGGCCGCGACCGACCGCGCGGTGCAGACCATCCACACCATGATCGAGCAGGTCGGCGGCGCCGTGGTCGGTCAGCGAGAGATGACCGACACCGTCAAGACCTACATGACCGAGGCCAGCGACAGCGTGGCCGGCATCGGCGAGGCGATCGGGAAGATCGAGTCGGAGATGAACGACGCGCTCGTCGTGGCGCGCGCGGCGCTCGAGCAGGCGAAGGCACCCACGTAGTCACGCACGGACACCCACAAGGAGACTGGTCATGCCGCTGATGGAATGGACACCGAAGCTGAGCGTCGGCGTCGAGCAGTTCGACAACGAGCACAAGAAGCTGGTCGGGATGGTCAACGAGCTCTTCGACGCCGCGCAGGCGGGCCGCGGCAAGGACGCGCTTGGCCCGATCCTCGACAAGCTCATCGAGTACACCAAGACGCACTTCAAGAACGAGGAGTCGCGCATGACGGCGCACAAGTACGCCGATCTCGCCGCGCACAAGGCGGAGCACGACGCGTTGACCAGGCAGGTGCTCGAGGTTCAGGCCAAGTACAAGGCCGGGGCGAGCGCCGCGCTCAGCATGGAGGTGCTGAACTTCCTGAAGAACTGGCTCGTGAAGCACATCCAGGGGACGGACAAGAAGTACGGCCCGTTCATGAACGAGCACGGCGTCAAGTAGCGTCGCGGGGAGCGGAGGGCGCCGACCACGCGGCCGGCGCGCCTCCCTCAGGCGAGGGCGCGCGCGACGTTGAAGCGGGTCTCTTCGCGCGGAAGGTTGCGGGCGATGCGCGGGTACGTGACCCCCGCGGGCGGGTCGCCGAGGTCCCACTCCTCCGGCGGCTCCACGACCTCGCCGTTGCTCCGGATCACGACGCGCACGACCGGGCGATCGTGCGCGCGCGGGTTGTTCGACGGGCCCACGACCACGGCCCACTCGCCCGTCTCGAGCTCGACGACGCTGCCGACCGGGTTGATGCCGACCGCCTTCAGGAGGAGGCGGAGGAGCGTCCGGTCGACGCCCGGGACCTTGGTCAGCGCGTCCACGGCGTCGAGGACCGAGAGGGCCCGCTTGTTGTCGCGCGGCGCGAGGAGATCGAGCATCGCCCGCGCCAGGAAGAGCACCTTCGCGTGGAGCAGCGGCGCCGGGGTGCCCCCGTAGAGGGGCCCGAGCTCGGCCTCGCGCTCGAGCCAGGTCGCCTCGAAGACGATGACGGCGTGGAGCGCGGCCTGCGCGTTGACGCCGTTCGTGCCGATGGAGATGGCCGTCGCCATCGCGGGGACGTTGCGGTCGACGGCGTCCTCGAGCCGGACGAGCCGGTTGCGCCCCTCTGGCCCCACGAGCCGCACGCGCCCCACGTCGGCGAGCAGCGCGGCCATCGCGAGGCGCGCGATGGTGGCGCGGTCGTCCGTCATCTCGCGGCCGATGGCGATGGTGATGATGGCGCTCTGCAGCGCCCGGCCGGCGTCGTCGCGGTGCGCGTTGGCGAGGGCCGTCAGCCCGAGGAGGCCGGGCCCCTCCGTCTCGGCGAGCCCGACGAGCCCCTGCGCGATGCGCTTGACGCGGTGGGGGAGCACCGTCGCGCCCGCCGCGAGCTCGTCGAAGAACCGGCGCATGACGACCAGCGCCGAGGCGTAGTAGTCGAGCGACCGGCGGGTCTTTCCCCCCTTCCCCTTGGCCACGCGGACCATGGCCTCGACCTTCTGCATCGTCACGTTCGCGATGCGGAGATCGGCGAGGCGCGCGTTCGCCCCCCCCTCGCGGAGCGCCCCCGAGATCGCCTGGGCGGCCGCCTTGAGGTCGGCGCGCGTCAGGTTCGGCTCGAAGCGAAGCTCCGACACCTCGCAGCGCAGCAGCAGCTCGCCCAGCTCGGCGGCCGACTCGAAGACCGAGCGCGACCCGCGCAGGAGCTGCCCGCAGACGAAGACCGTGTCCTCGGCGAACGTCACGGTGACGGCGCCCGCGGCGAGCCCCGAGAACTCGCGCAGGATGGTGAGGGTCTGGTCGAGCGTCTGCCCGACCGCGTCGTTCTCGAACGAGTGGATGAGGCCGATCTTCACCAGCCGGTAGATCGCCAGCACGGCCTCGGTCCCCCGCTCGCGGATCACCTCGACCGCGGCGTTCCCGGCGGCTCCGGCGACGGCGCGCTGGAGGAAGCCCTTGCCGCCGTCCTGCTGTTCGGGCGTGCTCATCGGTCGCTCACGGCTTGCGCTTGGTGGGTGGGGTGGCGTCCGGGCGCCTGTTCATGGCGAAGGAGTCGGGCCGCGCCAGCGGGGGAGGGACCTCCGAGCGCTTGGGCGCGGGCATGGGGTCAGGCCGGAGGCTGGCGGGCGGGGGGATGTCCGAGCGCTTGCTCAAGGGCCCCGCCGGCACTACCGAGCGCGGCCCCGACGCGCCGCTGACCGAGCTCGACGGCGGCGGCGGCTCGGACGGGTGCGCGGCGCGATCGTCCCAGGTCTTCAGCGCTGCGGTCGCGGCCGTGCGCACCCGGTCGCCGTTCTTCCATCGCCCGGTCGACGCGGCCTCGAGGGCCGCGCGCGCCTCGGGCGAGTGCCCCCGGAGGCCGAGCGCCTCGGCGGCGAGCGCGCGGGTCTGCTCGTGCGCCTCCACCGGGACGAGTCGCGTGTCCCCGAGCAGCTCGAGGTAGACCGCTTCGGCCCGCGTCGACGTCAGCAGGAAGAGCGCGTTCAGCGCTTCGCGCCGCTCGTCGGACGGGAGCCCGTCGAACTCCGGCGACTTCACCCGCATCACGAGCCCGGGCCCGGCCGCCTTGATCTTGTACAGGCCGATCGACTGGAGCGCCGCGAGGCGCACGCTCGGGTCCCAGTCCTCGAGCATGGTCCTCAGCGCGTTGCGGCTCCCGGTCCCCGACGCCCCCTCGACCATCCCCAGCGCCTCGATGCGCACGATGGGGTGCGGGCTCTTCGTCGCCTCCTGCGCGGCCGTCTTGGCCGCCGGGGTCCCGAGCTTCTGGAGGACCTTGAGGAGCGCGAGCGAGGGCTCGAGGTGCCCGGTGGCGAACGTCGAGGCGATCTCCCCCTCGTGCCCGGCGGCGTGCGCCGCGACGTACGCGAGCAGGTGCACCCGCACGGCGGACTCGTCCATCGTCGCGACGGCCGCCGCCACCGACGCGATGTGGTTGCCGTCGAGGCGCTTCAACAGCGAGGCGAAGCGGTCGGCGAACTCCTTGCCGATGCCGCTGGTCGCCGCGGACGTCAGGTCCTGCCCCGCGTCGCTCGCCGCCGCCATCAGCCCCGCGAGCCGCCGAGGGGAGACGATGTTGTTCACGAGGAAGCGGAGCATCGGCTCGCGCTCCTGGTCCGTGGCGGCCCTCGCGACCCCCCCCTCGAGGAGCGAGATGAACGCCAGGGCGTCGCTCGCCGCCGTGTCGCCGGCGAGGGCGTCCACGGCGGACCGGAGCGGCCCGGCGACGAGGCCAGGCTCACGCTTGCGGCACGCCATCGCGAACGCCTCGGCCGCGGCCGCCGCGAACCGCCCGCCCACTTCCGCTTCGTTCGTGGCGAGGCGCCTCGCCATCACGGCGCGCGTCGCCGGGTCGATGGTCAGCGGGTCGCCCTTCGGCGCCGCCCCCGCCGTCTTCATCCCCGCGGCCTGCGCGGCGGCGGTCGCGGCGGCCCCGCCGGAGACCGCGCCGAGGAGGGCGCGCTGCCTCGTCTCGCGCTCGCCGGGCTTCGCCTGATGGGCCCCGGCCCGCCAGCAGTCTTCGAGCTGATCGGAGGTGTCGAGCGACGCCCCCGCCAGGACCTCGGCGCGCTTCTTCTCGAAGCCGACGCGCTCGGCGTGGTCCCCCTCGGCGAAGGAGTCGGCCTCCTCGTAGAGGACGTGCTCGAACTTCGCGTCCCAGAGGAGCGTGACGGCGTTGTCCTCCGCGGCGATGTTGCTGCTGGCGTCGGCGACGAGGATGCGCGTCAGCTCCGTCAGCTCCTCGAGCGTGAGCCCCGGGAGGAGGCCGAGCGAGCGGATGCCGTCCGAGAAGAGGCGGTAGCAGATCTTGTCGAGCGGGGCCTTGGGCTCCCAGAGCGTCTCGTCCTTGGCGGTGAAGCCGTACGGGCGGATCACCCAGGCGATCGGATCCGGGACGGCCGTGAACGCGGAGTCCAGGAAGCTGAACGCCGTCTCCATCCGCCGCTCGACCTCCTTGTGCCCGGCCCCGTACTGCGAGCGCGACTTCATCGCCTTCTCGAGCAGCCCGAAGAACTCGCGCGCCGCGTGGACCGACTCCGCGGTCATCCCCTCGAGGATCTCCTCGAGCTCGGGGACCTCCTCCTCTTCTTCCACCGGCGCGGGCGGCGGCGCGGCCTCGGGCGGCGGCACCTCCTCGATCTCGGTCACGGCCTGGCGCGTCCCGGAGGGCTTCCGGACGGCCCCGCCGCCCGACATCAGGGCGAGCAGGTCGGCGCTGGCGCGCTCGAGGTCGAGGCGCATCTCGCGGGCGCTGGCGTAGCGCTGGCTCTGATCGAAGGCCAGCGACTTGTCGATGACCTGCACCAGCGCCGGCGGGGCGACGGACCAGGCGCGGCCGAGCGAGCGGGCCGGGCGCGTGGCGGCGTTCACCAGCCGCTCGTTGTCGCTCTCCCCCTCGTTCACCGACTGGCCCGTGAGGAGGTTGAAGATCGTCGCGCCGACGGCCCACAGGTCGGTCCGCGCGTCGACCTGCGACCAGCGCCCGAGCGCCTGCTCCGGCGCCATGTAGCCGGGCGTGCCGAAGGTCTGCCCCTCGCGGGTGCGCTTGGACGGCCCCTCCTCCTTCAGGCGGGCGATGCCGAAGTCGAGGACCTTCAGCTTGCCGTCGTTGGTCCAGAAGAGGTTGTCGGGCTTGATGTCGCGGTGGACGATCCCCACGGCGTGGGCCGACTCGAGGACGGACAGGAGCTGCTGGCCGACCCAGATGGCCTCCTTCGCGGGGAGGCGGCCGCCGATGGCGTCGGCGCGGTCGGCCACCGACGTCCCCTCGAGCAGCTCCATCACGAGGAACGGCACGCCGCCCTCGTCGACCTCGTCGTCGCGCACCTTGACGATGCCGTCGTGGTTCGTCTTGTTCGCGATGTACGCCTCGCGGAGGAAGCGCTCGCGGATGCCGCTCTGCGCCGCGTACTGCGGGTGGAGCATCTTCAGCGCGGCGGTCGCGCCGTTGCGGTGCGTCGCGGAGTAGACGGCGGCCATGCCACCGATGCCGAGCAGGCGCTCGAGGAGCCACTTGTCGCGGACCCTCGTGCCCACGCGGGCCAGGCAGAAAGCGTCGATGTCGTCTTCGGGGTTGGGCATCGATGAGCGTCCGCGGTTCCGAATATCCCCCGTGGAGACGGCCGAAGCATAGCCCGCGGCCCGAAAGTCGGGCAATGGATGGTCATGCCGTCGCCGGTCGATCTGGGACGGGGCAGCTTGCCCCACGACATGCTTCGGGGGCTCGTGCGCGGCGTGAGGCTCCTCTGCCTCGATGCCGGCAACACGGTCATCTTCCTCGACCATGCGCGGCTCGCCTCCTGGGCGGCCCTCCACGGCGCCCCGGTGACGGCGGCGGCGCTCATCGAGACCGAGGGGGAGGCGAAGCTCGCGCAGGAGCGCGGGGGGATGCTGGACGTCGACTGGGACGGCCGGTCGCACCCTGGCGCCGTCGGGTGGGGCAGGATGGTCGGGACGATGCTCCACCTTGCGGGGATCCCGGAGGCGACGGTCCGGTCGTGGCTCGGCGCGCTCTGGGTCGAGCACGTCCGGCTGAACCTCTGGTCGCTCGTCCCGCCCGGGCTCGGCGAGGCCCTCGACGCGGCGCGCGGTGGCGGCGTGAAGGTCGCCATCGTGAGCAACTCGGAGGGGATGCTCGACGAGCTCTTCGTCGCCCTCGGCGTGCGCGGCCACTTCGACCTCGTCCTCGACAGCGGCAAGGTCGGCGTCGAGAAGCCCGACCCGGCCATCTTCCGGATGGCGCTCGACCGGTTCGGCGTGGCGCCGGGCGAGGCCCTCCACCTCGGCGACTCGATCGCGACCGACGTCGAGGGGGCGCGCGCGGCGGGGCTGCGCGTGGCGCTCATCGACCCGCACGGCCACTGCGAGGGGCGGGCGACGGACGTGCCGCGCGTCGAGGGGGTGGTGTCCGTGGCGAGGGCTCTCGTCGCCGCGGCCTCGTGATAGCTTCCCGAGCATGCCCAGCGACACGAAGCTCATCGCCGTCCTCCCCGGTGACGGCGTCGGACCCGAGGTCATCGCCCAGGCCACGCGCGTGCTCGAGTTCTATCGCGACAAGCGCGGCCTCCCCCTCGACCTCTGGCACCTCGACCTCGGCGCCGACCGCTACCTGAAGGACGGCACGACCTACCCCGACGCCGTCCGCGACCGCATCGCGACCGAGGCGAAGGCGGTCCTCCTCGGCGCCCTCGGCGACCCGCGCGTCCCCGGGCTCGAGCACGCCCGCGACATCCTCTTCGGCATGCGCTTCGGCCTCGACCTCTACGCGAACGTCCGCCCGGTCAAGGCGCTCGCCGACCGCGTGGTGCCGCTCAAGGGGAGGACGGCGAAGGACGTCGACTTCGTCGTCTTCCGCGAGAACACCGAGGGGATCTACGTCGGCATGGGGGGCCAGTTCAAGCGCGGCACCCCCGACGAGATCGCCATCAACGAGGACCTGAACACCCGCAAGGGGGTCGAGCGGCTCATCGTCGCGGGCTTCGAGTACGCCAAGAAGCACGGGCAGAAGGTCGTGCACATGGCGGACAAGAGCAACGCCATGCGCCACGCCCACGAGCTCTGGTA
>Ga0316217_10005193_pt1 | contig 13624 bp, 7 predicted proteins | sample 1anoAmetaG_FD_203633 | JGI IMG/M metagenome (GOLD analysis project Ga0316217, IMG submission 203633) | Freshwater microbial communities from Trout Bog Lake, Wisconsin, USA - 1anoA | ecosystem: Environmental > Aquatic > Freshwater > Lake > Hypolimnion/Profundal zone | place: USA: Wisconsin...
CGGAAGTATCCCGCCGCTGGTCAGATTCATCATGGTGAAACTTGCGGCCAGCGTCGCGTCATTAGTCTGGCCGATGAAATTGGCCGCGCCGAGAAAGGTGCCTTGGTTGTAAGTGCTGGCCCATGTGCTGATGACGCCATTGGTGCCGATATTGTCGCAAATGGCGCCAGAGCTGGTATTGAATAAAACCGAACGTTCCCAGTAATAGATATTGGTGGCTTTGTTCCAATAGTTGGTGTCGCCATAAATCTGATACAGCAAATATGCGGCAATGGCGCCCGGGCCGTTGACGCAGGCGTTCTTGGAGGCGTTGTTGGGATATTCCCAATATAATCCGCCGCCCAGATTCGTTGACCAAGCCCGGCCGTAACAGGCATCAAAGTTAGCTTTGGCAATGTTGCAATAGTTGGTTTTGCCGGTGTCCTGTCCGCCCCGGGCAAAGGCGATGACCGCCCACATGATGTCATCATTGTAACCATTCCCGGAAGTCCAAGCGGAACCGTTGTTGTAGATAAAACCATTCAGCAGATTGGTGATCATGCCCGAATAGGCCGAATTGCTGGTCCACTCGTAGGCATCAATGACACATTCAATCTCCTCCGCCTGGCCCCAAAAATAATTGATGCCGCCGGACTGATTATTCTTAAAGTATCCGTTCGTGCCGTTCTGATAATAAAAGGCGGAGTTGAACGAACTAAAAATCGCGTTGGCATCCGTGGCGGAAAAAGCGAACGCTGAAATGCCTGCTTTTAACAGGGAGAACAAAACCAGCGGACAAGCTAGACGCCTGATTTTTCTCAAATGGCTGGCATTTGATACGCCATCAGAAGCCTTTCTGAAAAAACTCATGCGAAAAATGGGACAGATTGTGACATGCAACAAACCGGCACAAAGTAGCAGCGTTGAATCCAAAAGTCCTGTGGCATGAAATGGCCACGTTCGCGCAGCTCAAAAACAATTCCGGCAAAACCTGTTGGGCGAATGACTTGAAAACCCGCCGTGTCCCCGCCCAATCCGTTCAGCTTTTCTTGCCGGCGGGTGACCGCAACACTTTCAGCGCCTCGGGCAGTTTGTAATGCCGTTTCAAACCGGCATCGCCGAGCACGCCGGCGGGCACGCGCGCGATGAATTCCGGAAAACTCCGTTCCACCCGGTCGCGCAGCAGTTTTTGTCCGGTCTTCGACGCCCAGAATTCGTCCTCGATTTTCGTGAGCGCGATGGCGGCCTCGTCGTTCGTCAGGTTTTCGCGCTTGGCAAGTTCCCAGATGAGTTCCGGATCGCCCGGCAGGCTCACGGGAAAAGCGACAAATTTCAGCGTGACTTCCGCTTCGTCGCTGCCTTCGGGCGCAAGCGGGCGCACGGGAATCCGGCTGTGAAACTGCGTGCCGTCCGGCAGCGAGACATCCACGGCCAGCGCCTTGCCGTCCTCGGCCGGCTCAATCTCCAGATCGGCGTCGCCGAAGCCGGCGGCGAAATGCTGTTTCACTTCCTCCACGGTTTTCGGTTCCAAGTCCGGCAACTCGATGCGTTCGCAAAATTTTTCAAACGAGCTGACCTGGTTCTTGGCCCGCAGCTCGGCCTCGAAGGCGGAATAGATTTTTTCGGCCAGCACCGGGTCGGGCGCCACCCGGGGCAAAATGGTGCGCAACAAATTCAGCAACTGTGCCTGCTCGTCCTGTTTGGATTTCGTTGGTTTTTTTTCTTTGGCCATAAATTTTCAACCTTTATTTTTGTTCAGCGCCGCCGTGAACCAATCCACCGGCTGCGGTTTCGCCGGTGGCAGCGAGCGGTTGAAGCCGCCACCCGCCGGACGCGGCGCGCTGGGCGACGTGCGCTGACCGCTGCTGCTCGCGCCAATCACCGGCGCAGCCTTCATCGAGAGCGCGATGCGTTTGCGCGGCAGGTCCACTTCGGTGACGGTGACGGTGACTTTCTGCGCGACCTTGACCACTTCCGCCGGGTCTTTGATAAAGCGGTCGGACAACTGGCTGACGTGGATCAAGCCGTCCTGATGCACGCCGATGTCCACGAACGCGCCGAACGCCGTGACGTTCGTCACGATGCCGGGCAGTTTCATTCCCGGTTTCAGGTCTTCCATTTTTTCCACGCCGGATTGAAATGAAAAAACTTCAAACTTCTGGCGCGGGTCGCGGCCGGGCTTCGCGAGTTCACCGAGAATGTCGGTCAACGTCGGCAGGCCCACGGTTTCCGTGACGTATTTCGGCAATTGAATTTTCTGACGCAAGCCGGCGTCGCGCATCAAATCGCTGACCGAGCAGTTCAAATCCTTCGCCATGCGGTCCACGATTTCATAACTCTCCGGATGAACGGCGCTGGCGTCCAGCGGATGCGCGCCGTCGCGGATGCGGAGAAAACCGGCGGCCTGTTCAAACGCCTTTTCGCCGAGCCGCGGCACTTTTTTCAATTCAGCGCGCGACTTGAACGGCCCGTTCTCATTGCGATAATTCACGATGTTCGCCGCGAGCGCCGGGCCGAGGCCGGAAACATACGCCATCAATTGCTTGCTGGCGGTGTTGAGTTCCACGCCCACGCCATTCACGCAACTGATCACCACGTCGTCGAGGCTGCGCTTGAGCGCGGACTGGTCCACGTCGTGCTGATACTGGCCGACGCCGATGGATTTCGGGTCCAACTTCACGAGTTCCGCGAGCGGGTCCATGAGCCGGCGGGCGATGGACACCGCGCCGCGCACGGTGAGATCCTGCGTGGGAAATTCCTCGCGCGCCACTTCCGACGCGGAATAAATCGAAGCGCCGCTTTCATTCACCATCACGATGGGAATGGTCAGCTTGAGCAGCTTCACAAAATTTTCCGTTTCTCGACTCGCCGTGCCGTTGCCGATGGCGATGGCTTCGATCTGATATTTCTTGATCATGCTCAAGAGCGCCGAGGCAGCCTCGCGAATTTCACCAGCGCTGGAGGCGGTGGGATAAATCACGTCGTTGTGCAGCAATTTTCCCTGCCGGTCGAGGCAGACAATTTTGCAGCCGGTGCGGAAACCGGGATCAATGCCCAAAATATTTTTGCTGCCGAGCGGCGAGGCGAGCAGCAGCTCCCGCAAATTCTCGGCAAACACGCGGATGGCCTCGGCATCGGCGCGCTTCTTGGTTTCCATGCGCAGCTCGACTTCAATCGCCGAACCGAGCAGGCGTTTGTAGCTGTCCTGCACGGCGAGCCGGACTTGTTCCGCCGCCGGACCTTTGCCGGTGACGAACAGCGGTTCGAGCAGCGGCAGCACGGATTCCTCCGGTGGCGTGATGCGCATCATCAAAAAACCTTCCGTTTCGCCGCGCCGAATCGCCAGCAGCCGGTGGCTGGGAATTTTGGAAACCGGTTCGCTCCAGTCGAAATAATCTTTGAACTTCGCGCCGGCTTCCTGTTTGTCCGACATCACTTTCGATTTCACGACGCCTTCGCGCCAGAAAAGATCGCGCAGCTTGGCGCGGGCCGTCGCGTCGTCGCTGACACGTTCGGCGATGATGTCGCGTGCGCCGGCGAGCGCGGCGGCAACATCCGCCACGCCTTTTTCCGCGCTGACATATTTCACGGCTTCCGCCAGCGGATCGGCGGTGGACTGCTGCTGAAACAAAATATCCGCGAGCGGCTCCAAACCTTGTTCCTTGGCGATCATCGCGCGGGTGCGGCGTTTCGGGCGGAATGGCTGGTAAATATCTTCCAGCCGCGTGACGTTATCAGCGGCGGCAATGTCCGCCTTGAGCCGGTCCGTCAGCAGATTCCGTTCGGCCAGCGATTTCAGGATTGTTTCGCGGCGGCCGTCGAGATCGGCCAGCGCGAGCAGGCGTTCGCGGATGCTGGTGACGGCGACTTCATCCAGCGAGCCGGTGGCCTCCTTGCGATAACGCGCAATGAACGGCACCGTCGCGCCTTCGGCAAACAGTTTGGCGGTGGCCAGCACCTGGCGCGGCTGAACCTTGAGTTCGCCGGCGATTTTTTGAATATGAGCTTCGTTCATCAGAAAACGGGCGGATGGTTTAACGAAGTGCCATCGCGGTGTAAAACGGAAACTGAAAGAAAATGGATTGGGCGCGAAAAGGCCTGCAAAATGCGCTGATTTCAAAGCCGGCAACGCCGGGAGATTTTGACGGGAATTTCACGAACTGGTGCGAAGGGCATAAAAAAAATCAAGTCCCCTGAAAGGCGCTATCATTCAAGTTTACTTGTTTCGCCCACTTCGTATTTAGCAGTTAATTTGTCCGCCGGTAAATAAATCGCCAGAACCAGAGTGTTCCCAGCGCGCCACAGATCGCGGCACTGATGAAATTGGCCGCCGGACTCACGCTCCATAGCCACGTGCCAAGAAAGGAGCCGGTTGTGACCGTGCAGTCGCGAAGGAGATAATACGCGCCGTAAGTCCGCGCCCGCAGTTCCGGCACGGCCTCGCCGATGATCAGCGCCTTGCGCGCCGGCTCTCCAAATTCCTTCAGCCCGCGCACGACGAACGCCAACGCCAGCCAAGCGAAGTTGTGCGCCCACAGCAGCGTCACCGGAAACAGCGTGAAGAAAACAAACGTGATGAGCACGAACGGGCGGCGGCCGTATTTGTCCGCGAGATGCGCGACGGGAAGGTAACAGAGCATCGCCGCGACCATTTCAAAGGTGACAAGATAACCGAATTGCTGCGCGGTGACGCCGCCGGAATCCATCGCCCACAAAATAATAAACGCAGACGGAATCCGTTCGCAGAAGCGGATCAGGATGTCGCTCACCAGCAGTTCGCGCAGCGCGGGCGTGAAGGTTTTGACGACGCCGAGAAATGAAATGGTAGGGCGACGCGGCTGCGTCACCTGGCTGACCAGCGGGTCAGCCCTACCAGTTTCAGACTCAAACATGAACCATTGAAACGCCAGCGTCAGCAGGCTCATCGCGATGCAGAGGGTGAGCGCGTAACGCACGCCGTCCGTCCAACCGAAACGAGTGAGCAACCAGCCGCCGATGAGCGGGCCGAGCATCATCGGCACGCGGCGGACCAGGGATTGCACGCCAACGCCCATCGTGTGCCGGTGGCTTTGCAGCGACGTGGCGATGACGGAAAGTGTCGCGGGCAATGACAATGCATTCCAGGCAAGAAACAAAAACGAGCCAAGCAGCAGCGCGAGCCAGCTTGGCCAAACCAACACCAAAACGTAGCCGGCGATGGAAACCACGCTGAACAGCAACAACGATTTTCTTTGGCCCCAATGATCCGTCAGCCAGCCGCCGGGATAGGCGTAAATGGCGCCGAGAAAAGTTTGCAGCGCGTCGAACAGTCCGATGATGAAAATGCCGCCGCCGAGCGTCTCGATGTATTTGGGTGCAAAGCCAAGCCAGAGTTTTTCGCCAGTGCCAGCGAGCACGAGCGCGATGAGCAGCAGCGAAGTGTTGCGGCGCAGCGCGAGGAATTCGGCGGTTTTTTTCAGGACAACCACGGGCGTTGAACATGGCCCGAACCGCACAGAAATTCAATTTCCAAAGCGCGGCTTGACTCGGCATTATTTTTGCATTGAACTCACCGCACACGCCACTCCATGATTGCCGTCCTGCCAGTCGGAATGAACTACCGGACCGAAAGGCTTCCGATCGTCACGTTTTCCATCATCGGCCTCAATACGCTGGTCTATCTCGTCTCGCTGGTCTGCGCCTTCAACACCGGCGGCGATTCCAACGACTGGGTCGTGAGCCATCTGTGGCTGATCCCGGCCCAGTCATTTTGGTGGACCTATTTTACCTCGATGTTCGTTCACGCGGGAATTTTCCATCTGCTCGGCAACATGATTTACCTGTTTCTGTTTGGCTGCTGCGTGGAGGATATTATCGGCCGGGTGCGGTTTGCCGCGTTTTATTTGGCGAGCGGTGTCATCGCGGCGCTGGCGTTCATCGCTTTCTCGCCGGATCATTTCGCTTCGACAGTGCCGATGGGCGGCGCGTCGGGCGCGATCACGGCGTGCATGGGCATGTATCTGCTGCTGCGGGCGGGCGCGGAAATCGAGTTCAAATATTTCTACTGGCTGTTCTTCATCGCCATCGGCAGTGGCGAATTTGAACTGCCGGCGTGGGTGGCCATCACGTTCTGGTTTGTGAAGGATCTGTTTTGGATGGTGCTGGGATTTTATTTTCATCAGCGCGGCGGCGGCACGGCGTTCGGCGCGCACGTCGGCGGCTTTTTGGCGGGGCTGGCGCTGGTGGGCGCTTATAAATTTATTATCCAACGGCGGGAACAGGCGGCGGAATCGGAAAAAAATCTCATCATCACCGCCGCCGAAATTCGGGCCGCCACGCCGGTGCCGAATGCAATTTCGGCCGGCGAGATCCCGACGATTTTTCTGCATGATGGCCGGCGGCAAAGCGGGCCGTTCACGCTGGCCCAGGTGCAGGCAATGTTGCACAGCGGCGCGGTGGGCCACGACGCGCATTACTGGAGCGAGGGTTTGAACGACTGGCAGAGCGTCGCGGAACTGTCCGACCAGCCCGGCGAATAACCGGCGTTCCTGATCCGCATCGCAATTATTGAGCGAAGCCGATTGTGATTATGAAAACACCCGGCGGCGGGTTGCCAAATCAGGCCAGTTCAAGGATAATTCCGAATTCAGTTTGATAATTTATTGCATGAGCCAGAAACCCAGCACGGTGGCATTACGAGCGAGCCTGTTTTACGCGATCATCGCGGGACTGTGGATTTTGTTTTCGGACCAGCTGGTCGAGAAACTGGTCCGCGACCGGGAATGGATGACACGGCTGGAAATTTTCAAGGGCTGGTTTTTTGTGGCGTTCACCGGCATCCTGTTTTTTCTCGTCCTCCGCCGACTGCTGGCCAGCGAACAGGAGAAGCAGGCTGAACTGAAGGTGGCGGAGGCGCGGATGAAGCTGCAAAAAGACGCGCTGGAAATGATCGCCACCGGCAAGCCGCTGCCCGCGACGCTGGAGATGATGCTGCGGAGCATCGAGACGCTAATGCCAGAAACGACGGCCTCCATTTTGCTGCTGGATGCGGATGGCGTGCATTTGCGGCACGGCGCGGCGCCGTCGCTGCCAGCGGAATATATCCGGGCGATTGACGGGGCGGCCATCGGGCCGAAAGCGGGCAGTTGCGGCACGGCGGCATTTCGGGGTTCGCCCGTGTTTGTCAGCAACATCGCGGACGACCCGCTGTGGAGCGATTACAAACAACTGGCGCTGCCGCACGGACTGCGCGCGTGCTGGTCCACGCCGATTTTCGACGAACAAAAAAAGGTGCTCGGCACGTTTGCCATTTACCACCGGCAGCCGGGCTTGCCGGCGACAAACGATATTCGCATCATCGAGCTGGTCACGGCCACGGCAGCCACGGCCATCCTCAAGGCGCGCACGGAAGAATCGCTGCGCGAAAGCGAGGAGCGGTTTCGCACGCTGGTGGAGCAGGCCTCGGACGCGATTTTCACCCATGACATGGACGGGCGACTGGTTGACGTCAATGAACGGGCCTGCGCAATTCTGGGTTATTCGCGCGAAGAATTGTTGCGGCTGACGGTCGCGCAATTTCCCCCGGAGGAAGTTCGCGCCATTTGCCAGAATCTCCGCCCCGGCGAATTCAAAATTGTGCCGGGCCAACACCGGCGCAAGGACGGCACCACGTTTCCGGTGGAAGCGAGCTTGAGCCTTCATCAGGTGCGCGGGCAGAAACTGACGGCGGCGCTGGTGCGCGATGTGACGGAACGGAAAGAATACGAGGCAAAACTGGCGCAGTCCTTCTCCCTCCTGCGCACCACCCTCGAAGCCAGCACCAGCGGCATTCTGGCGGTGGACGACCACGGCAAAATCTCGGCCTACAACCAGCGTTTCCTGCAATTGTGGAACATCCCGGCGGAACTGGCGACGGCCGCGCCGGACGACGTGGTGCTGGAATTTGCCCGGCCACAACTGGCCGACCCAGAGGCGTTTTTGCGCCGGGTGCGCGAGCTTTACGCCCAACCGGAGGCGGAATCGTTTGACACGCTGCAACTCAAGAATGGCCGGGTGTTAGAGCGCAGTTCCCGGCCGCAGCGGCTGGGCGAAAAAATTGTCGGGCGGGTGTGGAGCTTCTGGGATGTCACGGAGCAGCGGCGGGCGGAGCAACAACTGGCGGTTTCGGAGGCCAGCTACCGGAATTTTTTCAACACGATCAGCGATGCCATTTTTGTGCTGGATGAGACGGGGAAATTTCTGGCTGTCAACGACGGGGCGGTGGCGATGTATGGCCTCGCCAAAGAGGAAATGATCGGCCAGACGCCGGAATTGCTGTCCGCGCCGGGGCGGAACGATTCGGCGGCGACCGCTGCCTTGATTCAACGGGCCTTGGCCGGCGAACCCCAGCAGTTTGAATGGTGGGGGCGGCGGAAAAACGGCGCGGTTTTCCCGAAGGAAGTCCACCTGGAAAAAGGCAGCTACTTCGGCCGGCCGGTGCTGTTTGCCAGCGGCCGCGACATCTCCAAACGGCGCCAAGCGGAGGCGGATCTGCGGTATGAACGCCAACTGCTCCGCACGTTGATTGACCTGGCCCCGGACTTGATTTTCGTGAAGGACACGGAGAGCCGTTATCTGATTGTGAACACCGCACTGGCCGCCTGCTACGGGCAGACGCCGGCGCAGATGCTGGGCCGCGCGGACGCGGATTTTCTGCCGGCGAAAATGGCCGCGCATTTCCGCGCCTCGGAACTGCGCGTGATGGCGGCCAATACTTGCTTCGCCTTTGAAGACACGATTGTGTTCCCCGATGGCAAGTCCCGCACGCTGGTGACGAACATGGTGGCGTTCCACAACGGCCTGGGCAAAGTCTGCGGACTGGTGGGCATCGGACGCGACGTCACCGGGGAAAGAACCATTGAAAAATCCATGCGCCTCCAAAGCGTGGCGCTGGAGGCGGCGGCCAATGCCATCCTCATCACCGACCACAACGGCAGCATCGAATGGGTCAACCCGGCGTTCACCCGCTGCACCGGCTACACGCTGGCCGAGTGCCTGGGGAAAAATCCCCGGGCGCTGCTCCGTTCCGGCAAACATGACCGGGCCTTTTACCAGCACCTGTGGGACACCATTCTGGCCGGCCAGATCTGGCACGGCGAAATGACCAACCGCCGCAAAGACGGCAGCTTGTTCCACGAGGAAATGACCATCACCCCGCTGCTGGACCGGGAAAACCGGACGACGCATTTCATCGCCATCCGGCAGGACATCACGGAACGCAAGGCGATGGAACAGTCGCTGCTCAAAACGCAGGCGATGTATTCCTCGCTCGTCGAGCAGATGCCGGTCTGCGTGTTCCGCAAGAATGTGGCGGGCTGTTATGAATTTGCCAACTGGCACTACTGCGAGCTGAAAGGCCTCCAGCGCGAAGACATCATCGGCCACACACCGCAAGCAGTGGCCAATTTAATGTTCAACAAGCCAACCATTGCCGGACGCAAAAATCCGGACGAGCGCCAATTTGCGATTGAAGGCGAAGGCCACCATGAAGCCATCATGCGGGACGGAAAGACTATTGAAGTGGATCGCGAATTTTCCACGCCGGACGGACAACTGCGTTTTTTTCATGTGGTGAAAAGTCCGGTGTATGACAACCACCACCGGCTCATCGGCAGCCAGGGGGTGATGTTTGACATCACCGACAAACAGCGGATGGAAAAGGAGCGGCAAAATCTGGAAACTCAACTCCGCCAGTCCCAGAAAATGGAGGCCATCGGCCAGTTGTCTGGCGGCATCGCCCATGACTTCAACAATATTCTCACCGTAATCCAGGGCAACGCCGCGCTGCTGCTTGATTTCGACCAGAACCCGGCGGAAATCCGCGAATGTGCCACGCAGATTTCCGATGCCGCCGAACGCGCCGCCGGGCTGACCCGCCAGCTGCTCCTGTTCAGCCGCAAACAGCAGATGCTGCCCGTTCCCCTGAACCTGAACGAAACGGTCACCCAGATGACCCGGATGCTGCAGCGCATTCTCGGCGAAGACATCGCCTTGCGCTCCGAATACGCCCCCGCCCTGCCGCGTATCCACGCCGATGCCGGCATGATCGAACAGATCATCTTGAATCTCGCCGTCAACGCCCGCGACGCCATGCCCGACGGCGGCAAGCTCACCATCCGCACTTGGGTGGAAAACTTCCGGCCGGAAGACCGCCCGGAGAACGCACCGGCGGAACCGCACGTTGGCCTTTCCATGACGGACACCGGCACCGGCATCGCCCCGGAAATTTTACCGCGCATTTTTGATCCGTTTTTCACCACCAAGGAAGTGGGCAAAGGCACCGGCTTGGGACTGGCCACCGTCTATGGCATCGTGCAGCAGCACCACGGCCAGATCCGCGTTCAGAGCGAGCTTAATGGCGGCTCCACCTTCACCATTTATTTCCCCGCTTGGAGCGAAAGCGAATCCATGCCGGCAGAACCGGTCGCCCGCAACCCCGCCGCCCGCGGCTCCGAAACCATTCTCGTCGTCGAGGACGAAAGTCCGCTGCGGGCCCTGGTCAGCGACCTGCTGCGCCGCCACGGCTACTCGGTGTTGCTGGCCGGATCCGGCCCGGCGGCGCTGGCACTGTGGGCCGCCCACCGCGAACAGATCCAACTCGTCTTCACCGACATCATCATGCCCGAAGGCGTAAACGGACTGGAGCTAGGCCGGCAATTGCAGGCCAACAAGCCGGCGCTCAAAATCATCTACACCAGCGGCTATACCGGCGACACGCCGCAGTCAATCGCACTCGTCGAAGGCACCAACTTCATCCGCAAGCCGTTCCGACCGGAAATCCTCCTCAACCTCATCCGCAAAATACTGGATGAAAGCCCCAGCAAACGGTGAAGCGGAAAAATGGAAAATTATGCGGAGCCTTAAATTAGACGCACGCCCGGCGCCAAAGGCAAGTTATTTGCCGCGGTCAACCGAAAATATTTTTGAAAATTTCGCTTGAGAAAATCCTGTCCCGGACGATGCTTTAACTAGAAATCGTTCTTTGGAAAACGCGCCGTAAAACCAGATTTCCCTGCCCTGTTTGTGATTCGCAACAGTCCTTGAACCGTAATCATAAACGATCACGGGATGAGCCGCAGACGGTGGCCAACATGTCGGCATTACGTCCGAAAATTGAAAGCCGCCGGGCAAGTCCCACATGTAGCAATACATGTTCAAAGGATCGAGTTGGACACGGCAACGGTGGGGTGCTAAAGCCCGTCTTCGGACGGGCTTTTTTATTTTGCCGGCTCCCGCCCGATGCTACCTTCCCCACATGGCGCGCGACGATTTGTTTTCAACCCCGGCGGAAAAACTGCTGGTGCAAGCCGCCATGGCCGCCGCCGCTGCACCCGACACTTATCGCAGCCGCCCGCTCGCCGCGCGGATGCGCCCGCGCAGCCTCGACGAATACGCCGGCCAGGCGCACATCCTCGGCCCCGGCCAGCTTTTGCGCCGCGCGATTGAAGCGGACCGCATTCAGTCGCTGATTTTTTACGGGCCGCCCGGCACCGGCAAAACCTCACTCGCCCAAATCATCGCGCGGCAGACCAAAAGCAAATTTGAAAGACTGAGCGGTGTGGAATCCAACGTCGCCGACATGCGGCGCGTTCTCTCCGCCGCCGCCAACCGTCTGGAAAACACTGGCGCATCCACAATTCTCTTCATTGACGAAATTCATCGCTTTAACAAGGCGCAGCAAGACGTTTTGCTGCCGGACGTCGAAAGCGGCATCATCAAGCTCATCGGCGCGACCACGCACAACCCGTTCTTTTTCGTCAACTCGCCGCTCGTTTCGCGCTCGCAGATTTTTGAACTGCGGCCATTGACCGAGGAGGACCTTTTTTCGCTGCTACAAAAAGCGCTGGCCGACGCGGAGCGCGGACTCGGCTACCTGAAAATTTCCGCCGAAGAAAATGCGTTGCGTCACCTTGCCCGAATCGCCGACGGCGATGCGCGCAAGGCGTTGAACTCGCTGGAAATAGCCGCGCTCACGACCGCGCCGGACGCCGACGGCGTCATCCGCCTCACACTCACGGTTGCCGAGCAGAGCATCCAGAAAAAAGCCGTGGTTTATGATGGCGAGGGCGACGCGCACCACGACACAATTTCCGCGTTCATCAAATCCATGCGCGGCAGCGATCCCGACGCGGCGCTTTACTGGCTCGCGAAAATGATCCACGCCGGCGAAGACCCGCGCTTCATCGCGCGGCGCATCGTCATTTGCGCGGCGGAAGACGTCGGCCTTGCCGACCCGATGGCCTTGGTTTTGGCCAATGCCTGTTTGTCCGCCTCGGAATTTGTCGGCTGGCCGGAGGCGCGGATACCGCTGGCCGAGGCGACGATTTACATTGCGACAGCGAACAAAAGTAATTCGGCTTACCTGGCCATTGACGCCGCGTTGGACGACGTGCGTTCCGGCCGCACGATTCCTGTGCCGGAACATTTGCGCAGCGCCGCCTACAAAGGCGCGGAACGACTCGGCCACGGCCATGGCTATCAATACGCGCACGACGGCAAGGAACATTTCGTGGCGCAGGATTATCTGGGCGTGGACAAAACTTTTTACGAACCGACCGAGCAAGGCGTGGAAAAGAAAATCAAGGAACGGCTGGAAAACTGGCGAAAGCAATTTGCAGAAACGAAAAAACAGAAATAGCCACGGATGAAACACGGATTGAACACAGATTTTGAATTCGGTTTGCAAGCAATTCTAAAATTGGTATTCGTTTAGAAAATCCGATATGGCCGAACGAGTTCAAATAGATGTAAGCAGCCCAATCTTGGGAAAGCATCGGGTCTTTTCGGGAACAGACTACGATACTGTTATGGCAAAAGCCCAAGCCTTATACGACGTTTGGGAAGTTCAAGAACGAGCTCAGGAAAAAACCAAAGAAGCAAAAGCCCTACTGGAAGAACTCAAAAATATTCTCTATTCGCCGTCGCTGTCTGTCTTGGATTGGGGGAAACTTATTCCTCATTATCCGATACCCAAACCAGCATTTCCAAAAATTGTTGTTGGTCCGCCCAAGCCGCAAGCCGACGAGCCTAAACCCCAATATCTTCAATGTCCTGAAAGGCCCAAAACCCAATCAAAACCAACGCCGCCTATTTATCTGAAGTATCCTCCAGAACCAACTAAAGGCGGATGGGTTTCGGGTGGCACCTATGAGCGCGCATATGCAATTTGGACAACCGAAGTAAAACAAACCGAAGCCGAAAATCAGCGCCGTTATGATGATAATGTCGCTGAAATTGAGCGTTGGAATTCGCCGCTACGACGTCTTGAAGAAGAACAAGCAATCGCCAAGTGGAGCGAAGCCTGCAAGCAAATAGACGACGAAAATATGCGTCGCATGAAAGAGCATCCAGAGGTCGTCCACCGTTGGAAAATCGAACATGAACGGGCAATCGCCAGATGGAATGAAGCTAATCAGCAAGCAGAGGCTGAAAATATACGTCTCCACAATGAACACACAGTTGCTCTTGAGAAGTGGGATGCCGGTCGCATTGAATATGAAAAAAGTGAGGCAGCTAGATTAAATGCTGAATTACTGCTGCCGAACATGGTGGTGGCACGTAGCGAACGTGTGCTGTTACTTTCAAAGTTTCCGGTAAATTTACAGAGGATATTTAACCGCGCAGGGAA
>Ga0316217_10005194_pt1 | contig 13623 bp, 9 predicted proteins | sample 1anoAmetaG_FD_203633 | JGI IMG/M metagenome (GOLD analysis project Ga0316217, IMG submission 203633) | Freshwater microbial communities from Trout Bog Lake, Wisconsin, USA - 1anoA | ecosystem: Environmental > Aquatic > Freshwater > Lake > Hypolimnion/Profundal zone | place: USA: Wisconsin...
ATTATGTATTATGTTTGAGGGCAGGGTTCCAATGAATTGCTAAGAAAAATTTCCCCCCATTCTGCCCCTAGGGGCAGAATGGGGGGAAATACAAATGACACAGTTTAGCTTACAGATCCTTCCGAAAAACGACGGAAGGCTTAAAAGTATGCAGAAAGCTCTTCCGAAAATCGACAGATGGCTTCAAAGTATGCAAAAAGCCATTCCGAAAAACGACGGAAGGCTTAAAAGTATGCAGAAAGCTCTTCCGAAAAACGACAGATGGCTTCAAAGTATGCAGAAAAGTCTTCCGAAAATCGACAGATGGCTTAAAAGTATACGGAGAAGCCTTCCGAAAATCGACGGATGGCTTAAAAGTATTCGGAGAAGCCTTCCGAAAAACGACGGATGGCCTGAAAGTATGCAGAAAACGCTTATTAACAAGGTTTATAGGGTCCTTTGTATATAATTGAGCAAAATCGAATACAAAACAAATAGGCAACTCTTTTCAGAATTGCCTTTTTTTCAGTGCCCGAGACTGGATTCGAACCAGCACATCCTTTCGAATACCACCACCTCAAGGTGGCTTGTCTACCAATTTCAACACCCGGGCAGCAGGATGCAAATGTATAGGTTTGAACAATATAATTATATACTTCTTTGATAAGAGCTGTTAGCTTAATACAAAACGCAAGCTAATGACTAATAGCTTCATAAGTCTTACATTCTTTCGGGAACTTCTATTCCCAGTACATTCATGCCTGTTTTAATGGTGGTGGCCGTTAGCTGTGCCAACTTTAGCCGTAAGGTTTTCTTCTCTACATTTTCTGCATTGCCAATGGAATGTCCGGCATACAAGGAATTGAACAACTGTACCAGATTAAAGATATATACTGCGAGTTTTGAAGGATCTAAATCCTGTGCAGATTCGTTTAATATAGCACCAAATTGTTCCAGATGAATCAACAGTAGTTTCTCCATAGGTAACAGAGGATGAGTAGCTAATGATGCTGAATTATCGGCTATATCAAACTTTCGTAAAATGCTTTTAATACGTGCATGGGTATATTGTATAAAAGGCCCTGTGAACCCATGAAAATCGATACTCTCTTCGGGATTGAAAATCATCTTCTTCTTAGGATCTACCCTTAACAGAAAGAATTTCAAAGCCCCTAGTCCTATTATGTTGTGTAACTTCTCTAATTCAGCAGGAGTAAAATCTTTCACCTTACCCAGCTCTTCGGTTTTATGGGCAGCAATGGCAATCATTTCCTCTACCAGGTCATCGGCATCTACTACAGTACCTTCCCGGCTCTTCATCTTGCCGGTAGGCAACTCTACCATGCCATAACTGAGATGATAAATACCTTCGGCAGAAGGCAGTTGCAGTTTCTGACAAATCAACTTCAATACCTTGAAATGATAGTTCTGCTCATCGCCTACCACATAAATACTTTTCTCTGCTCCAAACTCCTTTTGCTTTTGTTCTGCAAGGCCAATATCCTGTGTCATATAAACCGATGTGCCATCCTTTCTTCTTACCAGTTTTTCATCCAGTCCATCGGCAGTCAGATCTATCCATACACTACCATCTTCTTTCTGATAAAAGACTTTCTTTTCCAGTCCTATCTCTACCAGATCTTTGCCTAATAAATAAGTATTGCTCTCGTAATATGTTTTATCGAAATCACTTCCAATCTTTGTATAAGTTGCATCAAACCCTTCGTACACCCAGCTATTCATGGTCCTCCACAGTTCCATTACATCGGGCTTGCCTGCTTCCCAGTCTATCAGCATCTGTTGAGTAGCCTTCATGATAGGCGCTTCCTTCTCAGCTTCTTCAGTAGTCTTTCCGGTAGCTATCAATTCTTTAACCTGAAGCTTGAATTCATCATTAAACTTTACATAATAATCGCCTACAAAATGATCTCCTTTAGTATTGGTGGAAGCTGGAGTTGCCCCATTGCCAAACAACTGCCAGGCAATCATACTTTTACAGATATGTACCCCACGATCATTTACAATACAGGTCTTTACCACATCGTATCCAACAGCATTCAGCACAGCACCAATACTCCATCCCAGGAAATTGTTCCGCAGATGTCCTAAGTGAAGTGGCTTGTTGGTATTGGGCGAAGAATATTCCACCATCACTTTCTTGTTCAATCTTTCGGCTATGCCAAACTGAGCATTGTTGTATGAATGTTGCAGAAAGTTCATCCAGTAATCGTCCCTGATGCTAAGATTTAAGAAACCTTTAATTATGTTGAACCCTGTTATTAAATTATTATGATTCTGGGTAAGATAAGTACCCAGTTCGTTACCAATTAACTCTGGACTCTTCCTGACAGACCTGGTATAGGAGAATAAAACAATAGTGTATTCTCCTTCAAATTCGGGCTTGGTACCGTTGACCAGAACCTCGTCTGAAGGTATATTCAGATTGTATAAATTGTTTAATGCGGCAGAAACGATTCCTTTCAACTCAGTAGTAATGCTCATCCTTTTGGTGTATTTTAAGGCAAAATAATGAATAATCGGCTATATTCGCCCACTTTTACTAATGAAAAGAATTCATCACCATACACACAGAGGCATTTTAAGCTTCATTGATCTGTTTTATCCGTTGTTCAGACGGGTAATGCCGCATCAGACTTTCCGTTATGCAGCATGTGGTGGTTTTAATACTGTTTTAGATATAACCATCTTCTCATTATCGTACAATTTAGCATATAAAAATGCAAATGTTCATATAGGTCCATTACATATAGAACCCTATATAGCTTCATTTCTTACTTCATTTATAGTAACCTTTCCAATTGGCTTTTATCTGAGCCGTTATGTAGTATTTCAGGAAACATCGAGAGAGAAAAGAGAACAATTAGGAAGATATTTTGTGGTAGTAATTGGTTGTCTGCTATTGAACTATGTATTTTTAAAGATGTTTGTTAAATATCTACACTGGTTTCCTACTCCGGCTAAAATAGTTACTACTGTATTTGTTGTGATCTTCAGTTATATCTCGCAGAAGCACTTTACTTTTAAGAAGAAAGAGATACTTGAAGATGCTACTTCTGATTTAACTCAAAATTAGTATAGTATTATTATACATTCCTTTTCGATTTATAATAAACTCCTATTAATAACAAACATTCTACCTGTTAAACAAGCATCTTTGTAACATTAATTTATAAAACCACCATTAATTGTAACTAATATGAAAAAGTATTGCATTGCCTTAGCTATTTTCTGTAGCCTTAGTTTGCTGACGAATAATATTTCAGCACAGGATAAAAATCTGTATTCATTCGACAAAGCCATTTCAGTTCCCGGCGATGGAGGATATGATTATTTGTTTATAGATCAGCCTAACAACAAATTATATGTTTCGCATGGCACTACGGTAAACGTAATAGATCTGGCTACAGAACAAGTAATAGGAACGATTGGTAATATGATGGGCGTACATGGCATAGCAGTGGCAGATAAAGAAGGAAAAGGATTTATCAGCGATGGCAAGGCTAATGCTGTAATTGCTTTTGACATTAATACTTATAAAACAATTGCTACCATTCCATTGAGTGGCAAAAAGCCGGATGCTATAATGTATGATGAATATTCCAATCAGTTGTTTGCCTTCAACGGGGGTAGCGATAATGTATCGGTTATAGATGTTGTAACTTTGAAAGAAACAAAGACTATTGCATTGGGTGGCGGACCTGAATTTGCAGTAGCCGATGGAAATGGTAAAATATTCAATAACCTGGAAGATAAAAACAGTATTAAAGTAATTAATAGTAAATCGTTGCAGGTTGTAGATAGCTTCTCATTAGCTAACTGTAAAGCACCTACCGGAATAGCAATGGATGTGAAAAACAAAAGAATATTTACAGTTTGTGGAGAAAGTAAAGATATGTGTGTTGTGGATGCTAAAAGTGGAAAAATGATTGCATGCTTACCTATAGGTGGAGGTGTTGATGCTGTGACTTATGATCCTGTAACAAAACTTATTTTCTGTTCTTGTGGGGAAGGGGTTACGACTATCATTGAACAGAAATCTGCCAATAAATATGAAGTAGTACAAAAATTAGTAACACAGAAAAAAGCCAAAACAATAGCACTGGATACTAAAACACATAAGATATATCTGAGTGTTGCAGAATTTGTAGCAGGAACCAGAACACCGATTGCCGGTAGTTTTAAAGTATTGGTTTATAAGATGAATTAATCTTTAAAACAAGGAGAAAGAAGGCTGGAGACAGGAGTCAGGAGAATACAAAATACATGATGTATGCTGCTGATTCCGGTCTCTTTTTCTTATGTCCATATTTAATTATATACAACTAAAGCTGAAATGTAGTAAGATTGCCGCTTTAGTAAACAAGTTTATAAATGGCTGAATTGCATTTTGAGTTAAAAAAGACAGACGAATTTTCGAAAGCCCGGCTAGGAACTATCACTACCGACCATGGTATTATAGAAACTCCTATTTTCATGCCTGTGGGCACTGTAGGAAGTGTAAAAGCCGTTACACAGCATCAGCTTAAGGATGAAATAAAAGCACAGATCATATTAGGTAATACATATCATTTATATCTACGCCCTGGTACTGATGTGTTGTACCAGGCTGGTGGTTTACATAAATTCAATGGATGGCATGGCCCTATACTAACTGATAGTGGTGGTTATCAGGTATTTTCTCTGGCAGCTAACAGGAAGATAAAAGAAGAAGGAGTAATATTTCAATCGCATATTGATGGTAGCAGACATTTATTCAGTCCGGAGTCTGTAATGGATATACAACGTAAGATTGGTGCCGATATCATCATGGCTTTTGATGAATGTCCCGCAGCGGGTTGTGAATATAAATATGCAACAAACAGTATGCATCTGACACACAGATGGCTGGACCGTTGTTTTAAAAGACTGGATGAACAACCCGAACAATATGGATATACACAGAACTTATTTCCAATTGTTCAGGGCAGTACCTATAAAGACTTAAGAACTGCATCGGCAGAATATATAGCTTCAAAGAATGCAGCAGGTAATGCTATTGGCGGTTTGAGTGTAGGGGAACCTGAAGAAGTGATGTATGAGTTTACAGAACTATGTTGCGACATTCTACCTGTCAATAAACCAAGATATTTAATGGGTGTAGGTACTCCATGGAATATCCTGGAAGGCATTGCCCTTGGGGTAGATATGTTTGACTGTGTAATGCCTACGCGTAATGGTCGTAATGGCATGTTGTTTACTACAAAGGGTATTATTAATATAAAGAACAAAAAATGGCACAATGATTTCAGCCCAATAGATGATGGAATGGATAATGAAACCAGTAATTACTACAGCAAAGCATATCTGCGACATTTGTTTGTTGCTAATGAGATACTAGGATTACAGATAGCCAGTATTCATAATCTAAGCTTTTATCTGTGGCTGGTTGGCGAGGCACGTAAACAAATTGCTGCAGGAACATTTACAAGCTGGAAAAATGATATGGTGGTGTTATTGAAAACAAGGCTATAATCATATAATTAAAATAAAAAAATAACAAGGAATCATTCCGTAAAATTAAAATATAAAAAAATAATAGCTTTTTTATATGTAATTCTGATCAGAAACAATAGATTTGTTATTAATTTAAACTAACAGAGAGATTAAAAGTCTTTAAAACATAACAATAATATTTAATACATTAAAACACAAATTATGAGTAAGAAAACTTCATGGCTACTATTGATAGCTATATTAGTAATTAGTGCAGCAGTTGTTATCAGCTGCAAGAAAGCTACTACAAGCGCTGTAGTGAATACTGTAGATAATACAAGTGAAACCAATGCTAAAACGCAGTCTTCTGATGCTTCATTTGTTACCAGTGAAACTGATCAGGCAGATAATGATGTGAATAATACTGCTTCAGCCTGCGCCAGAGTGAATAAAAACGGTCCTGTTGCAACTTCAAACGGAGTACCATCAAATGCCGATACATCTAGTACATTTGCTGGTGTTATTACTATAAATTATCATGGTCAGATAGGAACCACCTGTAGAACCCGTACAGGTTCTATTACTATTCAATTGATGTCGGGTAATAAATGGTCGGATAGCGGTGCTGTTTTACAATATACATTTAATAATTATAAAGTAACCAATAACTGTAATGGTAAAACTGTCACTTTAAATGGTACAAGAACAATTACTAATTTAACTGGCGGTAATGTTTATACAATTACTCTTGCTGGAAACTCTTCTACAATTGTACATAAAGTAAGAGCAAATTATACAGCTGCCTTCACTGACAGTGCAAGCACTACTGTTAAAACTGCTGTTTGGAATGTTGCCCGTAAAACTACTATTTCTTATTTAGTAGGTTTGTATAGCATATCAACTGCAGGAGATACTACTTATAATGGCATAGCAAATACTGAATCATGGGGCACTACCCGAAATGGAGATGCCTATACTACTGTATTTACTTTACCAGTCACCAACAACACATATTGTGGGTTACCTTATATTGGCAGACCTACTTCAGGTACAGTTGAATATACTGTAGGTAGTTTAGCCTTCAATGTACAATATGGTTTAACTGCATCAGGTACTCCAGCAGCTGTCGGTAGTTGTATCCCTGTTTATTATTATCAGGTTACCTGTACTATTTCAACCGGAACTTATACGGCTATGGTTCCTTATTAGTGATTTTATAAAAAGAGAAGGTGCTGTTGAACTATGTTCAATAGCACCTTCTCTTTTTATTTATACTATATAATTTACTTCTTACTCATTATATAAATAAGAGAGCTACACTTCGATGGATTCAATAGTGTTTTTATATTGGACATTAATCCAATGAAAAATGCCTTCACAAGATTCCCTTTCCCATTCTTATATTGCTCACTGATCATACTGATATAAAAACTATCATACCACATAGGTTTAATAGCTGATACCACTAATCCATACTTTACTGCCAGCAATTCTATACTTTTTGGAGAGAAATGATATAAATGTCTTGGAACATCATAAGCTGCCCAGTATTGCTGATAATGTGAAGCATCATAGGATGTATAATTAGGCACTGCAATAAATAGCTTCCCATCAGTTTTCAAAACCCTTACAAATGCCTTCAGATAGCCTTCCAGATTATGTACATGTTCCAGTACATGCCACATGGTAATGGCATCGAAACTATTATCAGGCAGATTAAATAATTCACCTGGAGGCTGCAATGTCAACTGAAACTTATTATAAGCAACACCACGTGCAGTGTCATCTGGTTCAAGAGCAGTAATGTTCCACTTTGCTGTCTGCATAAAATGAGCAAAGGCTCCGGTTCCAGCACCTATATCCAACAGGCTACCAGTTGTCTTTCTGGTTTGTGAACAAACTATTTTATACTTATTCTTTAAAGTAATATTTCTGACAGAATGATAAAGCTTATTGATAATCCCCTTATCTGTATCCGAATGGGATATATAATCTTCAGACTGATAATACTTCCCAATATGTTGTTCATCAGCTACATCCTGTGTAAACCTCAATGTACAACCTGCACATTCCAGCACTTTAAAATACTCGTTACTGACTGTATAATCTTTTACTGATAAAACAGTTGATATACTTTTACTGCCACAACAAGGACAAGCCTGGTAGCTAATAACTGAATCCATTAAATAATAGAATTAAATATAATAATAGAAAAGTGCCGCCATACCCATGATAGCCAGAACAATTGCGTAAACCCACCAGTAATCTTCCTTCTGACCATGATGAAATATTTCTTTCTCACCTGGTTTAGGAATATAAACCTGTGAAATCATACGTTCTGAATCACCTGAATAATCATATACATCAATCAGTTTAGCCTGTTTGTATGCCGGATTTTCCAGATCAATAGACTGATAGGTTATTCCCATATTCTTTTCAGGAAAGAAATGAAGGTTTCCTTCAAACCCGGATTGAAGCTTACCAATTCCTGGTAATGTAATTCCTCCATCTTCGGCACCTTGTCTGATACGATGTGCAAAATCCTGTATAGACTTCAGCACATCCAGATCTTTTAAGTTTAGTTCTTTCTTCAGGTACTCAATAAAAGGTTTATCAAGTAATACTGCATCATCTTTAAAGCCAATGATTCGTTCCGGAGCGTTTATCTTTTTATGTATAAAATCAATGTGAGCCGGATGACTGTCAACATAAAAATTACCAAGTCCAGGAACGCTGACTTTATGATTAATAATTAAATATTTATAAAATAACTGGTACATTAATAGTGATTTAACGGAACGAATATACAACTCCTCCCAGAACATTGAAGCCTAAAGCCTGATATCTGTTCCAATTTTGATAATTTGTACTGAAAATATTGTTGAATTGCATGAATAAATCCAGTTTTGGCATCAGATTAAACTGCACACCAAGGTTCATATCGAATGCAGAACTCATTTGTCCCGGCTGTCCTCCATGTTGTTGGAAATAGGTGCCATCTTTAAAGAATATGTCTCCTTTCAACAGTATATCTTTAGCAATATTAAACCTTGCAGTTCCTGTAATTTCCAAAGGACTCATTCCAAAAGGCTGTTTGTAATCGTTCTGACTCGTAAAATGATTGTAGGTTATTGAACCAAGTAAAGAAAGCTTTTCCTGCAACTGATAACTTACTTCACCATGCAGTTGCAATGCGTGCAGTTCAGACTCATAATAAGTCTGATAAGTCTGCACATTCTTTGCCGCAGAGTCGTTCATGAACAATGGAATATTCTGCCATTGAACTATTCCTATTTTTCCATTATAGTTCAGATGCTTTCCATAATTAGATTTGAATCCTACATAAAACTCTTTTACAACAGTATTATTCAGATCGGTTGGATGATCTATAAATGGATTAGTCTGTGTCAGACTCTGAAAAGTATTCTTTTGTATATGTCCCACATACCCTGCCTGCAACAATGTTCTTTTGTCATTCAGTTTATAGTCTGCAGTAAAGTTAGGCAAGAAGTAAAAGGACTGATTATCCCAGGTAGGCAATATTCCCAGTTTAAAGTTCATATTAGTAGCCTTAACTCTTACATACGGGTCAAAATAATATACCCCATTCTGAATATTTTTATTAATGGTATCCTTCTTGTAATTGTATGAAGACATATCGGCTATGAACCCTACATTCAGTGTAACCAGGCTATTTATTTTCTGCAATTCAACCTTTGCTAATCCACTTACTTCATTTGCCTTTTTACTATCATAAAAATAATTGAACTTTATTTCCGGACTATATATTATATCATACTTATTAGGGGCTTTGTTATGAAGCAAGGCATTGATACCAAAACTATTGAAAGATTGTTTCAGTGAATCTTCTGTAAAGGTATACAGCTTATTATAACCATATTTATACTGAATATTATTATCATAATATATCTTCGAAACAAGTTCTGTATTATGAGGCAATGCAAAAGTTCCACTCGCCGCAACACCTGTCTTTCCATATTTCTGATAATCATCATTACCCTTCGAAGACACATGGTTCAATGATACCTGATAAGCACTTGAATTGGGATTACCAAAATTAGCAACTGTCTCCAGAAAAGGAGTTGTATAATTACCAAAGCCTGCCTTTACATAAGCATGATTCTCCCACTTCAGTGAAGAATCTATGTTCAGTGCAAGTGGCTTCAATGGAACAGGCTGATACGAGAAGAAAAGATTCTGCGATGGCACCTGATAAGTCAATGGAATCCTGTTGGTATCTATCACCGGTGTAGCAGCATAAAAGTTTATCTTAGCTGCAGTCTTCAACGATGGCTTGAATGCCGAGGTAATCACTACAGTCTTCGTTTCTATAGTATCCTGAGGATTGGTTTTCACTGTCGTCTCTTCTGCCTCAGGATATGCCTGTGCATCATTAGTATCATCCCCTTTCACAGCATGTATTAATGGCTTCACTCTTGGCCCGGCATTCTTCCCCTTCTTCCTGCCTTTGCTGCTTGCAGTACCCTTCTTTTGGGTTGTGGTAGTAGCTGTAGTAGCACCCTTTTTTTTCTTATGTTTCTTCGTCTGTGCCTCAGCCACATTGGTCTGAAGTATAAAGAGGAATAATATGCCTGTCAGTATTTTTATATAGTTCATATTGTAATGTTATTATATGATGTTATCAGAAATTCAGTATTAATCATCAACCTGTATTTAATTCTTAATTATTAATTATTAATTCATTATTACTATGGAGTAGCTTCCACCTTATTCACCTTATTCTTTTCATCAGCTACCACCAGCAGCTTCGCCTGTGCTGTCTTCTTCAACTCATCTATGGTAGCATTATCTGCTACACTTTTAAAGGTTGCTTCAGCATTAAACAAATCATTTTCTTTCAGATAAATATCTCCCAGCAACAGATAGCTCGAAGTAACCCAGTATTCATACGAACCTGTTTTTCTGATTACATCAAAGGCTGCTTTCTCTGCATCTTTCAATTTGTTTTGTGTATATAGTATCACTGCAATCTGATATTGTGCTTCAGCACTCAGCTCCGATTTACCCGTAGCTATCACCTGTTTATAAGCATTGATCGCATCATCCCCAAGCGAGTCATTCTGTGAGTTCTTACCCAGTATCATATAGCCATACATTCTGTCTTCAGTAGATACCGTTTTCTCCAGCAATAAATCCTTCGCATTGGCCGAAGCTTCCTTCCATTGTTTCAGTTTAAACTGACTGCGAAGCAATCCCCTCATTGCTTCCAGCTTATCTTCCTGTTGAGTAGCAAGTACTTTCACCTGTGTAAAATACAATGAAGCATTCGGATAATCTTTCAGATTAAAATAACAGATCCTTGCACTCTGTAATGCACTTCTTTCAGCATACTTATTAGGGGCCTTTGCAGCAACTGCTTTATAATATCCTAAGGCTGCATTCACATCTTTATTCAGTATAGCAATCTCTGCTCCAAAATAATTAGCTTCTAAGCTATAACGCCCTTCCGGAAACTTAGAAAGGTAATCTTTATAACCCTTTGCAGCCGATGCGTAATCCCCTTCATCATAACGTATCATGGCTGATTTATACGTCAATGAATCTGCTTCCGAATACGAAACGGTCTTACCGTTACTCTTCATGAACGCCACAAATTCATCCGGCTTCTGATTATGGATAAAGATGTTCCTGATATAATCTACCGCCTCATCACTTTCACTCGAGTTAGGATAACTTGTCACCAGCGATTGGAAGGTACCCAACGATTCATTATCCTTCTTCAGGTTAAAATATACTATCCCCAGCTTCAGATATGCCTGAGGCAACAAGGCTGTATTGTTCTTGTTTTTTATCACCAGGTTCAGATAAGGTATGGCCTCATTATATCTTTCATTGGCAATATAAGTAGAAGCAATTTCCATATTAGCATCCGCTATCAGCGACGATTGCGGATAATGTCCTTCTATCGATTCCAGCAAGGTTATCTTATCATTTATTTTATTGTAAGCTCCTGCTATAATGGCTTTCTGATAGGTTGCATAGTCCGATGCACTCAATCCCAGTGCTATCACATTATCATATTTCTTCAGGGCATCTTTATATTGCTTCATCATGTATTCACAGTCAGCCGATCTTACATAGGCATCCTGTTCTATAGCCGATGAATTGGTGGCCAGGTGTTTATTATCCTTGCCAAAATTGTCCAGTGCTGCTTTATAATTTTCTTTCTTCAGCAGACAGTAACCCATTATATACTTTGCATTCAGGCTATTCACTTCACCATTCACCAAAGGGTTCTTCAGATAGCTTTGAATGTTGCTGATGGCATCATCGTAGTTACCACTCTTGTACGACATCTCCCCTTTCCAGAAATAAGCATAAGGCAGATAACCCGAGTTATAAGGGGCCTTCATGATCTGATTAAACAGACTCAATGCATTATCCAGATGCCCGTCGTTAATCTCTTCCACAGCGCGTCCGTAAAGGATCTTAGGATATATCTTCTTTACATTATCATTCTTCACAGGCAGACTGTCGAACAGTATCAACGCCTCTTTATAGTTGCTCGTATTCGCCAGTACACTCACTTCTATTTCCCTGGCTTCATTCTTAAAAGACGACTCAGGATACAGTTGCATAAAGGCTTTCAGGTCTGTCAAGGCTATATCCAGATACCCCAGCTCATAACTAAGTTTGGCATAACTGAACTGCGATACTTCCTTTTGTTTCTTGTTACTATTGTTCCCAGCGCAGAACAGAAAGGCATTACGGGCATTCACCTTATCCCCTGTTTTCAGATACGCATCTGCCAGCAGATACATACAGTTCTGTGCCAGCGAATCATCCTTACCACCCAGTTGTTTAAAGCCCTCTATACATTTATCCCACTTGCCGGCCGAGTAATAGCAGAACGATAGTTCATACATATCCTCTCTTTTCACCTTATCCGATTTATTCACATAAGCCTCCAGATATGGCAATGCCTGATCATATTCTTTCTTATCAAACAACAGATGACCCACCAGTTGTCTGAACTGCAGATCATAGTATTGTTTGCTCTTCTTCAGTTGAGCAATGGAATAAATCAGTGCCGAATCTTTATCGCCTCTGAAGTACAGTATCTCTGCTATATAAAACGGCACCACAGGATGATAGGTTTCATCATTCTCCGCTATCTTAAACGAAGTAAGTGCCTCTTCATAATTCTTATCGTAGAACGATATAAAGGCATAATAATAATTGGCATCCACATAGTCCGGATTATTGGGTATTTGTCTGATCGAATTAAACAATGGTTTCGCCTCAGCAAACTGTTGCATTACAAAGTACGAATAAGCCTTATGAAATTTCATCGATTCTATCTGACTGTTAGTCAGGTTGCTGATAGTTGTTTTAGTAAAGCACTGTATAGTATTCTGATACTTCTTTTGTCTGAAATAATATTCCCCCAGAAAGTAATACAGCATCTGCACCCTGTATGCATTCATAGCCCTTTCGGTATATACATTGGCCTCATTCACTACATTGGCATCATTCAGCATCAGCCCGCATACTAGTGTATAATATCTTGCCTCATCTGCAACAGTTGTGGGCAACAAGCTGTTGTAGTTGGCATCATTCTTCACCTCTTTCAGCAGCGGATAAGCCAGACTGTATTGTTCATTCTGAAAATATTCCTTCGCGGCTTTAAAGGCCGCATCAGCATCATTATATATCTTGGTCGACTGTGCATCAGCCTTGTAAATAAGCATACAAGCCAGTGCCATCAGACAACTTTTTATCCCTATTTTCATAATACTATTATTCGTTGTTTAGCAAAGATTTTGTTTTCCTTCCTAATATAACGTGAAAATGAGAATAATTATATCAACATTGTGCTAAATCACAGCCAATAAAAGTTTCTTTATCAACATTCACACATTCTATTCTTTCGAATTGTTTTAAAAAGGAGAATGATATTCTGGCTTTATTGTTTGAAAGGTATTTAAATATTGATGGAATCAGCAATATGGATTAGGTTTTCAGCTATAAGAATATTTGTTGCGGATCTGTAAGCTAAACTGTGTCATTTGTATTTCCCCCCATTCTGCCCCTAGGGGCAGAATGGGGGGAAATTTTTCTTAGCAATTCATTGGAACCCTGCCCTCAAACATAATACATAATTGTTGA
>Ga0316217_10005195_pt1 | contig 13622 bp, 5 predicted proteins | sample 1anoAmetaG_FD_203633 | JGI IMG/M metagenome (GOLD analysis project Ga0316217, IMG submission 203633) | Freshwater microbial communities from Trout Bog Lake, Wisconsin, USA - 1anoA | ecosystem: Environmental > Aquatic > Freshwater > Lake > Hypolimnion/Profundal zone | place: USA: Wisconsin...
TGGACAAGCCGGCCCGAGGCCGATAGACTGGTTCTTCACCGCGGTCCCGTAGCTCAGCTGGATAGAGCATCAGACTACGAATCTGAGGGTCGCACGTTCGAATCGTGTCGGGACCACCACCAAAGCCCCTGAAATCAGGGGCTTCTTCATGTCTGGGCGCAGACATGGCTTGCCCTCCGTTGCTGCGGCTGGCTCCGTAAGTGTTGGAAATTCCGGCCCATTTTTGAAGAGTGGCGCAAAAGTGGCGCACGGACTTCCGACCCAAACCTTGTCCTGATGAGGGTCCTCGGCTATCCCCTCAATGTCTTCCGGAGAACCTTGGCGCTCCAGGCCGCGTTCCTCTGGATAACCTCCACCACCCTGGCCAGGACCTGGTCGCCCTGGTTCACCAGCACCTGGTAGGTCGAGTCGGCCAACAGGACGTTGGCCGACTCTCGCCGGAGGAGTTGCCTGGCCTTCTTCTTTCTCATGGGGAGGCTCCTGAATTTTGGGGAATTCAATCAGTCTGCCTCGAAGAAAATTAAATACACGGTGTATTTATTGTGGTTGCGGACAGTTGCTGACATGCGAACTGTGTTTGATGCCCATTCGTCCACGCCCCGGCCGCCCAGCAAGGACGGAACCGCCAGCACCCCAGCGCAGGCGGACGCTCTACCTGCCCATGGAGGTTGATGCTGAGCTGGTGGTCGAGGCCGAAAGGACTGGCGTGAAGGTCCACGCTCTGATTCGCAGGGCGGTCATGGAGTGGTGGGCCGAAGCGAAAGATAAACGCTAAGAAATGGTTGCGCCGGGAGATCACCTGCGCTCGGACAAAGCACCGCCCCATCCTGTGGGGCGGCTTTCCGAGCTTCCGTGCGTCGAGGGTTATCGCATGGGCACCTCCTCGGACGGTCTCTGGCGTGAGTGATTGGCTACGCCGGCTTGAGGATGGTGTACTTGATGGTGTAGGCCCCTCCGTAGAGATAAACCCCGGTGCTGGAGTTGCCCCTGAGCTGGAGGTTTCCGCCGCTCAGCTGGGCGAAGCTGGCGAGGGTGCCGATGCCCGAGAACGAGATCGCCGGCGTGGTTCCGTTGTGCGCGTAGAGGGTGCCCACCAGGCCGACCCGGTCGGCGTTGCCGATCTGGATCTGCGCCATGATGCTGCCGTTGGCGGGGATCGCCAGGACGGTGGTCCAGGCGTCGGCCTGCCCCGCCACGCTGACGTTGCCGGTCTGGGTGGCCTCCATCGAGCAGCCAGTGGACACATAGTTCGCCAGGGCGCTGGCGCCGGCCTGGTCGGAGAATGGGGCACTCACCCGCACCGGTGCGTCCAGGCCCACCGCGCCGGTCGCGGTGAAAATCTCGTTGCCGTCGGCGTTGGCACCCAACAACTTGTTGGCAATGTTGCTGATGGAGTACGGGAAGTCCGTGCCGAGGTTGTCAAGATGATTGCCCGACAGCATGATCTCCCGGGAAGTGGTCCAGAGGGCCGGGGCCAGGAAGTGGACCGCAGCGTAGCCCAGGGACTGGGTGTCCACCCCGCTGATCCAGTTGTCCTGGAGGTGGATGTTGGAGCAAAGGAACCCGCCGGCATCCGGTGCCAGATCGATCTGCACCGCAGCCTGGGTCAGGCCCTTGAACGTGTTCGGGCCGATCGCCACCTGGCTGGTGCCAGCGTTGCAGACGATGCCCTGGTTCAGGTTCAGGAAACTGTTCCCAGAGATCGTCACGACGCCCTGGTTGCCATAGCCCAAGGAATTCGCCGCCCGGCCGCCAATCTGCATCCCCACCAGCACGTTGGCAACCGTGTTCCCAGCCACGGTGATGTTCCGAGCGAACACCCCGTTGTAGATGAACGGAGTGCCCACGGCGATGGCGTTGTTCAGGGTGCCAGTGGTGGCAGCGATGCTTCCGACCGGGATGCTGAAACCAGAACCGGATCCCCCCAGGTTGGCGTTGCTGGCGGAGAGGGTGTTTGCCACAGCATAGGCCAGGCCAGGAGAGGTGAGTGTGACAGTGGAAACAGCCCCGGCCGCCACCACGATGGTTGCGTAGGCGCCACTTCCGGCGCCACCGGTGAGGGGAACGTTGGTATAGGTCCCGTTGACGTACCCGCCTCCAGGGACGACCGTGCCCAAGGTCAGGATCTGCCCGTTGACGGTGGCGTTTTCATCCACCTCGATGCTGATGCCCCGGGCCGTGCCCAGCTCGAGCGTGTCGTTGGCCATGCCGAAGATGCTATTTCCGGTCACGTCGAAATTGTCCGAGCCGTGGATTGAGATGCCGTCGCCCTTGCCATTGCTGACATAGTTGCCACTGATCACCCCGCCGTGAACCTGCTGAACGCAGATGGAACGCCCCTTGTAATTGCCCACCACCACGTTGTTGTTGATGCAGATGGAGTCGCCATAGAACGCCCAGATCGTGTTGTCGCCGCCGGCCGAGAAGTTGCAGCGGTCAACCACGCACTTGGACACCGGCCAGAGGACCAGGGAGGCGCCCTGGGCCGGCGTCGCCGGGCAATCGATGGTCATGCCACTGATCACGATTCGGTTGCAGGTCGTGGATCCATCGCCCACCTGGAAGGGGTAGGTGTTGGTGAGCAGGGTGGCGCTGGGCAGCAGCGTGCCGCCAATCCAGCAGAAGTCGTTGCAGGATTTGAACTGGAAGAGCTGGTTGTTCTTGCCGACGAAGGTGGCACGGGTGGCGTCGATCGATAGGTTGTTGACCCCGGTGACGATGACCGGCGACATGTAGTATGTCTTGTTCGCGCAGCGGATCTCGCGCCCGGAGGTGAGTGCCTTCAGGATCGCCGCACTGTCATCGGTGACGCCGTCGCCCACAGCTCCGAAGTCTTCGAGCGAGACCAGGTCCTGGTTCTTCTGGTGCTGGGTACGGATGGTGCCCCCCGTGAGCGGCGAATGTACGGCCACCAGCGCGTCACCGTTCCCGATCAAGGTCCCGTCAGAAAGGGCCGTGTTGTAGGCAGAGAGCGTCGTCGGATAGTTGATCAGCTTGGTTCCGGTGGGATCCCAGCCGATGATGAAGGCGGCGACGGGAGACGGGAACGCGGGACTGGCGCTGCACCCGATGGGGAGGGTGAGGGCCAGGGCCTGGGTCGCCGCCAGCTGCTGATCCACTGCGGTCAACCGGTCGAACTCGTTCTCGATGTCTTCCGCCCGGAATGTCCCCTGGGTGGTCAGCGAGGTTTGCTGGGTGAGGGGAAGGACCCGGCTGATGGTGATGACCGTTCCGGCAGGGGGATTCCCGGAGAGGAGGGTGATGGATCCGCTGGAGGGGCTTCCGACCAGGTTCACCGAATAATTGGTGTTCAGGACAAGCGTCGTGGACACTCCGCCATAGGAGGAAGTCACCACCAGGTCGGTCTGGGCCCAGATCGGGAAGGTGAAGGGGAACGTCGCGTTGGTGCCCGTCGCCGTCTGGGTGGTGGTATTGGTCGTTGTCGTAAGGGTCATGGGGATCTCCGAAGGGCCGGGGTAACCGGCAAAGGAGGGAGGGGGAGGCTAGCCGACTTCGAATATTTCCCAGGCAATCGTTGAGAGATCCCCAGTGGCTGTGGTGACGGCGCCCGGGGTGTAACTGGTGATGGTGAAAGAAGTCCCAGCGGTTCTCGCGCTCACGGCCAACTCGCCCATGGCGGTAGAGGAGTTGATGCCTTGCCGGGTCAGGAAGATTCGGCTGGTCGTCGTGACGTTGGTATTCGCCATCGTCACCGTGCCGCTCACCAGAGTTGCAACGCCCTGCTTGGCATTGGACCCCTCAGCCACCTTCAGGCCGTTCCCGACGGCGGTGATGTCGATCGGGCCAGACGAGGAAAGGCCTTGTGGGAAGGCGACTAAATTCTGGCCAGGCGGAACAACCATGACCTGGGTCCCGTTCCTGGATGCTATAACTAAATCATAGGTTGTTCCAACCCCTGCGGTTAGGACCACCCCGTTTACGCCGCTCCCATCAAAGTAGAGCTTTTGCTGGGCATAGGTCCCGCCGGTGACGAGCACTCCGGAGCCAAAGGTCCCAAGCGTTCCGTTGACCGGCGCCGGGGTGGTGGACCCGAGGGCAGCAGGCGCGGCCCAGGTTGAGCCCAGGAGCTGCGAGGCATTAGCAGCGGTGCCAGTGGCGGCCAGCCTGGAGGTATCGACGGGATGGACATGGCCGCCGTCCGCCCACTTCCCGGTGGACCCGATGGAGGCAGTGCCATCCATGGCGGGTGTGGTGACCGTGACCACGGGAACCGATGAAGCAAGTGCATACGAGGCTGCGGCCACGCCGCCCAGTTGGCTGCTGTTGGTGACTGAGATTGCCCAGGAACCACTTGCACCGGTCCCGGTCGCTGAAGGAGGCGTGAACCCCAAGGCCGTGGTGACCTGGGAGGAGGTCAGGCCGGTGAGCCCAGCGGCCGAACCTGTGGGACTCAAGGGGGTGAACCCCAGCGCCGTCGTGACCATCCCGGAGGTAATGCCCGAGATGAATCCGAGAGGGTTGAGGGCGCCGTTGTAGGGGGTGTACCCCAGCGCCGTGATGACCTGCACACTGGTGACCGTCCCCCCGGGCAGGGTGGCGTTCCCGAGGTTCTCGTAAATATCCGTGATCGGGCCCTTGGAGACGGTTAGGAAGGCGGGCATCAGCGGCCCTCCTTCGGCGGCGGCCCGAGGGTGATGTTGCGCAGGGCCTGCATCGGGGTCGGAATGGGTTGCTTGCCCTCGTGCACTTTCCAGAGGTAGCCGGCCGTCTTGGTGGCCTGCGCCGAGCCAGGTACGCCGAACAGGTAGCCCAGGGAGTTGCCAGCCTCCATCGCCACCGGGCCCCAGTCCTTCGGCCCGGGCTTCGCCGCCTGTTCGCTGGCCTTCACGCCCAACTCCATGGCGGTGGCGATGGGTGAGAATTTGTAGTCGCTACCTCGATCAAAGGCACTGGCGACGTCACGCAGGATGGGAATCGTGTCCCCACCGAACAACAGAGATTTCCAGATGGCCCAGAGTGCCGGGTTGTCATCCTTGCCGGGCCCCTTCCCCATCACCAGCTGCGAGAGGATGGCCGGAGCCAGAACAGTCAGGGCCCCCGTGCCCAGGAACTTGCCCATGTCGGAGATGCCCTGCACCTGGTGTCCGGCGTCGCGCAGCTGGTTGTAGATCCCGTTGTGGAAGCCATAGAACATGGTCAAGAGTTTGGTCGCATCGTTCTGCCGCATAATGGCCGGCAGGTCCTTGGGGGATCCGGCGCCCATACCCAACCGCACCGCCCGATCCGCGGCGTTCACCGCCAGGGAGTCCTCCATCCCAGCCTTGAGGCTCTGGCGATAGACCCCCAGCCAGAGGGGGACGCTCACCAGGTGGTCGATCATGGCCACGCCATGCATGCCCATCCGGGTGGCGTCGTGCTTGAGGCTCTTCTCTCCGGTCTCGTTCAGCAGGTTCTGCCGGATGTCCCGGTCCAGGTTCTCGCCCCGGAACGCCATCTCGTTGGGAGAGAGCCCTCGCACCTGGTCGGTCATGGCCTTGGGGTGGGCCAGGAAGTCCACCATGGCGCCGGTGAATTCCCCGGGCTTCACGTAGAGCAGCATCCGGGGAATGTGCGTCATCTGGAGGAGCATCGTGGTGGCCTTGAACGCCATGGTGGCGGCTACCGTGTTGCTCCGGAGGGTCATCATCCAGCGGGAGAAGTCGCCCAGCCCTTGGGTGGAGGAACCGTTCCGATCGTTGACCACACCGCGCAGCCAGGGCAGCATCTGCTTCTCATAGGCCGGGCCCAGGGTCTCCTGCAGGGCCGAGCGGATGTCCTTATCGGTGATGAGCTTGTTGGCCGCCACCACGGCCTCGCGGTGAGTCAGGTCCTTGATCACCTTCGTGGTGTGCGCCGTGAGCACCTGGTTGAAGTCCATGAGCATGGGGATGGAGGTGTCCACCCGCTCCTTGGTGTGCCCCTTGGGCGTGGTGGCCCGGGCGTAACCGGCCTCGAACATCTTGGAGACGTCTCCGGCCGCCTGCTTGGCGCCCTGGGCGGAGCGCTCCGGGTCGTACATCACCGGGTAGTATCCGCCGGCCATGGGCACCTTCGACCCGTCCGCCAGGGTGGCCTCGAAGGGCCGGGCCTGGACCTTGGGCGGTTCCAGGCCAGTCATGCGCTGCTCAAGGGCGGCGATCTCCGGCCAGAGAGTCTGCAGGGTGTCCCAGGTCTGCTGGACGAATCCCCAGTCCTCCCGGGTCATGTGGTCCATCATCTTGCCCAGGGTCTCCGGGCTCCAGCCCATGCCCTTCAGGAGCTTCGTCTGATTGTCCTCGTTGCCCAGGTTCATGGCGGCCGAGAGAATGAATTTCTTCGTGACCCTTCCCAGGCCCTCGATGTCATGGGTTTCCAGCAGGTTCTCCCGCTGTTCCTTGGGCATGTTTTCCAGGGCGTCGCCGAGTTTCTCAGTGATCTTCGAGGCCAAGTCATATTCCCGGCCCTGGGCGTCGGCGATGTTGTCCCAGATGTTTCGGTGCCAGGGGCCATCGAGTTTTCCCCCGTCCATCCAGTCCATGAGGCGTTCCATCTTGACGAGCATGGCGTCGCCGCGGTGCGCCAGGTCGGCCGCCTTCTCTCCGAAGCCCTTGGGCATGTTGATGTCCAGCGGGAGTGGCTTGGACTCGAAGTTCGCCCGCAGGCTCTGGATCATCTCGTCGCGGGACTGCTCGAAGTCGATCCGCTTCCCGTTGACGATCATCCCCAGTTCCTGGCCGGCCAGGTGGTTGATGTTCTTCAGGGCGTCATGGAGGGCCCGGACCTCACTCATGGGCACCTGGCGGTAGTTGATCTGCCGGGCCTCGTTCAGGATGGTCGGATCGATGGCTGGCTCCTTGCCGTCCTCGTGCAGCCGCTGGGACCATTCGATCAGGGATTCGCGCCGGGCCAGTTCCTTGTTGGAGGCCTTGGCCAGCTGACCCTTGTCGGTCATCTCGTAGCGCCCCAGCAGGGCGTTAATCTGGTCCCGGTAGGATCCCCCGGCCTTGCCCAGGCGCTGCTGCCCGGCGGTGCTCTGGAGGCGCTTAGCGAAGTCCTCGAACTTGCCCACGTCCTTCTGGGCGGCCAGGGCCTCCTTGTAGAGGAAGTGGTTCAGGATCTCCTTCTGCTTGGCGTCGCCCGCGGTCTGGAAGTCCTTCTTGATCAGGGCCTGGGCCGATTCCCGGCTGGCCATGCGCTGGCCGTCCAGGAACCGCTGGGGAGTCAAATCCTTCACCGCCGTGTCGTTGATGAAGGCGCGCGCCGCGGTGCGGAAGGCATCCATCGGGGGCACAGTCAGGGCGGCCCGGCCCGCGGCCTTTTCCTCACCCGCCTTGTGTGCCTGTTCCGCCTTGACCTGGGCCCAGGCATCCTGGACCAGCTTCCGCTCCTCATCGCTCTTGGCTGCATCCAGTTTGGCCTGCAGGTCCACGAAGGGTGCCACCTCAGCTTGTTTGGCGCGCAGGGCCTTCAGTTCCATTGCCAGGGCGTCTTCCCGGAACCGATTGTGCAGCGCCGCAACGGCGCCGTCGGCCGCCGTCCCGTCCGTCAACATGGAACCATGCCGGGCCTGCATGGTCTCGTCGGCCATGCGCTCGATGGCCTCGCGCCGGGGTTCCATCTCCGCCAGGGAGTGGGCCAGATCGTCTCCGGAATGAAAGCCCATCAGCTCCGCCGCGGTCTGCAGGTCCATCCCCCCTTCGCGGGTGTAGACCGCCTCCTTTCCGCGCGGGATCCCCTTGGTGGCGTCCTCGCCTAGCCGGTCCACCAGCTGCTGCCGGTCCAGTTTGATCGGAGTGCCGTCCTCCAACTTGCCTTCCACCAGGGCGCGGTGCGCGCGATAGACCGGGTCCTGCTCCAGCTGGGCCGCAGCCTCCTGCTTGACCTGGTCGCGCTCATCCTTCCAGGCCCGCTCCTTCTCCCGCTTGAATTCGTCCAGCACCTGCTGCTGCAGGTCCTCCTTGGCCGCCTCCAGTTCCTGGGCCCGGTTCTTCTGGTAGAGCTCGAACTCCGCCTCCGAGACGCCCATGGTCTTGGCGTCCGCGAACATCGGGTTCTGATCGCCGAGGTTCTGGTGGGCCCGCTCGATCTCGGCGTCGCTCGCATACATGCGGTCGAACACCCCGCGCACCTCCGGGGATAGCTTGACTCCCAGACTGGTCAGCTTCTGGTAGACCAGCTGCATCCAGCCCTTGAACCGCTGGAACACTCCGCGCAAGCCCTCGGACGGTGCCTTCCCCTCCATCATGTAGGCTTCCTCGGCCCGGGCCAGGGTCTCGTGCTGGTCCCGGGTGAGCGGCTCGTCACCGGTGGCGCCGGCGAATTCCCGCAGCGTCTGGTAGTCCTGCTTGATCTGCTCCGGGGCATCCGGCGCCGCGGCCAGGTCGCCCATGATCTCCACGTGCATGTGCCCCAGCTCGTGGATCACGGTGGAGAGGTCGGCCTTCTGGAGCAGTCCGATGTTCATCCGGCGATCCTCACCGAACTGGAGGAACCCGCGGTTGTCCTCGCCGTGCACCTCGCCGGCCTGCATCCCCTTCACCTGGTCGTTCCAGGCCCTGAACAGTTCCTCGTCGGTCTTCATCTCCAGCTCACGCTGGGCGTCGAAGCCGGCGATGCCTCGCTGGGTCTCCGAGGCCCGCGCCGCCGCTCGCGCCCGCTGGGCCATATCGCTGACCGGACGGCTGGCACCACGGGTCAGGCCGTAGTATTCCTGCCACGCCTTTGAGCCGAAGTCGCGGTCACCATTCCCTTGGAGCAGGGTGGTCCCGACATCCCGCATGGCCGAGACCACGTCCTGGACCTTCTGCTGGTTGGTGGGATCCTGGCTCTTTTCGGCCAGCTGCCGGCGGATATCCGAGGCATCGCCATCTGGGGAGATCCCCAGAGCCTTGAGCGCAGACGCTAGGCGGTCGTATCCGGCTTGCGGGGATACAGGGGCGGAAGCGCGTTGTGCCTCTTGACCTCGTCCATGAAGCCCTTCCGACCCTCCTCCGAATTCATCCACTCCACCATTGAAAGTGGCTTCGAGGCTTCTGCGGCTGTCGGCTGGGATTGGTTCGGCTGATCCATTTTGGGCATCTCGTTGATACTCAACATAGGCCTCCTTGGCCTGAGAAACAAGGTCATCCTTCGATGGGAATTCACGTGCTCGGATGGAGGACATGGCGTCCTTGCCATCGTTGGCCAGAGAACCACCAACTGCCTCCCAACCAGTCCCCTCCGAGTTGGTCACATGGATCAGATGCACCCGAGGCTGGTTCCGGTTCTCCTCGCCAAATTTCAGAATCTCATCCGGAACCCGGAGTGTCTTCCCGGCCATGTCATGTGGGTCAACAGGACGCCCCTCCGAAATCATGCGACCGATCATGGACCGGGTAGAGGCCTTGAAATCGGGACGATCGAGGTAATAGATATAGGCGTCGTTGCCTCTTTCCAGAATCTGGCGTTTGAATCTATTGAGTTCCTGAAGACTGTCGTGGGGAGCATCAATTACCGCTCCGACCCGATCCTGGCTCAGAATGTGGTTTGCCAGCCGGGTCTTCCCTGACGCCTGACCCCCTGCCGTGATCCCCACGGGTTTATCTCCCGCAAGGTCCAGCGCGCGCGACACCAGGCGCTGGTGAAGGGTGACCATCAGGGACTCGATGGCCGTGTCCGTGTGCTTCCCTGCCTCCAGGCCCAAGGGCACGTTCTTGGCCACGGTGGGGAGCGACCGACGCATGATGTCGCCGTTGACCAGGCGGCCTCCGAAGGTCTCGGGGTCCGCCTCATAGGCTTTGTGGAATTCCTCTGGGTGATCGGACCAGTGTTGGATGTCCTGGTGGATCCCATCCACCACCCGGTCCTGCTGCTCCTTGGGAAGGTCGTCGAAGTGGATCCCCTTGGGCGGTTCACCATCGACGGGGCCCTGGTGGAATTTCTCCTTGTTGCCCTGGGCCGCCAGGTTCCGCAGGATGGCGTCGGTCACGTCCTCGCCCGGCCGGACCCGGAAGATGTCCGGCCCATATTTCTCGTGCATGGCCAAGGGATCCTGGCCGGACCGCTCCGCCAGGGTGGTCATGGCCTGGGTGTGCGCCTGTGCGTAGGCATCGGCGGTGCTGGGCTCGAAACCGGCCTCCTCGAACCGGGCCTTGGTCTCATCGAAGATCTGCTGCTTGACCGGATCGGCGGCGATCTCCGTGCGCACCTGGTCAGCCTGTGCCTGTAGTTTCGGTCCGAAGTCCGCCAGCTGCTGCGCCTGGTCCTTCAACTCGTTCAGGGTGGCATCGCCGGGCCGGACCCGGATGTCTGGCAGCAGGGCCTGGTGCGCCTCCGGGTCGAGCTTGGCCAGGAAGGCATCGGTGGGCACCAGCGCGTCGGTGCCGGCCGCCTTGGCTTCCTGCCAGTTCCGGATGCCCAGCGCCTCGGCACCCTGGTCCGGGTCGATGTTCTGGCTCTGGAAATACCGGGCCAGGGCCGGCGCCGGGATCTGAATCTGCTCGGCGGCGCTGTCCTTCAGGATGTTGCCCACGGCGTCCTGGAACGCCTCGGGGGAGCGGGCCTTGAGTTTGGACTCTGCCGCCGCCTGGAACATCTGTCCCAGGTGCTCGCCCACCAGCCCGGCACCCTCCATGCCAAGGAACGAGGCCACGTTCTCTCCGTAGCCTTCCCAGAGCGGCTGATCCGGCTTGTGGATCCGGGTCAGGAGGTTCTCAACCGGGGTGGTCACCGTCGCCAGGCCTACCCCCTTGGCTCCGCGGGTAAGGATGGATCGAAGCAGGGACTGCCCGGCGGAACTTCCAGGGAGGGTCAAGCCGCCCAGCGCTGTGTTGAGCGCGCCGCTGCCGCCGGCCTCGAGGGCCGCCTGGGTCGGGGTCGCACCGGTGTCCAGCGCCGCTCCCGCCTTCGCACCGGCCGCCTCAGCACCGAACATGAGGGGCGCGGCGGGGCCCTCCAGGATGGCCTTGCCCATGGTCCCGGCGATGCCGCTCACGATCCCCGCCACCCGGCCGCCCTTGGTACTGGGCCGGGCCGTCATCCAGTCCAGAGGCCCGGAGCCCTGCTGAATCGCTGGGCCCTCGGTCAACGGGCGGTAGTAGTTCTGCACGTCCTCGCCGGATTCTCTCCAGTTCTGGCCCTGCCCGTTGGTGAACAAGTCCGCCGCCTGCCCCAGCATTCGCTCGGTGAGCGTGGCGCCCGGGTGTTGCGCCGCCTCGGAGAGCGATCCCAGCAGCCGGGCGCCGCCGCCCATGGCAGAGAACAGGCTGCCCATGGCCCGCTGTGGGGTCTGCAGCAGCTGGGAGGTTGCGTCCTCGAGTTGCGCCAGTGTGCCGGCATCGTCATGGGCGACGGCAGCGTTGTTCGGGTTGGAGAGCCAGCCAGCCGTGCGGGGGCTGGCCTGAAGGAACTGTTCGAAGTTCCAGCGCTGCATCTCCGCCGCCTTGTTGATGGCCGGCTGGACGGACTTGTCCTGGGCCAGGGCAGGAGCCACGCCGGTCTGCGCGGCCAAGCGCAGGGCCTTGGCGTATTCTTCCGGATTCTGATCCATGCCATAGGAGATGGCCTGGTGCAGGGCCTGGGCCTTCTGCTGGTCCTGCGAGGCGTTCGCCCAGAAAGCGGCGCCTTCGTCCTGGGGTGCAGGCTGGGGCTGCAGGTCGGCCATTATTTCACCTTCAGGGACTTGGGCACCACAGGGCGCTGCACCAACTGGGGCTGGGCGCCGGCCGCCGGCTGCTGCATCTGGAAGTAACGGCTCTGGATCTGCTGCTCTGTCGGGTTGGTCACGCCGTTGGCCTGGGCCTCGGCGACGATGGCCTTGCGCTGGTCATCCGGGACGACCAGTTGGTCCCCGGGCTGAAGTTGGAAGGCGAGCCGCGGGGCCGGCACCGTCGAGGCCCCGAACCATCCGGCCGGGTTGTACCAGCTGCGCTGATCGCCGTTCTGAATGGTGTAGGTCACCAGGTTGCGTTTGATGATGTCGTCCTTCTCGGCCCGGGTGAGCTCGCGACCCTTGGCCTGCTGATCCGTCTCGATCTGGGCGTCCACCTGGTGCTTCAACTGACCCATCACTGGCGCCGTGGTGGCTTCCTGGCTCTTGTCGTAGGCCGGGATCCCGGCTTGGTTGGCGAACACCTTCAGTTGATCCACGTCCACATTGGAGGCCAGCACCTTTCCGCCACCGCCATTCAGCAACTTCTGCTTCTGCTGCAGCAGGTCCTGGACGCCCGGCAGGCCCACGGCCGGGACCAGGGCCGTGATCTGCGCATCGCTCTTCTTCACCAGGCTGGCGGGGTCGGAGGAATAGGCCCAGTAAGAGGCGAACTTTGCGGCCTGATCCTCCGGGGTGTTCTGGTTGCGCTTGGTGAAGGCCTCCAGATTGGTCTGGAGGATCTCCCGCGCGGTCCCAGGCATCGCCACCACGTCGGGACTCTGCATGATTACCGAGATAGGCATATGCTTGTCGAGCAGACTCTTGAAGGCATTCCCCTCCACCGTCTTGACCAGGCCCTCGGACTGCTCCTTCTGGAACTCGTACAGTTGGTGCACCTGGGCGATGGCATGCTCCTTCACCTTCGGGTCCAGGTCCTGGGCGTTGATCGCCTTGGCCATATCGGCGATGGGCGGCGTGTAGTAACGGGGGTCGGTCCCGGCCGGCGCTGGGTGGGCCTGCCAGGCAGCCTGGGCCACCTCCAGTCCCTGCTGGGGAATGGTGTAGGCTTCGATCAGGTTCCGCGCCTTCGCCTGGGCCGCCGGATTCATGTCGTCCTTGACCCCGTTGAAGAAGTCCTGGGCGTCCCGGTAGGCACCGGGGTGGTTCGAGGTGAGCATGCCGTTGATGACCTGGCTGTAGGTGGCGGAGAGGATGTTCTGTCGGTCCTGTTTGGCCGAGTCTGGATCCAGCCCCTTGAGCGCTGCCGTCTGGGCGATCTTGTCCTCAAGGTTGGAATAGGCATTGCCGAAAGCCGCATGGTCACCCTGCAGCTGCGCCTGGACCATCTGGTCGCTGAAGCCCTGGGCAGCCGCCGCGGTGCCTTCGATGCTGGCGTTGTGCAGCTGGACGTTCTGGTGGGCGTTGGCGAACACCTCCAGGTCCCCGCGCATCCGGGCGGCCTGCTGCTGGAAGGACTTCTGCTGCGACCCGTTCGTGAGTTGGGCCTGCTGCTCCGTCGCCGCATCATCGAAGGCCTTGAGCGCGGACTGGGAATAGGTCAGCGGATTTCCGCTCTCATCGGTCCCGGCCTTCAGAACATTCTGGCCCTGCAAAGTTTGCGCCCGGTCCCGCTGCGCCATGTAGGTCTGCTGCAGGGCCGGGAGCCGGGAGTTGACCACGCCCTCGTTGTAGTTGTTGAGCATCACGTCGCCCTTCTGGGCCACGTCCTGCAGGCCGGCGCCTTCCTGCCCCAGGTTGGAGCCTCGGAGCACCTGCCAGGGGTTGACGGTCTTGTCTGGGAGGATGCCGGGCTGGCCGGCGCTTGCGAGAGTGAGGGGTTGCAGGTCTGCCATCTAGTCCCCCATGGACCAGCTGCCGACGCTGAACGGCTGCTTGCCCCATTGCGTGTTGATTCCGACGGCGTTGACGCCCCCCGCGAGCAGGGAGGTCACGCCAGAGGTCTCGGCAGTCTGCTTCTCTACCTCGGACATCATCTGGTTCTGGGCCGCCTGCA
>Ga0316217_10005196_pt1 | contig 13621 bp, 10 predicted proteins | sample 1anoAmetaG_FD_203633 | JGI IMG/M metagenome (GOLD analysis project Ga0316217, IMG submission 203633) | Freshwater microbial communities from Trout Bog Lake, Wisconsin, USA - 1anoA | ecosystem: Environmental > Aquatic > Freshwater > Lake > Hypolimnion/Profundal zone | place: USA: Wisconsin...
AACAATCTGCGGGTTATAGGGGTCTCCATACGGATTCCCAAAGCCCATGCTGATATAAATAATTAACTCCTTATTGAATTTATCACATAACTCGCGGATATGCTTTACCCGCTCTACCGACTCTTCAATGGTTGAATTTGCATTGCGCTTTTGAAAAGTTTCAGAAACTGAAAAAGGATAGCCCAGGCAGTCAATCTGGGGAAACTCACCCGCATCCGTAGCTCCCCGCTCGTTGGCTACAATGGCTATTAATTTAGAGATCGAATTATTTAAATCCAAACCATCCAGAACGCTGGCGGTGTCAGCCATTTGTGGTATCAGGTCGTGTGATACGAAGCTGCCAAAGTCAATGGCATGGTAACCTACCTTCAACAATTTGTTAATATAGGCAATCTTTTTTTCGGTTGGAATAAATTCTTTAATACCCTGCATGGCATCGCGGGGGCACTCTACTATCCTTATTTGTTCCTTGCTCACGGTTCAAACCTAAACAAAAAAGATGAAATATGGTTTTAGAAGCTTTTACAAAGGTTGCTATTTTAATACTTCATTAAATAATTGCTAAAGCCCTCAGGAAATGGCTTTTATCCCATTTTCTTTCTAATCTTGTTTTGTGATTTTAGTAAATAACAGGGATAGCAATGATCCCTATCTTAATCTTGCTATTGAAGAGTTTCTGGTCCGCAATCTTAATTGCGAGGATGAAGATTATCTGATGTTGTATATCAATGAACCCTCCATTGTTTTGGGTAAAAATCAAAGCATATACAAAGAGGTTAACTTTGAATTTTTGCGCAATGGACAGCTAAAGTTAGCCCGACGAATTACTGGTGGTGGAACCGTTTACCATGATGAGGGAAACCTTAATTTTTCTATTGTTTCAAAGTTTTCAGATAATAAGGTGAACAACTACGGTTATTTTAATAACCCGGTGATTAATACTTTAGGGCACGCGGGCATAGAAGCAAGCATGGACCATTGGAACAATATTCTTTGTCGCGGGAAAAAAATATCGGGTAGCGCCCAATTTACTAACCGGAAGAACATTTTGAGTCATGGTACGGTACTGTGGAATGCTAACCTGGCTGTCTTGCGGGCATGTTTAAAGGATAATCCTTTTAAGGTGGAAAGCAATTCGGTAAACTCGGTTAAGAGCGCAGTACTTAACCTGGAAGAAATAAGCGACCGCTTCTCCTCGGCTAAAGAATTAAAACAATTTTTTATTGAGCAGTTAAGTGCCCTTAAGAAATTTGAGTTAACAGATAAGGATTGGGCCGAAGTTGAAAGGTTACGCAATGAAAAATTTAGAACATTTGAGTGGATTTACGGACGAAGCCCAGCTACCAAAATAGAAAAACACGGCACTATTATTGAGGTAGAAGAGGGCCTCATTACTTTCTCAATTGGAAGTATTACGTTACCTCCTTTGAAGGGCACGAAATATGAATTTCAGACATTGAGAGATTTGTTAGAAAAGGAACCGAACGGGGCAGTTCTGCTTTCCGAAATATTTTAATTAAGGATGTGTGCCATCTGCTGGCAATTCGTTTCCAGGTAACTGGTCGGCTTTCTTTCCCTTCTTTCCTTTTTTAGCGGGTTGAGCTCCCAAGGCCTCGTCCAAAGACTCAGGCACTTTTTTCCCTTTGTACTTTGGGTTTTCACTCCATTCAAAAACGCGTGTTCCATCAATGTATTTGGCAACAAAAGCATCATGGATGCCTAGTTTGCGAATATCAGCTACAAACTTTAAGGCAGTTTCCTGGTCGGGGAATGAACTGATTACGTAGCGATTCATGCCATTTACATCCTCGTAACCAATATAGCGGGCTTGTTCAAAAGATTTATTCACGTTCAGGCCACGATACATTCCTAATTGCACTTTATAAACGGTTCCTTTCGGTGTATTTTTCATATCAGAGGCTTGTGCGGTGGTAGCTGCTTCTTTCAACTTATCATTTTCCTCCTGTAGTTTGGTGGCATGTTCATCCTGCTCAGCTACCCGCTTTTCCATGTCGGCTTCATTGTCCTGGGCAGCTTTTAAATCAGCCCTTAAACGACCCATTTGAGCATCGCTGGAGTCTTTGTCAGCCCTTAATGCATCCATCTTAGCTTTGTATTCCTCAGGATGTTTCATATAGTTCTTCAATTCATCTTTAATGTGCTTGGCTTCATCCTTTGAAAGCTTTTGTGCGTATCCAATATTCATCAGCAAGGCAACAAACAGGCTTAAAAAAATTCCCTTTTTCATTTGGTTCGGTTTTTGTTTTTAATGGGCAAACAGCAATTCGGTTTTCGATTATCCGAATAATAATTGCAATCAAATGATTTTTGGGCGAAATAAAAAATGAAAATTGGAACACTTAATATATGCAGGTATGTTTACATTGCGCCCAATTAGACACCTACAAGCCAAGAAAGAGGAAAAATGCATCAACTAGAGAACAGTTTTTTAAAAGTGGTTGCCCGTGAACATGGTGCTGAACTTACTTCGATAATCGATAAAAGGAATAACATTGAACACCTTTGGCAGGCCGATCCGCATGTTTGGGGATACCATGCGCCCGTACTTTTCCCGGTTGTGGGAAGAAACCTGAATGATGAAATTGACATTGAAGGTCAGAAATTCAGGTTAGAAAAACACGGTTTTGCCCGCAAGGCCAATTTCCGTTTGTTAGACCTAACCGAGACAAGCATCGTTTTTTCTTTAAAGAACAATGAGCAACTTCAAAAAATATATCCATATAAGTTTGAATTTCTAATCAGGTATAAGCTTGTGGAAAATACGCTTGTGGTTTCTTACGAGGTAATTAATAAGGATATTAAAGATATTTACTTCCAGATAGGTGGGCATCCGGCCTTTTCGGTCCCATTCACGGAGGGAGAGCACTATGATGATTACTATCTGGAATTTGAACATACTGAAAAAGCGGCAAGGTATTATATTGACAAGAATGGTTATTTTGACGGTAAGAAGGATGTAGCGCTCTCAAACACCAATACCATTCAATTAAAAGCTGGTATGTTTAAAGATGATGCCCTGATTTTTAAAAGTCTGAAATCTCATAAAGTTACCCTTAAATCAAAAAACCACAGGCGCTACGTGACAGTTGACTATAAGGATTTTAATTACCTGGGCCTTTGGGCTAAAGTAGGAGCCCCGTTTGTATGTATTGAACCGTGGTTAGGCTGCGCCGATACCGTCGATAAACCTACTGAGTTTAAAGATAAAGAGGGTGTTATTAAGCTCGAAAAAGATGGAACTTTCAGAGTTTCATTTAAAATTGAGGTAGGTTGATAAAAAATTCGAACGACTGTTTGAATTTTCGATTTTTTTAGCTGTAACTTCGTTGCTGTATTTGAGTGCTCATGTGTGCTTGGGTTTGGTTAGTTGATATGACAACAACGCCATGCCTCACGCTCGCGTTAATTGTTTAACACCAGAACAAAATCATATGCAATCATCACATCAAACAACTCACCAGGAAGAAGTTGATGTTTTAGAGGACGTAGACATTGAAAATACGCTCATTATTCATAACGATGAGGTAAATACTTTTGACTGGGTGATTGAAACCCTGGTAGAAGTTTGTAAACACACCTGGGAGCAGGCCGAACAATGCGCTTATATTATACACCACAAAGGCAAGTATGCTGTAAAACATGGCGACTTTAATATTCTTAAACCCATGAAGGACGCAATTACCGACAGGGGCATTGAAGCAACTATTCAATAATAGAATTCTCAACCTACTTTAATCATGGGACAATACTTTAACGCCGAGCATGAATTGTTCCGTCAATCAGTCCGAGACTTTGTTCAGAAAGAGATAGTGCCTAACGTAAATCTATGGGAAGAAGAAGAAAAAATTCCCCGGGAGGTTTTTAAGCGCATGGGCGACCTTGGTTTTTTAGGAATTAATTTCCCCGAAAGCCTGGGGGGAACGGATAATAATTTTTGGTATAGTGTTGTTTATCTGGAAGAACTTGCCAAGGCTACTTTTGCGGGCCTTTCATCTTGTGTAAGTGTTCATCAGTATATGGCTACCAACCATATTCTACGCGCAGGCAGCGATTACCTGAAGGAGAAATACCTGAAACCTTCCATTAATGGCTCATTTGTCGGTAGTATCGCTATTAGTGAGCCGGGAGCCGGCAGCGATGTTGCTGCCATTCGCACCACTGCAACGCGTGAGGGCGATTACTATATCATTAATGGAAGTAAAACATTTATCACCAACGGTTACTACGGCAACTTCGTAAACGTAGCCGTTAAAACCGACCCGGCTGCAGGATTGGCTGGTGTAAGTTTAATAGTAGTAGATGCCGGCACGCCGGGATTTACCCGTAGCAAGCTAAAGAAGATGGGCTGGAAGTCGAGTGATACTGCAGAATTGTTTTTTGACAATGTAAAGGTACCGGCGGCCAACCTGGTAGGACAGGAGGGAAGAGGTTTTTTCTATATCATGGAAAGCTTTCAGTTGGAACGACTCGTGGCGGCTATCATGGCTACCTCGGCTTGTGAGCATAAAATTGAAGCCACATTGGAATACATGCATCAACGGAATGTGTTCGGTAAACCAATTGACAAATACCAGGCGTTGCGCCATAAAATGGCAGACTTAATTACTGAAGTGGAAATTACCAAGCGTTTTACCTATTATTGTTGCGACCTGTTTGAGCGTGGTATTTTTGCGGTGAAGGAATGCAGTATGGCTAAAATGAAAGCCACAGAATTAGGCAAGCGTGTGGCTGACGAATGCCTTCAAATGTTTGGTGGCTATGGTTACATGAGTGAATACAGCATGGAACGCGCTTATCGCGACGCCCGGGTGGGCACTATTGTTGGAGGAACCACTGAAATAATGAAAGAAATTATTTCTAAAATTGCCATCGACGGGGTAAACTATGAATCGGCATACAAGGCTGGTAAAGCTAACGACACCGGCGAAAAGGGAGCTGTAAAAGCCGAGAGAATAAACCCGGCAACGGGTCCTGAAAAAGTAAATCAAAATCCGAATAATATTTCTTCACAACAAAACCAAAACGGAAAAATGGCAAATCCAGAAACAGCTAGAGACATCATTTATTCACTGCCTACAAGACTTAAAGCAGACAAAGTAGACGACAGCGCTACACACAGATTTCATTTCGTACTGGACGGACCTACCGGTGGCAACTTTACTGTTACCCTGGAAAATAAGAACGTAACTGTACTGGATGGACTGGTTGATACTCCGACCTGTGTTATTACTACTAAAGCTACTGATTACGAAGATCTGGAATTAGGCCGGGGCAATCCTCAAATGATGTTTATGATGGGCAAAATTAAAGTAACCAACCTGGGTGAGGTAATGAAGTTCGTTACTTACTTCCATCGCGTAGTGGGAAATTAAATACACCAGTTTTATATTTGAAACGCATTCACCCGGTGGTGAATGCGTTTTTAGTTTATTCCAGGTGAGTAAGCGTTAAAGGAGATTCCTATTACTTATTTTGATTTTCCGGGCTTGTGAACTTTCCGGAGCCGTTTTTGGCGTTTAAAATGCTTATGGATTTATCTGATAGGTAGAATAAGTTAATGGAAGTGTAAATCAAAGCTCCAAGTAATACCAGTAAAAACCAGATAGTATTTTTGGGTGTCTCTTTGGAATTTGATGTCATGAACATATGTTTATTGTAAATCAAATGGTGACTTAGCCGAATTGCACACTCCCTTACAAATAATGTATTGGATATATTGATTTATTTTTTATTAATGAATAATTAAAATTGCTATATCACCTGCAAAAAAACAGAGATAGATGGTGGTGAGCAATCCCCTTAAATGGGTATACTTTGTTTTTTGGGAAGTGCTTGTTGAAAAGCGTATTGGATAAGATAAGTACTGGATTGGCCAAAGTATGTTGTTAAAAAAAGGATGTTTTCAATGGTCTTAGCAGTGTTTGAGAGAAAAAGTGGGGTTACACTTTTCGACCAGTTTAGTAGACGTGTAACCCAACTAAAATATTGATTAACAATGTTTTAATTGCTTTGGTTGCTTTAAAAAGTGTAACCCCACTGTAACCCCACCTTAGGCATGAAATTTTTGTTTTAAAAATTTCGCCTGATAGTTATTTCCCTTCCAAAATCTTCTTCAACTCGTGCAGCTTCATGATGGCTTCAACCGGGGTCATGGCGTTTACTTCGATGTTTTCAATTTCTTCCGCCAGCATTTTAAGCTTAGGGTCGCTTACATCGAAAAAACTAAGTTGGTAGTTTTGGGCGGGCATTTTCTTCACCGATTGTTTGATATCGCCGTGTTGTTGGCGCTGGCTTTCAAGCTCCTTCAGCATTTCGTTGGCCCGGTCAATAATGGCTTTAGGCATACCGGCCATTTTTGCTACATGTATTCCAAAGCTATGCTCGGTACCACCGGCCACCAACTTGCGCAGAAATATAACCTTGTGCCCGGTTTCTTTAATGGAAACATGGAAGTTTTTAATGCGGGGATATTTTTCTGCCAGTTCGTTCAACTCGTGGTAATGCGTGGCAAACAGAGTTCGGGGATTAGCGGCCGGGTTGTTGTGCAAATACTCGGCCAGGCTCCAGGCAATGGAAATGCCATCGTAGGTTGAGGTGCCGCGCCCAATTTCATCAAGCAATATTAAACTACGTGCTGAAAGGTTATTCATAATGCTGGCAGTTTCATTCATCTCCACCATGAAGGTCGACTCCCCTGCACTCATGTTATCGCTTGCTCCTACCCGCGTAAAAACCTTATCGACCAGGCCCAATTTAGCCGAGGTGGCAGGAACAAAACTTCCCATTTGAGCCATCAATACGATAAGCGCGGTCTGCCGCAAAAGCGCCGATTTACCGCTCATATTTGGTCCGGTGATCATCAACAACTGCTGAGTTTCATTATCAAGGTAAATATCGTTGGGTACGTATTTTTCGCTTACATCCAACTGCTGCTCAATAACCGGGTGTCGGCCAGCTTTGATATCTGTGATATATGAATCGTTTACCTCAGGTTTAACATAATCATTTAACATGGCTACTTCAGCCAGAGATAAAAAGCAATCTACCCGGGCTATTAGGTTAGCATTCTTCTGAATAGCGATAACAAAATCTTTTGCATGGCGCAGCAACTCTAAAAAAATACGTTCTTCAATTACCTGAATTTTGTCTTCCGCGCCCAAAACCTTGTGCTCATATTCTTTCAGCTCTTCTGTAATATACCGCTCGGCATTCGAAAGCGTTTGCTTACGAATCCAATCGTTTGGCACCTTGGTTTTGTGCGAATTGGTGACCTCTAAAAAATATCCAAACACATTATTAAAACCGACTTTTAAAGTGTTGATACCGGTGCGGGCAATTTCTTTTTGTTGTATGCCAACGATGTATTCCTTTCCGCTGTTTTTAATAATGCGCAGCTCATCCAGTTCGGCGTCGACCTCGTTTTTAATAAAGTTACCCTTACTAATCATCGGCCCGCTTTCCTCAAATAACTCTTTGTCCAGTTTCTCTTGCAATGCGTGACAGGGATCAAGTTGTTCCGCCAGGCGTTTAAGGTTTTGATTTTCTGCTGCAGCTAAAATTTGCTTTAAAGGACCAACAGCTTGCAGAGAACGCTTCAACTGCACCATTTCGCGCGGATTGGCTTTTTCCAGTGAAACTTTCGAAATCAAACGCTCCAAATCACCCATTTGGCGGATGAGCTTTTTCAGGTCTTCAGCCGCCGGTTTATGATGCAGAAAATAATCAACGGCTTCCAGGCGCTGATTGATTTGATTCAGGTCAAGCAGCGGCATAACCATCCACCGCTTGATAAGACGGGCGCCCATTGGTGAGGTGGTATGATCCAAAATATCCAACAAGGTTTTTCCATCCTGGTGCGGCGAATAAATCAACTCCAGGTTCCGGATGGTAAATCGGTCCAGCCATACATTCTGCTCATCACCCAATCGGGTAAGTTTGCTTATGTGACTGAGGTTGTGATGCTCAGTATCTTTAAGATATTGAATTGCAGCACCGGCAGCAATAATTGCGAGGCGTTCATCGGAAACGCCAAAACCTTTCAACGAATTGGTTTGAAACAGCTTGAGCAAAATATCACTGGCGTTGTCATAGCTGTAAACCCAGTCCTCTAGCTTAAAAGCATAAAGTTTGTTACCGAACTGCTGGGCAAATTCCTTTTGTTTTGATTTGGGGTATAGAATTTCTGAAGGAGAAAGGCTTTGAATAAGCTTTTCCATATAGCCAGCGTTTCCTTCCGCAATAAAAAATTCGCCGGTGCTAATATCAAGAAAAGAAATGCCGTAGTTATCGTGTTCGAAATAAATGGAGGCAAGGAAATTGTTTGCCCGCGTGTTTAAGATATTGTCTGCCAGGGCGACGCCGGGGGTTACCATTTCAGTTACGCCGCGTTTTACAATGCCTTTGGCCAGTTTAGGGTCCTCTAGCTGATCACAAACAGCTACCCGTAATCCTGCACGAACCAGTTTGGGTAAATAGGTATCGAGCGCATGATGTGGAAAGCCGGCCAACTCCACCTCGCTTGCTTTGCCATTGCTGCGCTTGGTCAACACAATGCCTAGCACAGCCGAAGCCCGTTTGGCATCGGAACCAAAGGTTTCATAAAAATCGCCGACCCTGAAAAGCAAGATTGCATCGGGATACTTAGCCTTGAAACTATTATATTGTTTCATAAGAGGCGTTTCGGTATCTGCAGCGGGGCTTTTGCTCATGGTCCGTTCAACGGGCATCCGTTTGTGTTTTTGTTTGACGTGAAAATAAGAACTGCGCTTACTTTGTGGTCTTAAATTTTTAAACAGCATTAATTTGTGGTTTACAGTATGTCTTTTACGGTTAAATTAACGCCTGAATTATAATAGGAATTTGAACTTTATGCGTAAATTATTGAATGAAGAGTTGCCAAGGCTGACAAAGGAGGAATTCAGAGCAGAAAACAAAACCCCTGTTGTTATTGTACTGGATAATGTTCGAAGCCATTTAAATGTTGGCTCGGTGTTCAGGACGGCAGATGCATTTTTGATTGAATCCATTTGGCTTTGCGGCATTACTGGTATTCCTCCTCATCGCGATATACATAAAACGGCTCTTGGAGCTACAGAAACAGTTGTTTGGCATTATGCAGAGTCGACACTGGAGGTGGTAAGCAAATTAAAGGCCCGCGGCTACCAGATAATTTCGATAGAGCAGGCTGAAAACGCGGTTATGCTGCATCAGTTTATACCGGAAACGGGGCAAAGGTATGCAGTAGTTTTTGGAAATGAAGTTGATGGGGTAGGACAGGATGTAATAAATGAGTGCGATGTGGTTGTTGAAATACCGCAATTTGGAACCAAACACTCTCTCAACATTTCGGTGAGCGTTGGCATAGTGATTTGGGAGCTGGTAATGGGGATTTCACCCCAGTTTTTGCGCGCAGATTGAGGTTTTAATTTTCGGTGCTCCGCCTCTTCCTAAGCTGGCTGTATGTTGCTAAAACAAGAATTAGTACAAATGCAATAATAACCAGCCAACCCATAAAGGTTAACTGGTGCAGGTAATTCAGAGCGTTTTTCATATTCGCTAAAGATAATGGAAAATATTCCCTTGGGTCTAATTCATTCTATGCTGTTATTTATAAGATTCAAGCAGGATAGCGGAGAATCGTTTTTTTGCCTTTCAAATGTTTTTTAAATATTTTGCGGTTTGCTTTTGTGATTTTGCGGAGGTTTATATATTTGCGTCCCGTTTAGGCGGAAAATGTTCTAAAGAATAAATGCGGGAGTAGCTCAGTTGGTAGAGCGCCACCTTGCCAAGGTGGAGGTCGCGGGTTCGAGCCTCGTCTCCCGCTCTAAATAGAATTAAAGCGGTTTGAGGGCTCAGGAAGATTGAGTTTACGCTCTGAATGATTATTTTTAAGGGCGATTTATCGCCCTTATTTATTTATGGATGCCGTGGTGGTGGAACTGGTAGACACGCAGGACTTAAAATCCTGTGACACTTAAATGTCGTGCGGGTTCGATTCCCGCCCGCGGTACAAGCCTAGCAAGGGTTTCAGGGTTCTGAAACCCTTTATTTTTTATCTTAATTTGATGCATGGGTACAGGTGCGGGTACATGTTAATAACTCCAAAAGTCATTTTATCAAAGCCCTGTGATGCCTGTACCATGTTATTGGAATTTTGGATGAGTAAGATTTCTTAACTCTAATTTAACGATTCTTTCGGGTAATTAAGCAATCAAAAAATACAGATAAATCAGACTCATGAAAGAAAATATGCTCATGAGTGCAATCAGTGGCGCAGCCTTCCATCTTTTACTTTGGTATTGTATTGCATTCAGCACTATGACCAACAAAAAGGAGATGATCCTTACTATCGATATTAGTTGTAGGGTTTGAGGGTCAGTTATATTTCTTCCGACCACTATTAGCAGCAAACCGGATGAAATAAACATAGACGCTAATAGCCTTCTAGTCTGCGAGAATGGCAGCAGGTCATCATTATTTACTTTTTTGATCAGGCCTGGCTGAGGGCTCGGGATGATGAGTACAATTATGCCTATCAGGAGAAATAAATATCCGTCGAATTGGATAAATAGATTTAGCATATCTTTCATGGGATAGTTTTAGCTCTGATTAAATATATATTCCTTTCTCATAATTTCAATTATGCTGATAATCTGATTGTGGGAGAAAAAATATTTCATCTGAAACGGAAATTAAAAACTTATTTCTGCCATCATTTAAGAACCACTGCTCCTATGACAAACAAAAAGGAGATGATCCGAACTATCGATATTAGGTGATAATTTGATTTCCGGATAAAATTCCGCATGTTTAAATACATTATCTGTTCATCATGAAAAGAATAATCAGCATAATAGTGTTTTGCATTCTTTTCGGCACCCTATTTTCGCAGGATTATACTAAATACGCGGACCCATTTGTAGGCACGGGAGGAGACGGGCATACATTTCCCGGAGCTCTGTTGCCATTTGGCATGATGCAGCTTAGCGCCGATTCGTGGCGCTCAGGTTACGAAGGCTGCTCGGGCTACAGCTACGCCGATACTATGTTATGCGGTTTCTCGCATACTCACCTAAGCGGAACGGGAATTGCTGATTATGGTGATATATTACTGGTGCCAACCACCGGTAAGGTCAAATTCGGGGAGCAAAACTATATCGCACACTTCTCTCATGCCAATGAAAAGGCCAGCCCCGGATATTATTCTGTGATGCTGGATCAGCGCCACATCAAGGTAGAACTGAGCGCTACCAAAAGGACAGGCATACATAAGTATACTTTCCCCAAATCTGCCGTCGCTAATATCATTCTTGATCTTAACCACCGCGACCGTTTGACAAGTGGCCAGATTAATATAAATGGCAATAATGAAATAACCGGTCATAGATTCAGCACCCGATGGGCATCAAAAAAGAAGTGGTATTTTGTGATACAATTCTCCAAGCCATTCAAAAAGTGCGGCATATCACAAGCCGGTAACCTATCATGCCATCGCCGCCATGCCATAGGTCGTTTATTAAAAGCTTATGTAACATTCGAAACCACCGAAGGAGAAGTGATACATGTCAAGATCGGCATCTCTCCGGTGAGTATTGAAGGTGCAAGGAAAAACCTGGAAGCTGAGCAGCCCGGCTGGGACTTTGACAAAGTGCACCAGGATGCCCATGATGAGTGGAATAAAGAGCTGGGCAAAATAGCTGTGGAGAGTAGCGATACATCCGTAATGAGGACTTTTTACTCATCATTGTATCATGTTATGACATGCCCCTCTCTCTATCAGGATGTAGATGGCAAATACCTTGGGCACGACCACAAAATACACGAAGGCAAGGGTTATGAGCAGTATACCGTTTTCTCCCTCTGGGATACGTACAGAGCATTGCATCCGCTTCTGGTACTGATAGACCGAAAACGCACAGGGTATTTTATTAATTCATTTCTTGCTATGTATGAGCAGGGTGGGCTGCTCCCAGTATGGGAACTGGCAGGCCGCGAGACGAGCTGCATGACCGCCTACCACTCAGCCTCTGTCATCAATGATGCCTTTCAGAAAGGGATCACAAATTTCAATATTGATGAAGCTTTGGCCGCTATGAAAAAAAGCGCCACGGCTAAAAAAGCAATGATATTGCGTTATCGTAAAGATAAGTATCTGCCATCGCAATGGTACTCCCTACACAATTATGTGGTAGGCTGGGATGATTACGGCAAATATGGCTATATCCGGAACCGAAGCGGTATCCAGTCTGTATCCAAAACACTGGAATACTGCTATGACGACTGGTGCATAGCGCAGATGGCCTTAAAGCTCAGCAAACAGGACGATTATAATTTCTACATCAAACGCGCGGAGAACTATAAAAAACTGCTTGATACGGTGACAGGATTCATCCGCCCCAGACAGATAGAATTTGAACCAAACTTTGACCCCTATGCTATCACCAATTCATACACAGAGGGCAATGGCTGGCAGTTTTCTTTTTATGTACCTCACGATATATCGGGCCAGATGAAATTGCTGGGCAGCAAAGAGCGCCTTGCCACCATGTTGGACTCATTATTTACTACTACTTCTGTTCTTCACGGCAATTTGCGGCCCGACGTAACTGGAATGGTAGGGCAGTATGCCCATGGCAATGAACCCAGCCATCAGATAGCATACGAATATGACTATGCCGGGCAACCCTGGAAGACACAGTTTCGTGTCAGGTACATCCTGAAAAACCTATATCGCGACCAGCCTGATGGCATCGCGGGCAATGATGACTGCGGACAGATGAGTGCATGGTATGTGCTGAGTGCTATTGGGTTCTATCCGGTGTGTCCGGGCAGCAATGAATATGCCGTTGGTTCTCCCGTAATCGATAAAGCAGCGATACACTTTGAAAGTGGAAAAACATTCACTATCAGAACCGTCAATAATCAGCTAGGCAATGTATATATTAATTCCGCAAAGCTCAACGGTAGCAATTACACCAAAAGCTATTTGACATATGAGGATATGGCAAAGGGTGGTGAAATAGAATTTACGATGAGCGCAGTACCAAATAAAAATTGGGGTTCGTCCGATAGTGATGTGCCGGTTAGTAAAATAGAACACTGACAATGATACTCCTTAGCCATAATCCTAAGTTAAGGCATTAAACTGCCTGAGCTTAGTTGAGAGGTGTCATATCTATTGTGGAGCGAATTAATTGAATATCACAGCAAAGTTTCAATAAGTCGATCTTGAAGTCTACTTATCGGGTTCTATGATCTCTGCTATTAAACTTACAGGATAGTTACCTTTACAATCGATCGCCCCATTTAAATATTCGTTTACATAAACTACGGAATAACTGCATCCTGCCTCTTGGATAAGCCCTCTAAAATGCCTCTCAGCATCCTGCCTCGTTTCAAAGCCAGGTAAATAAGAAGGGGGATAAAGTCTATTGGTTATTTTTATTGCATAGCTCTTTCTCATAATCTTCCAGTCCCCTTTTCATTGATTGCTAATCCAAACAAAAAATAACTGCAAAAATTATTCTGCTGTTGTTGGGTCTATAACAGTTGAAATTTCAGTAACAACATTAGCTGGGAATCCGCCTTGTTTAGCATGTTC